>ERZ1106963.3500-NODE-3500-length-13182-cov-2.558239_pt1 | contig 13182 bp, 10 predicted proteins | sample MGYA00403681_ERZ1106963 | MGnify/ENA primary metagenome ERZ1106963 (study PRJEB35170, sample SAMEA104062407) | human gut metagenome | biome: human gut; feature: human-associated habitat; material: faeces | place: Denmark | collected 2012-05-03 ...
GAATCGCTGCCTGCGCGATTCGCAGAAGGCGGCTTACGGCCTCGGCCTCCAGATAGGGCGGGCGGCTTTCCGGATGACTGGCGGGGCCAAGCAGCCCCGCCGTTTTTTTCTCGGCAATGATTCCGTCAATGACACCGGCATTTTCACAGTGGACACCGCAGATGCCGCCGAGGTGCTTCAGCTCCTTCAGCGCCCAGTACAGGTCCCGGTCACCCAGCATCATGGCGGGGTAGGTCATGTACATCTTGAAGGAGGACACTCCCTGCCGGAACATCTCCGGCAGTTCCGCCCGGATGGATTCGTTCCAGTCATCAATGGTCATGTGGAAGCCATAGTCGCAGTACGTCCGGCCATCGGCCTTACTGTGCCAGAGCTCCAGTCCGTGCTGAAGGCTTTCACCCTTATTGGGACAGGCAAAGTCAATGACGGTGGTGGTGCCGCCCCGCAGCGCCGCACGGCTGCCGAAAGCAAAATCATCCGCCGTAGTGGTGCCGCAGACGTCCAGATCAAAGTGAGTATGCGCGTCAATAAAGCCGGGGAACAGGAGACAGCCCTCCACATCCACCGTCCGGTCCGCCGGCGTGAGGATGAGGCGGCCCACCTGCTTCACCTTTTCGCCCTCGATAAGAACATCGGCTCGTTTCGGCCCGCGGCCGGTGATGACGGTGCCGCCCTTGAACAGCGTGCGCATAGTGACCCTTCCTTTCGGTTTCGTTTGTCCAGAGTATACCACGCTCCGGCAGAAATTACCATAGAAATCGCCGAGCTGTGCTTTCATCTCTTCTGTAATGGTATACTCTCCGCCCTCACTTAAAGATTTCATAAGCTCTGCACATTTCTCAGCATTCTCTCCTGTAAGGCGATAGATCAGACGCTCCAGGTTGCTGGAGATCAGGATATCCATGGAAGGAGAAGTCGTAAGAATGAAATCTCTCTTTCTGTCGTAGGTTCCTGTGCGGAAGAAATCATAGAGAACACGATTCTCATTGGATGCACAGATCAGTTTGTGGATCGGAAGTCCCATCTGTTTTGCATAGTATGCGGCAAGAATATTTCCAAAGTTTCCGGTAGGAACTACCACATTGATCTCCTGTCCGTCTTTGATCTTACCGTCACGTACCAGTGTTGCATAAGCGTATACATAATATACAATCTGCGGAACAAGTCGTCCGATATTGATAGAATTTGCGGATGAAAACTGGAAGCCTGCCTGATCCAGCTCTGCTGCCATCTCATGATCATTAAACATCTTCTTAACTGCAGTCTGGGCATCGTCAAAGTTTCCGGTAATACCTACCACATAAGTATTGGCTCCCTTCTGGGTTACCATCTGTTTCTCCTGAATCGGGCTGACACCATGTTTCGGATAGAATACGATAATTTTGGTTCCCGGTACATCTGCAAAACCTGCCATGGCAGCTTTACCGGTATCTCCGGATGTTGCGGTAAGAATTACGATCTCATTTTTCACATGGTTCTTCTTCGCTGCTGTTGTCATCAGATGAGGAAGGATGGAAAGGGCCATATCCTTAAACGCAATAGTTGCGCCGTGGAACAGCTCCAGAAAATAAGCTCCACAGGCTTCATGAAGAGGAGCGATCTTTTCTGTATCAAATTTGCTGTCATATGCCTTGCTGATACAGTTCTTAAGCTCTTCCTCTGTAAAATCTGTGAGAAAACGGCTCATTACCTCATATGCTGTTTCCTGATAAGTCATCTGAGCCAGTTTGTCCATTGGTACATCCAACTGTGGAATGCGCTCAGGCACGAACAGTCCGCCGTCCTCAGAAAGGCCTTTCAGTATGGCCATTGACGCTGTAACTGCCTGCTCTTTTCCTCTGGTGCTTTTGTACAATACCTGCATTGGTGTTCCGCCTTTCTATTGTAAAATATTCGTTTTCTTTCTAACGTTATCACATTATAGCATGGAATTATGGAAAATGCCACCACTTTAAAAAAAACCTGAAATTGTTTTTCTCCAAAAAAACAAAACGCCGGTTCTTTTTCTCTGCCGGCGTTCTGTCCAGTGCTGAATCAGCACTTTTTATTTGTATGTATAAAATTCATGGACTCCATACTTGAAAAGCTTTCTGAGATCTTTTTCAAACCATTTAATGTTATGAGCTTCCGCCGCGGATTTCTGGATAAAAAACAATGCCCCTTCTGAATAATCGGTGCCTTTTAGTGCCTGTTTCACAGCTTCCTTTGTTTCATCCGAGACCGTAACTTCATTGATTCTTCCATCATAGGTAGGTGAAAACTGTGGTACTCCATCGCTGTTATCCCATACAACTTCTGTCACTGTATTGGGAAAATCATCACTTTTCACGCGGTTCATGATCACATTTGCCACCAATACACGACCTTTGATGTCCTCACTACCAGCTTCTGCCTCAACAATACACAGAAGCGTATCATAATCCTCATCTGACATCAGCGTAGGATTCTCGGCAAGTGTAATCGACCTTGCATCCAGTTCATTCACTTTATTTTCCATGGAGGAGCTTACATTGAGATCTGCTGTGGTATTCTTTACAGTCTGTACTCTCTGACCTACGATCACCTGCTCACAGGAACTTCCAATCCTGGTTACTGTACTCCCCGACACAGGTGTGTCGGAAACTCCGGAAACGACTCCCGCAATTCCTGTAGGAACAGCTACCTCTTCATCCGAAGATCTCGTTCCACCATCCGAAGCAGCATAGACTTTACTGCCATTGCCGTTTTCTGCAAATCCTCTTGTTCCCAAAGAGATCACCATTGCAAAAACTGCACACACTGTCAGTACTGCAAAACTGCGCACGGAATTCCTTGCGGTTTTTCCATTTTTACGTTCATCCTGTATTTCTGCAGAATCCCGTAAATCTTTCTCAACTTTCATAATTTCATTCCCTGCGTTATATTTCCCTTTCTTTGTTTACATGTTTGTAACATTTCTGTAATGTATAAGAAAATTATATTTAATAAAGTGTGATATGTCAAGCTTTTTCAGCTATTTCTGTCCATAATAACAGCATTTATTTGTTATCCACATCCCTTCCACATTGATTCCACATACGAATCCGCAGTTATACACATAACTATCCACTTTTTGAAAACAAACAAGGACAGATAGTAAATACATTTTTTTGTAACAATTGTACTTTTGTACTGTAAAAAATGTATTTCTATCTGTCCTTGTTTCTGTCAGAACAGTTTTTTCTTTCCGGTTATTTATCATAGTGTTTCCAGAAACGCTATAATTGATTATAATATTGCGGCTTCATACAGTCAAGGATTTCCGTCCGATCATAATCGACAGATTCCTATAGCTGTTGCTGTTCACTTTATAATCAAAACAAGGTTAACCTGCTTATTTATACTGACAGAGAGCCTGTACAAAAAGTGTAGCATATACACACAGATCGATACTCCAGGCTCCCAGAAACAGTCCCCACGGAGTTCCGTTCGTACCTTCCGCAAATCTCTTTGGCTTCAATGCAAGCACTACCGGCAAAAGCAGCGGCAGGAAATAACGTCCCTGAACCCCCAGAATCTTATCATACCCATAGGCCGTCCACTGACCATAAAGAGTAACAAAAATCAGGCCGAAAACCAGAATACTGATACCTGCCAGCATTATTTTTGCAAAAGGATCCATACGAATTCCTTCCATATCGTTATTTCGTGAAACCTGCAGTAACATCATAACAAGATAACCCACTGCCAGAAGACTGCAGACTGGAATATTCAGCCAGCCAAGGGTACTTCCCACCATTTCTGTAAGATAAGCCAGTCCAAACGCATCCAGGCTACGTACAAAGGTAAGTATAAAAGCACCCGGATTTTTCAGGATTCCGATAAGCTGGGCAGCCGTATCTACTCCCGGCTGCGACTCGCAGAGATATCCGGACGCAATTGCAAGCCAGCCAAAGCTCAAGAGCAGGATCATTGTCCCCGCACACGCCACATGAAGCCAGTAGTTCTTTTTATTCCGGAACCGCTCCTTCGGAATCAGAAATAAAAAGAGACAAAATGGCATATAAACAACTTTACACAAACACAAAAATCCCGTCACTGCATACATTAACACAAGCTGTCCTTTTTTCATTACCCGTTTTTCTTTATAGCGCATGTACAGTACAAACACGATCATGGCTACTGTCAATGCCAGTGCCAGCGCATCTGCAGACATGGAATTTGCGGACTGGATATTCATGGGCACGAGTCCCAGCAATGCAATAAAGTTTTTACCCACAGGTGTAAAACGGATCGCCAGAAAGAAAATCAGGCCAAAACATAACATATTGGCGACTCTTCCTCCATAGGCAAGAACAATCGGACGGTCTGTGAAAAGATCTGCGATCCGAATCCCTATAGCCTGTGGCAGATAAGATGTAGGCGCATACAGAGCTGTATTTCCAAATCCGTAGAACTGTGTTTTTCCGGTATCGATCCGCTGATTTATATTGCCTCCGATATCCCAGAGTGAAACATGGTCTTTGGAGGAAAAATCAGGGATAAGGCCGCTGTTAAAAGTTCTCCCATATGAAAACAGATCATTCCCCCCATTCCCCTCTGAAGTCATATGACCTCTGGAAACTTCATAACTTCTCAGAAAATGGCTGTATTCATCCGGTGAATTAAAAGCAGGAACTGCTGCCAGAGTAGTAAAACTCATAAAAAGATAAATTACTGCAAATAATACTTCGGTCTTTACTTTTCTCCTTCTGAGAAACGCAAACACCAGCAGCATAATCACTGACGCCGCTGAAATAGCCATGAGCACAAGTCCCTTTGAAAATGGTCTGGAAATAGCACGGTAAGCAAGTGTCTGCGTGCCGTCTTTTTTATTTATCACACCGGCAGCCACACCTGTATCCCCTGTTGCTTCATCCAGGATGATCCGAAATTTCCGGCCTTTACAGTTTAGGATTCTCTGATCCAGTTGAAAATACGTAGTATCGCCTGCAGATATTGTCAGCCGATTTGTTTCCCAGTCCTGAATTTCTTTTTCTTCCTGATAAAGTGTTACATGAAAGCTTCCTGTGACAGACGCACTTTCCGTAGATAAAAAAAGTTCTACCCCGGAAAGCCGGTTTGTTTTGCAAAAGAAACTTGTTTCAAATTTTTCTCCGGATCCGATCATCACTGATGTTTCCGGTCTTTCCTGTTGTTTTACATTGCCAAGGACCTCTGCATCTGCCAGAAGATATACTCCAAAGACCAGGATCGTACCAAAAATCAGGATGTATTTTATTATATCCTTCAGATCAGATGACAGATGACAAGTTCTTCTGCTTTTTTTCTCATTTTTCATATTGTACCTCTTATGTTTCCTGTTATTCTCACATTCCGAACCATTATATCATCTGTACAATAAAAAAAGAAGCGGCTTTTTGCGGCAGCTTCTTTTTTTATATCTGTTCTTATCGGTTATTGATTGCAGTTACCAGCGCATCGATAGACGCACGGATGATATCCGGATCAACGCCAGCTCCCCATGCAAGAGTACCATCCGGTTTGCGGATTCCCACATACGCAATCGCTTTGGATGTGGAACTGCGCTCCAGCGCATGCTCCTGATAAGTTTCCAGTGTATATTTCAGCTCATAAGCTTTCTTCAATGCATTACTTACTGCATCAAGACGGCCATTGCCGGTAGCTTCTGTAACAATGGTTTTTCCACGGAATGTAGAAGTAACCTGAGTTACAATGCCACCGTCTTTCTGCTGGAAATGAACTTCGTTAATGCTGTATGGCTCAACCACATTTTCGAAGGTAGATTTGAACAGGCTGAAGATCTCGTCCGGATGAAGCTCTTTGTGTTTGTGATCGGACACTGCTTTCGCTGCATAACCCATAGCTTCGCGCATTTTCGGTGGAAGGTTCAGTCCGAATTTTGTTTCCAGGATATAACCTACGCCGCCTTTTCCGGACTGGCTGTTGATACGGATAACATCCGCATCGTAATTTCTTCCCACATCTGTCGGATCGATCGGCAGATACGGAACAGTCCAATGCTCCAGATCTCCATTCTCTCTCCAGTGCATACCTTTTGCGATAGCATCCTGATGAGATCCGGAAAATGCTGCAAATACAAGAGCTCCACTGTATGGGCTTCTCTCATAAATCTGCATTCCTGTACATTTCTCATAAACCTCACAGATATGTGGCATATCAGAAAAATCGATCTTCGGATCCACGCCCTGGGAATACATATTCATACCCAGTGTTACAATATCCACATTACCGGTACGCTCGCCATTTCCAAAGAGAGTACCCTCAATTCGGTCAGCGCCTGCCAGAAGGCCCATCTCGGAATCTGCAACACCGCATCCACGGTCATTGTGAGGATGAAGGGAAACGATTACGTTTTCACGGTATTTCAGATTGTCACACATGTATTCCACCTGGCTTGCATACACATGCGGCATGGAATGTTCAACAGTAACAGGCAGGTTGATGATTGCCTTGTTATCTTCCGTTGGCTGCCATACATCAAGAACTGCGTTGCAGACTTCCAGTGCATATTCCGGCTCTGTTCCTGTAAAACTCTCCGGGCTGTACTCAAACTGGAAGTTACCCTCTGTCTCATCTGCCAGTTTTTTCAGAAGAGCTGCGCCATCTACCGCAATCTTCAGGATCTCTTCTTTGGATTTCTTAAATACCTGCTCTCTCTGAGAAACAGATGTGGAATTGTATACATGAACGATCGCTTTCGGAGCACCCTTTACGGCCTCAAAAGTTTTGCGGATGATGTGCTCTCTTGCCTGAGTCAGTACCTGAATGGTAACATCCTCAGGAATCAGGTTCTGTTCGATCAGGGTACGAAGAAACTCATACTCTGTCTCTGAAGCTGCCGGAAAACCCACCTCAATCTCCTTAAAACCGATTTTTACAAGAAGCTTGAAAAATTCCACTTTCTGCTCCAGGCTCATAGGAATCACAAGTGCCTGGTTTCCGTCACGAAGGTCTACAGAGCACCAGATCGGAGCCTTATCCACATACTCTTTCTCCGCCCATTTCATACATTTCACCGGCGGCATGTAATACTGACGTTTGTACTTAGATGGTGTCATCATTTTCGTTTTCCTCCATTTTCTCTTCCATTAATTTTTTTGGTTTCTGTAATTTCATTTTGTATTAAGACATAAAAAAATCTTCCGGCTCTGCAGATTCTGCAAGAGACGAAAGACAACTGCTGTCCTACGCGGTACCACTCTTATTTCATGAATAAAAAATCACACACTTGACAGATACGGAATGTAAAAACATCCTTATATCCTCTCCGGGTAACGGCGGACACCGTCTGCGCCTACTCTCTTATAGGATTTCGGGCAGATGCTCCGAGGCGAGTTCCACAAATCCCTTCCACTGCTTCTCACCGGCCAGCAGCTCTCTGTGCTCCGCTCAATGTGTACTATTCCTCATCTATGCATTTCTCTTTTTGAAACTGGTATTAGGTTAACACGTTACGATAAATTTGTCAATGGTGTTTTCTCTTTGACATGTAAGATCCAAACCAGTAAATCAGGCCTCCAACGCCTCCACCCAGAGTATTGTAAAACAGATCTGAAAACTGAAAAGTTCCAAGACGCAGGAACAGCTGCAGAAATTCAATGGACAGAGAAAACAGAAATGTGATCTTAAGTCCCTTCCATACAGTACCGCAAAATGTCATTTTTTCCGTAACTTTATCACGAACAGTCCAGAAAAAAAGAACCGTAAACGGAATGAACAGCATCAGATTCTCAATGCACTCTGTTGTAAGCTGCCTGCTCCCATCTTCCGCATACTTCCAGATCCACCAGTTTCCAAAAACATCAGAAAGAGGATTCATCCACATATCACGGTTCAGCAAAGTACGGAACAGTATCATAGTCGTATAAAACGTAAGAAAAAACAGTTTCCGAAAAAACAGATCCTCACGAAAATATTTCCACCAGACAGAAAAAGCCGCCTTTAATCCCCTTCCACCAGTCTCGTTATGATAAGCAAACAGATAAAAAAACAAAGCCAGTACTGAAAGGGCTACAGAAAACCAGAAGGGCTGATACAGTGCAGTCAGTACATTCGCTGTAATATTCGCTATAATATCTTTCATTTGTATATCCTTTCCGGATACCTATCGCAATTCTCCGATATATTTATCCGGTCTTTATACTACTATATTTTCTTCATAAAATCCAGGATGCTTATCATCCGCATCCCGGATTTTTGTTTTTTCAGCCTGGTATTACAGAAACATATCCGCTGGCACTGACCGCCCTGCAGCAGTCTTTATAAACTTCAATAAACTCATATCCGCCACGCATGGCAATGGTACGTGCCTTTTCGAGGCCATCTGGAAGTGTTTCTCCTGTTTTATAATGTTCAATGATGCCACCTGTAAGATCCAGTGTATGCACTTCATAAGGCTTTCCGAGATAACAGATGGAAACATATCCAAGCAGGACGCCTCCAAGCTGAACTTCCGGAAACTCCTCCTGTATCGTGCGGATGATATCATTTACTTTATTCTGATTATGAACGTGTCCGCCCGCATCCAGTTTATGCAATGCTTCCATATATTCTTTTGATCTTTTTTTTCTCAGCAGCTGATCTAGTTTCATCTTATCCATTTGCTGTTGTTGCTGCTCATGCTCCTGATTTCTGGTTGCACTTAAGATATTATTATTTACAGTTTGTGACTGTGTCTGATTCTGTGGTGTTCTTAACATCGGTCTTGGCATGATCCACACTCCTTATACAAGAACTTTTCGCGTCTTTGGTCCACTTTTCTTCTGGATAAGTTCCTCTCCACCAATCGGCTTTCCGGAAGCCGGTACTGCTCTTTCCTTCCCCCAATCCCTGATCGCTTCGATTTTTTCCGGGCTTGTCTGAGAAAGTGGAACTACATTGTTAAATGCAGTTACTATATTCTCCTCACTTAAAATAAAGTTTGCATTTGCGATAGACCGATACGCCAGATCTCTGACTGTAGACTCCAGATCTGCTCCTGTAAATCCATCACTGATCTCAACTACTTTATCTGCAAATTCACCGGAAAATTCCAGATTTAAATATTTTCTCATATATAAAGACAAAATATCTCTTCTTTCATCTGCGGTAGGAAGATCAACAAAAAACAGCTCATCAAATCTTCCGCGGCGGAGCAGTTCTGACGGCAGCATGGACACATCATTGGCTGTTGCTACAACAAACACCTGTTTTTTGCATTCCTGCATCCAGAACAGAAACTGTCCAACCATTCTGGTGGACACTCCTCCGTCTCCGGCGCCTCCGGTAGCTCCGGATAATCCTTTTTCAATCTCATCGATCCATAAGATGCAGGGAGATACATTTTCAGCTGTTGTCAGTGCATCTTTCAGCTGCTGTTCTGACTGTCCTACATAACTTCCCTGCACTGTGGCAAAATCCAGCCTGTAAAGAGGCAGTTTCCAGTTTGCGGATATGGATTTCGCAGATAAAGACTTTCCACATCCCGGAACTCCTACAAGCAAAATCCCTCTCGGTGGCTGCAGACCTTTGGAACGCAGCTCATCTTTCTTTTCCGGTGTGAGAAGTTCTTTTTTTTCATCCAGCCACTTCCGGAGTCCTTCCAGTCCACCTACATCCTTTACACTGTCGTCCACTTCGATCTTCTCAAGTCCGGAAATATCCGAAAAAAGACGGTCTTTCGCAAAACGTACTTCATCCATATCTGATTTCCGAATACGTTTGTTGGCGATCAGTGCGGCGATCACATTCTCCGCTTCAATTCGTGTAACTCCATTTAAGGTTGCAGCGGCCTCCCGTATATCTGTATTATCCCATTCAATAGGAATTTCATTTCGATAATCATCAATATATTCTTTGATTATGGAATACATTTCTTCTTCATTTGGGAGATCGATCTTGATCGTCATTCCCTGGCGCTGAAGCTGATTCCAGACTGGCGCGTTGGTAAATACAATGACAACTCCACCAGACTCATTAGCCAGATTTACCAGTGCCAGTATCTGTTTGGAATCGCTGTTTTCTGTGCTCAGGTCCGGAACTTCTGTCAGAATGATCGTTTCATACTGCTTGCGTTTCATCTGCTCCGTCATATAATCAATCGCACCATAAACGGATTTGTCATCACTGAGATTCTTATCCGTTGCCAGATCATAAACTCCCTTTGTCAGCGTATGTACATGAAACGGAAGCTGCAGATCCTCGGATATCTCTTTCAACATCTCCAGTGTTCTGCCAGGTTCTATGGTATTAATTGCAATAAAAGGAATTCTTGCTATAGAATACCGTGTCAAAAGTTCCTTGCTTTTAGCTGTATCACTCATCTGTCTTCTCTCCTAAAATGAATTCACCCTGTGATTTCTGACAATGCTGGACATTCTTCCGCTTCTGTCATTTTTCGCAGAATCTTCCAGCGATTTCTGCATATTATCCGCCTGTTCAATAACCAAAGCCAGATAATGCTTTCTTTCATCATCCGGTAAAGCAGGCAGATCGATTGCATTTGCAAGGAATGCCATTTCTTTTCTTAAGGATAATATTGCCTGAACAATGGCGCCTTCCTGTCCATGGGATCTGGACAGATCCTTCTGAAACTTATCCGAAGCAGCATTCATACGAAAATTCACTGCTTCGATCAGTTTCCGTGAAAACCTTTCTGCCACACCTGACTGCCACTGTATGGATCCTGCCTTCATTGCTCTTAAGACATCTTCATCATTTTTTTTATTTTTGAAATCGGTTAATACTGTAACCCATTCTGAGTATGTATTTGGTACTGCTGTCATTTTTTCTTCTTCCTCCTGACCATGATCTGCGGCGGAACTACATCCCAGGAAGGAAGTCCCTGTGCAAATACACTTACCGGCTCCTTATATTCTTCCACCTCCGGCTCCGCAAAGTTAAATGCCATTTTTTTCCGGACAGGCTTACTCTGGATCGCAGCTGCCGTTTTTTTTGCCGGTTCAAATGCCGGAGCAACCTGGGATGCATTTTTGCCCATATTTCTCTGTACGTCCTGAGCCGGAGCTGCCGGCTGCTGTCCTGCTGCCTTTGACTGTGCCGGAGCTGCTGCCGGCTGTGGTGTAACCGGGTCACTGCTCTTTGTGCTTTCTGCCTCGTCTAATTTATTTCCACAGACCGTGCAAAAGCGAAATCCCTTTTTATTCGCATTCTGGCAAACCGGGCAGATTACCGTACCAGAATTTTCATCTTTTTTCTCTTCTTTCTTTAAAGAATGACCACAGGCAATACAGAAACTCCCATCTGGATCATTCAATGTATTGCAGACCGGGCAGGGAACTTTCTGTCCACTGGCCACGGAATTCACAAAATCAGCTCTCATTTTTGCGTCCATGTCTCTTCTCCTTTACATCTTGACTCTTCGATTGGAAGTTGCCAGTTTTCTTACATACTGATCCGGAGACAACTGTTCCAGAAAGTCAATGACCTGCTCGCTTTCGCTATCTTTATCCGCAAATTCAATACGGAAATCAACAACTTCTGCCAGTGTAGCACGAATGATCTCAGAACCACTGCTGCGTTTTTTCTCATAACGCTCTGCAATATTCTGTCGCTTGTTTTCTATATCTTTTTTCTTTGAAAAATGGTTAAGGACCATGCCTACACCTGCAATTACAGCAATAAGGCCCAGGAACTTATTTCCGAACAGAAGCATCACAAGTCCGATCACTCCGACTGCAATTCCGCCATACAGACAGAACTGCTCAAAACTGCTCATTACGCATGTTGCAAGTTCCGCATCTCTTTCTGAACTGACAAGTGTACTGAATCTTTCAAGAAGCTCATTCTCATTCTGACCATCGACAGTTGTATCATTAAATGTATCAACATTTATTTCTATTTCATTTGGAATCTTCATACGGTTCTGGGCAACAACATCATTATACGCATTCATCACCCAATCTCTTGACAAAGCAAATGCAAATTTCTGTGTTGACACACTGGAGTGGGCTGTTTCCGGCTTCATGGCAGCGTCTGTCAAAAGCTGCGTGAAATCCTTATGTGTCTCAAAAGCCGTCTGCTCTACATTCATATTCTGGCGGGCACGACTTTCATCGCCTCTGAAATCTACGATAAACTGTTCAAATTTTTCTTCTTTTCGAAGAGGCAGTTCTTCATCATCAAAATCCGTTACCAGACTGTCCAGAATATCATCCAGCTGTTCTCTCACAGTTGCTGTAGAGACTTTCTGTTCAAAAATCCCGATCAGATATTCAAGCATCTCCGCATGAAGATGTGCACCCTCCAGAATGTCCTCCAGTACCGGCCATGTTTTGCTGTATTTTCTCAGGTAGGTATAAGAAGAAGTATCTATCGGTTTTCTCTTAAGGTTGATCGCCTCTGACCACTGCTGTGTCTGTTTTTCTGTGAATCCCGGCTTCTCTTCCAGATGCCGCAGCCATTCATTCATCTGGCGGGAAATAACGCCCTCTGTATCTGCGCCAAACAGACCGCTGGCAAACGCATCCAGAACAATGATCGTCTTTCGGTCAAGGTTTTCCTCATCCTGGTTTGCAAGATATCTCTGCGTCCATTTCAGACACGCTTCTTTTCGATCCGCACGGCGACAGATCAGTGCAAAAAACAGTGATGTCTTTTCATCGTTGCGTTTGATGCCTTCTTTAATGGCTTTCTCTGCAAGTTCCGGCTGATCGTTGATCCATGCCGCAAGTGCAACAAGACAAGGTGCAAGCCAGTAACCTGGAGTGGAAATCATCAGTTCCTCTGTTGCATTACTGATCGTATCTTTCTTTACAATTCCAATATCATCTGCCTGCAGGATTCCGGTTGTTGTACGACGTACAATATCATAATGTCCATATTTCTTCTCCAGTTCCTGCCTGATCTTTACAAGTCTCGTTTCTGCCTGATTAAGCCGGTTTGCTCTTTGCTGAACACTGACAAAATCATGAAATTCCTTTGCCAGACTCCCAATCTCATCATAGACAACCTTTATGTTGCTGTTGACTGCCCCTACATTGGAATCCAGTGTCTGAAGATCATTGTGGATCGCTCCAAGATTGTGTTCAATGGTTCTAAGATCCGCCTGTTCAATTACTCTATCCGACATCTTTTCTCCTCCTGTTTTCAGTTACATCACTTCTTGCAGGAAATAAATTATAAATATTTATGCTTTCCCGATCTGTTTTTGTAACTTATTCATACGCGATGTCTTAATTT
>ERZ1106963.3502-NODE-3502-length-13174-cov-6.832838_pt1 | contig 13174 bp, 11 predicted proteins | sample MGYA00403681_ERZ1106963 | MGnify/ENA primary metagenome ERZ1106963 (study PRJEB35170, sample SAMEA104062407) | human gut metagenome | biome: human gut; feature: human-associated habitat; material: faeces | place: Denmark | collected 2012-05-03 ...
GTGCATTGGTTTGGCTCGGCTCACCGTGAGTTGCCCAACGAGTATGACCAATACCACAGGTTCCTTTCAATGCCTTGCCGCCATCTGTTTTCTCGATCAGATTGGACAGGCGTCCCTTCGCTTTCACGACCTGTGCCAGATTTTCTCCGTCACGGACAGCCAGTCCGGCCGAGTCATATCCTCTATATTCTAGTTTTGACAGACCATCCAGCAGGATCGGTGCTGCTTGTCGATTTCCTGTAAAACCAACGATTCCACACATAGTTTTATCCCTCCCGTTATTTAATCTATTATACTTTCCCTTTTATGCAAAACGACTCTGGGAACTGCCAGAGTCGTCATTGACTTTATGCCTTGTAGCCCTTTTCGCAAATCACGTTAACTACTTCGTTAACATACTTCTGGCAGGTATCATGGTCAGGAGCTTCCACCATCACGCGAACCACCGGCTCAGTGCCGGACTCACGAACCAGAATACGTCCAGTATCGCCCAGTGCCTCAGCTACTGTATTTACAGCTTCCTGCACAGCCGGGTCGTTCTGTGCTGCTTTCTTATCCGTCACACGGACGTTCTCCAGCACCTGTGGATAGATCTTCAGTGGTGCTGCCAGCTCACTCATCGGCTTCTTCTTAGCCAGCATGACTTCCATCATCTTCAGACTGGTCAGGATGCCGTCGCCGGTGCTGGCGTATTTGGAGAAGATGATATGGCCGCTTTGCTCACCACCGATACGGCAGCCATTCTTTGCCATATACTCATAGACATATTTGTCGCCTACAGCCGTTTTAGCGTAGCCAATACCCTGCTCGTCAAAAGCCTTGTAGAGGCCAAAGTTAGACATAACCGTGGTGACAACCGTATTATTTAACAGTTTACCACGTTCTTTCATATAGCAACCGTAGATGTACAGAATGTGGTCGCCGGTGATAACATTGCCCTTCTCATCCACACACAAGCATCGGTCAGCATCACCGTCGTAGGCAAAACCAACGTCTAACCCCTTCTCCACAATAAACTTCTGCAGACCTTCAATATGCGTAGAGCCGGCATTGGTGTTAATGTTCGTGCCATTCGGCTTATTGTTGATGACGTAGGTGTCAGCACCCAGGGCATCGAAAATGCTCTTAGCGATGTTCCAAGAACTGCCGTTGGCACAGTCCAAGCCAACCTTGACACCCTTGAAGGAATAGATACCAAGGCTGATCAGATAACCCATGTAACGGTTGCGTCCGGCCACATAATCCACAGTGCAACCGATATGCTCGCGATGAGCAAAAGGCAGTTCTGGCCAGTCCTTGTCAAATACATGGAGCTTGCCGTCAATATAGTCCTCCACCAGCAGCAGGGTCTCCTCGGGCATTTTTTCACCGTAGCAGTCAATCAGCTTAATTCCGTTATCGTAATACGGATTATGGCTGGCAGAAATCATGATACCGCAGTCAAAGTCATCCACACGAGCGATGTAAGCTACAGACGGCGTGGTAGTAACGTGCAGCAGATAGGCATCTGCGCCAGAAGCAGTCAAACCAGCGACCAGGCTATACTCGAACATGTACGAACTCCGACGAGTATCCTTGCCGATAACGATACGGGCAGGGTCGGTATCACCATTGCGCTCACGGAGAGCATTGTAATACCAGCCCAGGAATCGACCTACTTTGTAGGCATGGTCTGCTGTTAATGTAATTCCGGCTTCACCACGAAAACCATCTGTTCCAAAATACTTTCCCATCTTAGATCTTCCTTTCTAATACTTTTCTTCTATGTTAAGCGCACAGCGTCTCACGCACTAATACCAATGACCAAATTGTTTTCACTAATCTATAGATATTCAGTTTTTCCTATTCTTTAATAGCCTCCCCTTCGCCAGTTATTGATCATCATCGATTGTACATTCAATGAAACGCATGTAAAAAACAGAGCACTGCATGGGACTAATCCTTCAACAGATTTATCATATATTCTTCAGATTTGTTGTAGCATAATCCATATCCCGCATCTTTTCCGCTATCATCGAAATGCAGATAGCCATTACAATTCGCAGAATAGCTTGAGCCGTTTCATATAAGCCACCTATTTTTGCCATTGTACATATCCGTGCTAAAATCCACCAAGGAAAGACATCAAACTCTATCGTGTGGATGCAGAGAATCCAAATCGAATTCCTTCCTATCATAGGTAGCAATCTGCTCATCAAGTGACTTTGTAATCGTATAGATACCATTAAGATAGCAATAACACAGCACACTGCTCCAACAAAATCTACCGGCCCATATGGAAAGGCACATTTCACCATATCCAGATGGCTACCGCTAAACAAGCAAAACAACAGGTACAATATCGCCACACAACAAACTAATATTCTATTCTGCTTGACTTTTTCAAGGCTAATACTATAACCCACTATTGCAAAAAGGCTAGCTACCATTCCTTCTTGTATTGACCACGGAAGCCAGAAAAAATGGTGTAACGCTAGACTCAAAAAAGAGACCCCTATTGCGCAAGCCATAGGATACTTTGTTCTTTTATAAAGCTCTAACAGTAGCAGTGCCCAAAACAGTGCCAGCAAGAACCATATCGGACCAATCGCTGGCAATGATGTCTGCCATAGTTCTGCATGGTATCCTAGGCCAATAAAAGCTGCCCTAACCCATTTTTGTATATTCAGTATAAATACTGCCTTGTTATCCTTCAGTAGTGTCACTAAGCTCTCAAAAAATATGCTTGCAATCACTATTCCAGCGCAAGACACAAAATATGGTACTAAAAGAGTTCTCGTCTTTTTCTTCATCCAGTCTGCCAGACTTCTCTTCTTCTTTGATAAAAATCCGCTTACAAGAAAAAAAAGTGGCATATGGAAAGCATATATAAGTATTCCTATGCAGTCAGCTGTAAAGCTGTGACCTATAAGAACGCAGATAATTCCAATTGCCTTTGCAATATCAATATAGGTTGCTCTGCTCTGCTCTGCTCTGCTCTGCTCTGCTCTGCTCTGCTCTGCTCTGCTCTGCTCTGCTCTGCTCTCAAAAGCATATCCTCTTTCCTCTAATTGTCAAGTAGCATTAATATTTTCGCCACACCATTTTATCAATTACACCAGTATAACTCTGGATGATTTTGACAACCTTATCGGACACATTCTCATCCACATAATCCGGCACTGGAATACCAAGGTCTCTATTCTTATTCATCTCAATGGCTACGTCCACTGCCTGCAGCAAATGATCACCATCGATACCGGCAAGGATGAAATCGCCCTTGTCCAATGCTTCTGGGCGTTCCGTGGATGTACGGATGCATACAGCCGGGAATGGATGTCCAACACTGGTAAAGAAACTGCTTTCCTCTGGCAGCGTACCACTATCGGAAACAACGCAGAATGCATTCATCTGCAAGCAGTTATAGTCATGGAATCCCAAAGGCTCATGCTGAATCACACGCTTATCCAGTTGGAATCCACTCTGTTCCAAACGCTTACGGCTACGCGGATGGCAGGAATACAGAATCGGCATATCATATTTTTCCGCCATTTTATTGATTGCATTAAACAACGAATTAAAGTTTTTCTCAGTATCAATATTTTCCTCGCGGTGTGCAGAAAGTAGGATATATTTACCTTTCTCCAACCCCAGACGAGCATGGATATCAGATGCTTCAATTTTTTTCAAATTTTGATGCAAAACCTCTGCCATCGGCGAACCAGTTACATAAGTACGCTCTTTCGGCAACCCAGTATCTGCCAAATAGCGACGCGCATGCTCGGAGTACGCCATATTTACATCAGAAATGATATCCACAATACGGCGATTGGTTTCTTCTGGGAGGCACTCATCCTTGCAACGATTACCTGCTTCCATATGAAAAATTGGGATATGCAAGCGCTTTGCGCCGATAACGCTTAAGCAACTATTGGTGTCACCCAGCACCAGCACTGCATCCGGTTGGATTGCTACCATCAGTTTGTAGCTCTCTGCGATGATGTTTCCCATAGTTTCACCAAGATCTACACCAACAGCATTCATATAAACTTCAGGATCTGCAAGCTGCAAATCGTGAAAAAACACACCGTTCAGATTGTAGTCATAGTTTTGACCGGTATGCGTTAAAATCACATCGAAGTACTTCCGAGTCTTGTTGATGACCGCCGCCAGTCGGATAATTTCCGGACGGGTTCCAACAATAATCAGCAATTTCAACTTTCCATTATTCTTAAATGATACATTGCTATAATCAGCCATTATTTCTTCTCCTCTCATACCGGTTCAAAAAAAGTATCTGGATGTTTTGGGTTAAAGATCTCATTACAAGTCATAACTGTCACCAGGTTTTCCGTTTCAGATAAGTTAATGATATTGTGCGTCCAACCGGGAATCATATGAACTGCTTCAATGTTATCGCCAGACACCTCAAACTCCACCATTTCTCCGGTATTAATATTACGTTCCTGAATCAAACCGTGACCAGCCACCACGATGAATAACTCCCACTTGGAATTGTGCCAGTGTTGCCCCTTTATGATACCTGGGCGGCTAATGTTGATAGATACCTGTCCGCAGTCAGCCGTGTGAACCAGCTCTGTAAAAGAGCCCCGGTTGTCTATGTTCATTTTTAAAGCATACTTGAACTTATCAGTCGGTAAATAGGTTAGATACAGCGAATACAACTTCTTTGCAAAGGAACCCTCTGGCATTTTCGGCATCATCAGAGTTGTTGGCTGAGCCTTAAACTCCTGCAACAAGTCCACAATCTCGCCTAATGTAACCTTATGTGTCACAGGCACACAGCAGTATCTGCCATCATCCTTCAGAACTGTTTCCACACCATTGAACTCACAGTGTTGTTCTTTGTTTTCCAACAGATCAAACATACCTTCCACAAGATCATCAATATAAAGCAGTTCCAGTTCAGTACTGCAGTCGTTGACCGTGAATGGCTCATCATTGGCAACTGCCCAGCAAAAAGTACTGACTGCACTGTTATATTTTGGACGACTATGCCCCATCAAGTTTGGAAAACGGTAAACAGCTACTTTTGCCCCTGTTTCCTTGGCATAGTCAAAGAATAACTCCTCACCTGCCTTTTTGCTACGCCCATACTCACTGTTTCCAAAGCGTCCAGACAAGGTTGCCTGAATGGAGCTTGATAACATAATAGTCGCCTTATTATTGTGTTTTTTCAAGCTATTCAGCAATTTCGATGCAAATCCAAAGTTACCCTTCATGAAGTCTTCCGGATTTTCCGGACGGTTCACTCCTGCCAAATTAAACACAAAATCAGCCTTCTGGCAGTATTCGTCCAGTTCTTCTGCAGTAGAGTTCAAGTCATACTCATAAATTTCATCAATATAGAGATCCGGACGCGTTTTGTTTTTTCCGTCCCGGATATTCTTCAGGTTATTCACAAGGGCAGTTCCTACCATGCCCTTAGCTCCTGTTACCAGAATATTCATTTCTTCACCTCCGGATGAACTGCTGTACAGTCCGGAACATCAGCTCCATCCGACACAACAGCATTATTACAAATCGTCACGTTACTACCAATTCGAACACACTTTCCTACGTTCGCATTGGTACGCACGACACTATTTGTATAAATTAAATCGTAATCTCCTATTAAGCAATCGTGGTGGACTTCCACACCTGGATTGAGCAGCACACCATTTCCGACACACGATCCGTTCTGAATAACTGCATTATTCAAAATAACACAGCCCCAGCCCAGTTTCGCATATGGACTGATATATGCACTTGAACTGATCAGATTCGGAAAAATATATCCAATACGCTTTGCCATATTATAGATGCGCTCACGTACGGAGTTATTTCCAATAACAATCACAAGATTCTTGTACTCAGCAAAAAGATTATGTAAATCTGCGGTTTGTCCAATTACAGGAATATCGCAGATTATTGTACCAACTTCAACACCATCATCTACAAAAGCACAGTCAAAGCTCTGTCTGGCCAACTCTGATACTACTCGTCCAAAACCACCAGCACCGACCAGCAGGAGCCTTTCCTTAGACATTAGGAATGCCTTTCAGCTCATTCTGCACATACTCGGTAGTCATAATCTTCTTGACCGTGCCTTCTACATCCAATCGGTTTGTATTGTGACTGGTATAAGATTCATCGGCCATGGTATGTACTTCACCCTTGACAACAAACTTATCATAGTTCAAATCGCGGTTATCAGCAGCCACACGGAAATAATGTCCCATATCCTCGCTGCGCAGACGCTCTTCACGGGTCATCAATGTCTCGAACAACTTCTCACCGTGGCGAGTACCGATAATATTTGTACCTGTATCACCAAACAACTGCTGAACAGCCTTTGCCAGATCACCAATGGTCGAAGCATCAGACTTCTGAATAAACAAATCACCCGGATTGCCATGCTGGAAAGCAAACATAACCAAATCAACTGCCTCATCCAAATTCATCAGAAAGCGAGTCATGTTGGGATCAGTGATGGTAATAGGATTTCCTGCCTTGATCTGATCGATGAACAGCGGAATAACACTGCCACGGCTGCACATAACATTGCCATAACGGGTGCAGCAGATAGTCGTACCACCACGTTCGGCAGCGACACGAGCATTGGCATAAATAACATGCTCCATCATAGCCTTAGAAATGCCCATTGCATTAATAGGATAAGCTGCCTTATCCGTTGACAGGCAGACAACTCGCTTAACACCTGCATCAATGGCAGCGTGTAGAACGTTATCTGTACCGATGATATTAGTCTGAACAGCTTGCATCGGGAAAAACTCACAGGAAGGAACCTGTTTCAAAGCCGCCGCATGGAAAATGTAGTCAACACCCGGCATCGCATCCTTGATAGACTGCGGGTTGCGAACATCACCAATGTAAAACTTAACTTTTTTTGCAGCTTCCGGATGCCTAGCCTGAAGCTCATGACGCATATCATCCTGCTTTTTCTCGTCACGAGAGAAGATACGAATTTCTTTGAGATCCGAATCAAGGAAGTGTTTCAGAACAGTAGATCCAAAAGAGCCAGTACCACCAGTGATCATAAGTGATCATAAGTGTTGCGTTATCAAAAATTTTGTTTTTCATATTCTTTACTCCTCGTATTCATTTTTTAATGTTTCTCATTTAGCATATAAATGTTTAATGCGTTTCTTTCCTTTGATCAATATAATCGTCAATAACACACCCAAGCCGGTGAAACAAATGCTATATTTTATTCTATACCGATCATTTGGAAAGCTAAAATTCAACTGACTTAGTAGGTCGTTAACATAAATATTTGTTAGATATAGTTCCAATGTACACCCCCCCATTATTCTCAGAAAGGACAAACTTTTTTCTTTGACGCTCTGTGGCATTCGCTGAAATCCGAGTGGAAAAATAAAAACTCCTGACATACCCAAAAATACACTTGCTATCAAAGATATTGACGAACTATATCTTATTATCGGATTCAATTTTGATAAAGGCCAAATCATAGCCATAATCATTATCAATAAATATGAGTATTCATTTAGATTAAGTGATTTTTCTGCAACCAAGCTTCCAACAATAAAACAAAAAGCTCCCATAAGCGGACCTCCGAAATGTCCTATATAGGAATAATTCACATTATACTTCCAAGGTTCCTTTATATAACCCAATACAAGAGTTATACACAGAATAATTAATAGCAGTGCTATTATATTTAGCTTACCTTTTGGGGATTTTTGGATGTTGTATAGCAATGGATAAATCACATATAATATTAATACAACTGCAATATACCATGCACCCTCATTCTTCACCCAAAAGGAAATGAAGAACATCGCTTCGATAAATTTACAAACACTAAATTCCAGGACAAAATATTTAATTGCATATGCAATTAAACTAATCTCCAAGTACGGCAATAATACCTTTTTAATACGGTTTGCATAAAATTTGCGTGTATTGTTGGACTTATTTAATGAATAATAACACCCAAATCCAGAAAGAAAGAAAAACATATACATTAACGTACAAATCAATGTGGCTATTTTAGGTATTAGTAAAACAGCACCCGTATCCGCTATAATTGCAGTACCCGCATGCCCTATAAGTACACTAATTGTCGCCACTCCCATTAACTCTGTTTTATATGTACTTATCAATTTATAGCTCGGTTTCTTTTTACTCTTGACCATGAAACTCTTTTCCTTTCAAAAAAAGCTTCGTAACTTCAAAATACTGGTCTTCCGAAAACACATGTTTTGCTTTATTTAATGCATTTAACTTCATTTGAAGAATCTCTGAAGAATCCATATTTACAATCAGCTCCAACTTACCCAATATTTCATATACACTATTATCCTTTATAAGAAATCCATCGACACCATCACTCACAAAGGCATCCGTTCCCCCAACAGCTGTACATATACTTGGAACCGCCAGACTCATCGCTTCAACAAATTTTGTAGAAACACCTGCTTTTGCGTATCTTTTGTTTTCACGCATCAAAACTGAAAAATCCGCCTTTTTTACAATTGATAACGTGTTTTCATGGGATAAACGGCCATGGCAGTTGATTCCATACTGTACTGGATTGTCACATTTTATCATGTTTTTAATTGTATCAGCACTTGGGCCTATTACATCAAAAATCACTTTAACATCATTATTGTTTATTTTTCTTATTGCCCTTAACAATGGTTCCAGATAGTCTTTAAAATCGGTTGTCCCGGCAAACACAAGCCTAACCTGTTGTAAATTCACGGTATTCTTATCACGAAGCACCTGATTATTTTCCGCAAAATTATAAACTATCGGTGGCAACTTTATTACATTGCATCCCTGTCTTCTATAGTGTTCACACAAAAATTCACTAATTGCTATAATATTTCCACATCGTTTGTCAATATAGCGTTTTTGAATATCTTTTTGCCATACAATTCCTCTTGTTGCGATTTCTTTTCTATTCTCCACCTCCATCCATTCGGTTACTTCTATAATCAACCTGATGTTATGCCTTTCACAATATCTTCTGATACGTTCTTCCACAACAATTGAATTCAGCTCATAAAGAATTATGATATCTGGTAAAATATCTTTCACGGCTTTAATAATCGCATTATACGTATGAAAGCCAAGAAATTGATCTGCCACCCAACATGCTCCTCTAATTTTACCTTTTCCAGGAAACGGTTTCATATAAATATATTTAATAAAATTGGTATTATTTGCTTTATCATTCTTATCCTTTGGGCATTCACTAAGACCATAAACATTATAACCAATATTAGTGAAAAATCTGGCTCGGTTTTGAACATGCGTACATGATGCACTTCCTTCAATTGCTATCTGTCCAACATATAATATTTTCTTCATATCATTTTTCCTCATCAACCCTCACTACTTTTCTTTATATGGATATTAATTTCATTACGTACTGATAGAGGAACCACAATGGCAGAAACCATAAATGATAAAACTGTTCCCATTAATACTCCCACGACACCCATATTCATTTTCAACGCAAAGAATAACGAAAGTGGAATATTTATGATTCCCTGAATAATTCCAACTGGAACAATAACTTTCATTAGAGACAGACCATTAGCAACCTGAGAATAAATTGCGTTCCACATATATATAATAGAATATATAGCCATTAATGGAATCAACCCAGGTGCATAGTAAAGCTCTTTTTGAAGCCACACTTTAGCAAGTGGTTTAAATACAATCATAAGTACTAATACGCCAACAATTCCCACTCCCCACAAATATTGCATCTCACGAATTCCTTTTTTTATCAAATTATAATCATCATGAGACTTTGCAACTGATGTTCTAGACCAATACGGTGTAACTAACATTGCAAAAACAGCAGTGCCCGCTGTATACAGTTTATTTACCATACTATAGGATGTCACGTCAGCCGGCCCAATAAAATGAGAAATAATCAAGTTATCAGTCGTAAATAAAACAAGTGCCGAAATTTGAGATATAAAAAATAAAACGCCCAAATTTGTTGTCGATTTTGTCTCTTCTCTTGAAACAAATTTAATACTCGGCACAAAGACTTCACTCTTACGTCTTAAAATCAATGTAAACAATATTTCAACAATGAAATCAGACAAACCATAGAATATTGCAACCTTAAGCAGACTAGCTTTGCTTGTTACTGACAAATATAGCACTCCAAACAGCATAAGTGATTGCTGCAGAACTCCCATAAGGCCTACAGTACTATTTTTTTGCAAGGCATAATAAATACTCTTGCAAAGTGATAACAGAAAATTGATGCACATAAAAATAACACTAATGCACATCAGACATGTTAAATTATCTCCCACTTTGTCTTTTGATACACCAAAAATACCATTCCAGTTAACAAAGATTGCTCCAATGCTAAATACACACATTGCACAGAGAACGATTATCCCAAATGTAAAATACGCACTGGAAACATATTTTCTACATTTTATTTCATTGCCTTCCTTATCCAGATTTTCAGCCAATTTATTTCTCAATCCATGACCGATTCCAATATCAAAATATGTTATCCATGATAAAACATTTAATATTGTTGTCCATACACCATATTTTACTTCACCTAGATAAGCCAGAACTACCGGAACATACAAATAGCTAATAACCATCGACAATGCTTTATAGACTGTACTTAATGCCATGTTTTTTCGTACATTCTTTTCACTTATATCTAGCATTCTTTATTTTCCTCTATTTTTTCAATTATTGTATTATCTCCGCATATTTTATGATATATCTCAATTAATGTTTCTGCATTTTTCTTGCGATTATGTGTCAAGGCAGCGTGACCTTTTGCGCGTAAAGCTCTTCTTTTTGTTTCTTCTATTTCCAAAAAAGTCTTTCTAATATAAAAGGCCATTTTATAGGAATCGTCAAACGGATACAAAAAGCCTTCCTCGTTGTGCGTCAGCATGTCCGAAATTCCTCCAACATCTGATGCTACACAAGGCACACCTAATATCATTGCTTCTCCCAACGAATTAGGCGAATTTTCAATAGAAGATGGACATACAAAAACATTGCTTTCTAAAAGAAGCTGCTTCATCTCATCTGCTGATAAAAAACCCTCAAATTCAAATCGTTCTTGTATATTATATTTCTTTAACAATTGCCTAATATAAATCCCATAACTGTTTCCTTTAATCCAATTCCCCTCAAATATATTTGCACCACCTACTTTAACTTTGATATCTGGAAACTCGTTGCACAGCAATGCTACTGCTTCAATCACCTTATGTAATCCCTTTATGGGATACCCTGCCTGACTGATTGCTATCTGATACTTATTGCATTTTTCATATTTCCACTGAGAGCCATCATAAAATATAAATCTCAAGTTCTCATTGCAAAAATAATATCTTGACTCCGGTGCAATAAAATGTGCACATGCTTTATCCCATGTTGTGCGCCCTATTATATTAGAAGAAGCTACCAAGGCATCTTGTTCATATTTACCTCTATGTAAGTAATTCTTCTTATTATCGATTAAGGAGCACTTCCCTTTTATTTCGCTTAATGTCTTCCGTCGCATAATGTAATCTGGTAGCCCCGCAGAATAATGATCGTAGTATACGGACACCAGTCCTTGAATTGAAGTAACTATCCTATCTTTGTATCCTTCCTCCGATGCAATCTTTATAAAATAGCTAGTATACAAAAATTCAGTACCGAAAAAATGTATAACATCAGGTTTTTCATCTGTCAGTATTTTTCTACATATTTTGCCACACTCACATTGTTCTTGCATTGCCACAGTCGCCTGATAATAGCTTATGGGTATTGCATAGTATTTAAAATTATCCTTTTTGCCGTGTCCCAGCTTTTGACTCTTATACTCGGGATAGCAGTAGCATAATTCGATATCTTTATCAGCCAGTAAAGACTCCGAAAGCCCCTCCAGCCATCCACCAACACAGGTACTTTGTTGCGTATTCTGCATCAACTCTATGTCGGAACATTACACATCCATAGCAATTTCATATTCGCGCATGCTCCTTTCTATCATTACTAATTGCGAAGTATGTTGTATCGAAACAATGCAAACTATATAATCCAACAGGTATCATAATTAACACCGGATAAAAAAGATCCGATTGAGCCAAAACAGTATTGATATACATAAAGATGTACAAAACTGCCACATATCTTTTTCGGCAAAATTTCAGCACCGGGTAAAAGATCCACCAGGCGACAACGATAAGCGGTAAAAGCCCCCATGCAGCACCAAACTGCATAATGGCCGCCCCTGCCATTCCTGTATTTTCTACATCCATAAGTGCGCCAAGGTTTGAATATCCTACGCCAAACGGGTGTCTCACCATACTTTGGAGTGCCAAAAAAATCAAATCGGCACGCGCCATACCGGATGCATCAAGAGAAACCTTGTTTTTGCCTGAAAAGAGTTTCGAGATAATTGAAACCTGAATAAAACTCTCGCTACCACGCACCATATAATCTATCATCAAGAAGAGTAGTATAGAAAACAGCGCAATAAGAATTTTCTGTTTCCAGTTTTGTTCTGTGGTATCTCTCTTTTCAAATAGCAAGTAGAACAATATAATAAAACAAATTGATATATATCCAGTTGTAGATTGAGTTGAAAGTAACGCAAACGCTAAAACTACTAATGCACGTCCAACTTCTTTATCACTAAATGACACTAATTTGTCCCGTAAAAACAGAAGCACAAAAATCGCAGTATTCAATACCATCTGATAAATTCCAGGTTCTGTAAATATCGACACATTTCTCATATCAATAGTTCTATGTGAATACAGAAACATCCCATGCAACTTAAATGAATACTCCTGATATGTGATTGAATCCGAATATACTCTATATGACATCAAACTATTAATTTCTGGTGTTATTTGATCCCATATATTGATTTGCAAAATGCTCAAAAGCCATAACATCAAACTAATAGATGCCAAAAAAACAACTGTCTTTACATATCTTTCCCAGAAATGTTGTTTATTAATCGAAACAGCCAGCCAAACAACAAGTATATCAACTAGAAATTGCGCAATTATGCTTATCCCTATTCCACCCACACTCAATCGTATTAGTAAGGCATACATGATTAAAAATGCAAAAAACAAGGTACAGTATGTTTTTATTCCTTTTTTTGCAGTAAACAAAAACACGCAAAGCAATCCTGCCATAA
>ERZ1106963.3504-NODE-3504-length-13174-cov-2.823996_pt1 | contig 13174 bp, 7 predicted proteins | sample MGYA00403681_ERZ1106963 | MGnify/ENA primary metagenome ERZ1106963 (study PRJEB35170, sample SAMEA104062407) | human gut metagenome | biome: human gut; feature: human-associated habitat; material: faeces | place: Denmark | collected 2012-05-03 ...
CTCCAAAGAATTTCTTCTCTGGAGGGTTTAACATACCATTTAATATAATTCGTTTATCAATACGGTAGTTACACTTTCCTTTCCTAAATAAAAAGCCTTTGCTTTTATCAGTGGAGCATTGCATACTACCGGAGTTTGCCATTCTATGGAACTTTCCGTAGGCTCACTTCCATCGGTTGTGTACCGGATTACCGCATTGGGAATGGCAGTATTAGCCAGTAGTAATCCATCCCTTGTCATAATACCGGGAGGAGACACCCGGAAATTTATTCCTCGCTTTGCCAAACGTGGCAACTCATAATCTATAATACCGGCATTGTATTTCCGTTTGGCATCCATATATACTTTGCCGTCCGGAGATACTGCCCACGATGGTTGAACATTCCAAGCACGTTCTGCCAATCCGAAGACTTTTGGGAAAAGATAATATTCTACCTGTTCAAAACTACGGATTGTTTCCGACCATATTTGTCCGGATAGACCTTTGATATTCTGATAACCTTCCTTTGTCAAGGGTTGTTTTCCGTTTGAAGCTGCTTTCACATCAACAGGTTCACCTTTCAAATTCCGTCGTAAAGACTTATAAATATCAAAAGGCAACATATCAAACGTCACATATTCATCCACATAACCGCCCCAACGCAATCCCGGTTCCTCCACATGATAGCAATAGGCCATATCCAAATAGAAGTTACCCACATTACAGAGTATAACCGGGTAGCCTGCATTAGCTAGCTTATACGGTACTTCATCCCCACCCTGCTCCGGAATGGTGTTCCAGCAATAATTTAATACCTTACTGTTTCTAAAATGTTCGTTAACGGTATTATCAGGATTCATAACAATGTCCTGCCATCCGACTGCCTGTATGTTACGTTTGTCCAGCATTTCCAATATTTGTTCCAGAAAATAATCCTTCAGATCCCGTATCTTAGTCAGTCCGTTCTCTTGCATAAAAGTGCGGCAGATAGAAGAACCTTCCCAAATACCTTCTGGTACTTCATCTCCACCCACATGGAAAGCAGTCAGTTCTACTCCTGCATCCTGATACATCTGCACGATTTCGTCAATCACTTTTTCAAGAAAATGATAAGTGGAAGGCATGGCAACATTAATCACATTGTCTGTGAAATTTTGTGCCGACAGATATTGGGAAGTATCTGCAAAGTCAGTCAAAAGATATTCTTCCGCTTTCGATTGGTCTGTATCTATATATTTCTGATAACGGGCATTCATGGCTTTAATCGCTGCCCGGGAATGTCCGGGAATGTCTATTTCGGGAATAACTCTGATATGCCTTTCTTTCGCATATTTCAGAATATCCATGAAGTCACTGCGAGAATAATATCCATTGGCCAATGAAGTAGTATCTGTCTCATTCCATCCCCAGGCATACGCAGGATAAAGACATGTCTGTTCATCTATGGTATGTCCTCTGCGAGAAGCTATTTCTGTCAATTCCTCCAATCCGGGTATTTCCACACGCCAGGCCTCATCGTCACTCAAATGTAAATGCAGTACATTCATCTTATAGAATGATAATATATCGATCAGTTTCAGCAGCTCCGCTTTCTTTGTAAAGTTGCGGGCTACGTCCAACATAATTCCCCGATGCCCCATGTCCGGATAATCGGTTATATGAAGATTAGGTATCGGAGAAGAAGTTAGTTCCATGTTATCTAATAAGGCAAGCAATGTTTGACAAGCATTAAATATGCCATGTGTATCACTAGCTTTCAAAGTCAACCGGTTATTCTTTATCACGATTTCGTAATATTCATCGGGATATTGACAGGTAATAGGAACCTCCATTTTCTTCAATTCAATGATTGTTTCTTCATCCTTATCGGAAACGCTGCATCTTAATAATGAAGTCAATTGACTTTTCAATAAAAGAGCTTCCTCTTTAAACGCATCATCAAACTTCAGACAGACTTTTTGAGAGAAAGAAGAAACACCGCCCGTCTTTTCCACTTTTTTAGGAGCAGGAAAAAGAGAAAGCATATCACAATCTACCGGTTTGCTAAAATCATCATTCTGCTTATAGAAATAATTTCCATCTGCATAGGGAAAGCTGTTCCTCGAGCTAACCCATTGGGTATCGGGCTTAAAAAGCTCGATCTCGATGGGGACATTTTGCGGTTGTAACGGTTTTCCTTTTTCATCGGTAGTTACCACATAAGCCCCTTCAGGAACCGAGGACACATTAATCACATTTCCTTCACTCAATATGGTAAAAGTGATTGTTTCACCCGGTGGCAATGCCTGGTAGTGTTCAGTGGGGTACATTTTATAGTAAGTCGAACCCAAACATTCAATTTCCAGCGGTGCATTAATAGGTTGCTGATAATAAATAGGTGTCTGATTAAAATAGATCACCCAATTATTAGTCAAGGATTTATTCCCATTATTCGTCAGACAGAATGTATTCTTAAAATATCTGGCTTCCACACTATCTTTTTCCAGTTTCCATGTTAAAGAGAGCTGTGAGGAAAGGGGCTGTTTAGCAGCCCCACAACCAAACAAGCATATCCCCAACATCATTATCCATATATTCCTCATAGTTATCATAAGGGAATTATTTAGTTAATGAACGAATACATTCCACCTCTTCTGCCGAATAAGGAGTTCCATCACTACGAAATATATCGTGGAACCACAATGGAGGTTCAACAACATCAGGCAATGGAGTGTCCCATGCAAAGATCGTATTTGTTTTTCCAGCTACAAGTCCCCAGTTGATTGCACCGATATTTTCTCTCTTCAGCATTGGCATAATATCCTGGAAAGTACTATTTTGAGTACGTGCCATATATTCTGTACAAATCATCGGGCGACCGTATTGCTTCAATGTATCAATGAGTTGCTGATGCGAATTCACGCCTTCATACGTGTGGTATGTTATCACATCCGAATTTTCCAATTGGAACTTATTCAGATTAGTCAGGCTCATATCCCAAACTCCGGCCGACAGAGGTTGTGACGGATTCACCGTTCGTCCCCACGTAAATATCTTCTGCAATAACGGCAAACTTCTTTCACCGTATCTATATCCTCCCGAACCTCCGGGTTCATTATATAAGTCCCATAATACGATTCTCTTATCATCCTTAAAGGTAATCAGGATATCTTTCACATAGCTTTCCAATACCGGAAGTATCACTGCCGTATCGCCTTTATAATACAGATCACCCGGGTCACGTGCCCATCCCGAATTGTGTACTCCCGGCTGTGGTTCCGGCTGTTTGCCAGCCTGATATACAGGATTCCAACAATCATCCAGGAAGACGAAGATGGTAGAGATATGATGCTTGTCGGCAATAGTAAGGTATTCATTGATACGTTTCTTAAAGCCTTCCTTATCTGTTTCCCAAACCAGGTGATGCAAATATACGCGCATACAGTTCATGCCTATTTCTTCCGCCCAACCCAGTTCACGATCAATAGTCACCGGATCAAAAGTATCTGCCTGCCACATCTCCATTTGGTTGATTGCCGTGCTTGGAATAAAATCGCATCCACGAAGCCATCCCCATTGTTTATACCACTCATTAGCCTGCTCTTTCGTCCAGACCTCACGAACAGAGACAGTTTTCTGGTTGCAGGCAATCAACATAACACCAATAAAAAAGGAAAGTAATATCTTTTTCATATAATCGTTTTACTTTATCAAATTAAAAATCTTTTTATTTTCTCCACGTAAATATTACCATATCACCCGGTTCGACTGCTATCGTAGAGCCGTCCGGAGTAGTCGTTGAACCATTTTTCAACACTCTACTAACAGAACTATCCACATCGATAGACAGGTTCATCACATTACGAAAATCTCTATTTACTACCACAAGATATTGATTACCACCTTTCTCCAGGACAGAGACAACAGCACCTGTATCACTCGTAGTCAATGATTTTATAGGAGTCGGCAGACTTCCCAAAGCCTTCGTGCCTTCAGGTATTTCACTTCCGGTGTGAGATACTGAAATAACCTGTGCTCCCAAGAATATACCCGCAAGTTGCTGTACTTCCTGATTAACAGTCTTGACCAAATCATACACTTCAGTCGGATCATCATGTTGAAGTCCGCGATAGGTAAAATACTGGATTGCCTGCGCACCATAAGCCAAATCACTGAAAACTTGTAATCTCAACTCAGGCAATGTCGGTATCTTATAAAAATGAGTTTCATCAAGTTTATGGGAAAGTGCAAGTGCAAATGCCCAGAACGGCTTATTATTCTCTTTAGCAGCAGCCGATATTTCTTCCAGATTCCGATACCAGTCCGGACGGACAATGCTGGGAGCACCATTTATAGATACAATAGGATAATTGTCAAACGAAATAAACGGAACAGGGACTTGTTCTATAAACGACTTTACATTTTCAGAATAAAGTTCTTTCCCCCATGCCCAATTGGGGTACAAGTTGATATAACAAGGATGATGACTGTCGATGGTTTTAATCTTCTTCACCAATTCGCCCAAGCCCGGCAAATCATTCACTTCCGGTTCATCCTTCAAATGATAGGCATACAAAGCCGGATGATTCATCATCGCTTTTACGACCTCTTCGGCAGTAGCAACAGACAAGAGATCCTTACAAGAAGTTATCATTTTCACTCCGGTCTTCTGTGCGGCGTCAAGCACCTTCAATGTTGTTTCCAAATCATCATACCATCCCAGATAAATATTAATGCCGGATGCTTTCATCACCGGGAATTTCTCCAGCGACTTGTCTGCTTCCACTCCGGTCCATGCTATAATCGGGAATTCTCCATCAGTTGTAGGGATATAAGAATTACCCTGAATGATCTCAATTTCTTGTGTCTTTACTCCATTAGGTACCACGCGGAATACAGCCGTACGTCCGGTTCCTGTATTTGCATTTGCAGTAATTGTCACAGTTCCGTTTCCACTTCCTTTGGTCGGTGAGACGTAACCCAAGACTGATCCGTCTCGTTTACAAATTTCCATTCCGTATTAGACTTTATCGAATAAACCTCCGTAAAACCGTCATTACCGATCTGTAACTTCTCCAAATTCCCGGAAATAGAAAAAGAGGCTTTCTCCGGATCCATCGAACAAGACATTAATAACATTGGCAACATCGAGAAAAAAAACGTAACCAGAAATTTCTTACTATATGTTTTCATTGATATATACATAATTCTATTGAATATTAAATTAAAGACTATTAATCATGCCCCTCTTAATTGCAAGGAGTCAATCGTATCACTTCACTGGCTTTATCAATATGTATTGTATAAAGTCCGGCTTTAAAATCAGGACCGGGAATCAAATCACCGGGAGCGTTTCTCGTTATCAGGTTAGCAGGCTCAACCGTATATAGATTCTTCGTGTCCTCCTCTTGCGCCCAACCATATCCCCGATAGAACTTAAATCCCATAGTTTGGTCAATGTAAACGACTGCTTCAAAGGCACTTGCACCGACCTTTTTAAAGATTGGTGAGGATATGCGAAGTCCCAAGCAAGCGTAGCCACATAAGGTTCGCGTGGAAATCCGACTCCAGTACCGAGAATATACATCACCTCCGGATAAAAAACATCCCGTGGACGTTCCATATACATGAAACCATTTGATGTATTATATTTCAAGTTATAAAGTACCGACGGACCATCGAATTTTGCTTTGCTCCCTGATACATCTTTAAAGAATTCCGGCCGGAGCATATTGGTAACATCACTACCAAAACCTATAAAATTAATCTTGGCACTTTCTACCAACTGAACATCCAACTGGACATATCCTCCTCCCACATCAAAGAAGCGGGACTTATCAATATCAATGCTGTATGTCAAAGTCTTATCAGCCAGAAAACTCAACATATCAAAAGTGATATTCTCCAATGTATAACTTCCTACCTTAGGAGTCGGAATCGAAGTAGCTGCATCATCAGTCACAATCGCGATCTTATCGTCTGAATATCCCCATACCAAACCGGAATAATCAGGTTTATTATTTATTATCTTTTCGGCAACTTTAAAATGGTCGCCAATCCCTGCCAAATCCGCCGCACTCGTCCGGAAACTATAATCCGTTTCATTCTGACTCTCCTTGTCCATTTCATACACATTTCCCAAATCATCAACAAGGTATAATTGGGAAGGTGTTTCCGGACGGGTCACCGCCACACTTGCGGCCTCATCCAAAGTCAGGGTCGATTCATTGCCACCTAAATCGTTTACAGCTTTTATAGTCACCACAGGACGTCCATTCTGGAAACCAGCAACAAAAGGTAAAGTAGCTTCCTCTTCAATAACCGCAGAACGTCCGCTCAATCCTTTAGACAAATTCAAGATTTCGGCTCCATCCATTGTCACTAATAATTGGAATGAAACCAAATCATTATATTCATCACTTACTTGTGCAGTGAACTTCACTTTATCACCAGCCGCCACAACCGTTTCACCATTCACTCCCCGCAATACGGCATTTTCTATTTTAGGTTTTGAAGGTGTAGGCCATTCCGGCCATTCACTTGGCTTACTAACATCATCTTTTGCACACGAAAGGAGCAATAACGACGACATGAATAATACGTATATCTTTTTCATTTTTCTTAAGATCTCTAGTTTAACAATAATGAATGATGACATTAATTACGAGCTGCCGCAAGATCCGCTTTCCATCCCTCACGTTCAAATGTCTGTACCAACACTTTTCCATAAGATTCCGAAGCTTGTTGAACCGCATAATTAGGAATAGGCACATATTGATGTGTAGGAGCCACTCCTTTGATCTTCGCTGTACGCTGCGCATACTGATTAAAACGGATGAGATCTATTTTACGCATCCCTTCATACAACATTTCATGTCCTCTTTCCGTAAGTAAAGCATCCAGGAAAGCTTCTGCATTCGCTGTTGCCGATGATGGAAGATCTCCCAGTCCGGCACGCTTACGCACCTCATTGACCGCAGCTATAGCATCAGCGGACGGAGCTGCATTGTTTTTACGTACTTCGGCTTCCGCATACATGAGCAATACATCTGCCCAACGGGCTAACGGTATATCAGTCCCCTGAAAAGCCGTAGCTGTTTCAACCGGGAATTTATTAATGATAAAACCGTCCCATGTAGTAGTGTTCCGGTCAATCCAGGTTCCTGCAGTCGTATAATATTTGGTCAGAATCACTTCACGACGTTTGTCCGAAGGATCATACGTATCCCAAAATTTCGGAGACACGTTGAAAGTTTGTCCCCATCCCTGCCCTTGCAGATAGAAAGGAGTAGGATTTCCCTGATCGTCCACTCTGGCTGCATTATCGGGAGTAGCAAGCATCATCAGCGGGTTAAAGTTGCCGGACTTATTCGTACCATCCGCCGTTTCATCACAACTGACAGCCATAATCACTTCCGAATTAAAGTTATTGGCATTTTTAAATTGCTCGATATAAGGATTGTCCCCTTTCTTGAAAAGACTATACCGTCCCTTCAACTCGTTATACATATCAATCGCTTTCTGATAATAACCGGACATATAATAGCCTTCATTCAGGCAATGCCGCATGATGCATACACGTGCATAGTCTTTATTGTAACGTCCCTGTTCCGGCTGTGTATCTGCAATATACTGATAAGCATAATCAAAATCAGCCATAATCCACTCCGTCATTTGCTGCAATGTCGGACGCACCAGATTTTCCAGTTTTGAAGGATTAATCAGATCGTCCGGATCGACAATCAAAGGAACAGGTCCATATACATGCAATAAATAATACATCATCAATCCACGGCAAAGACGGGCTTCAGCTATAAACTCCCTTTTACGCCCTTCGGAAACCACTTCGGTAGAAGCTTTCTCCAATGTTCCAATCACATTGGTGAAGTAGGAAATCTCACTTACTTTCGGAAAGTGGTTCGGCCTTTCATCACTTAACGTACCGCTTGCGTAATAAACACACTGACTGAAATCGGCTTTAGAAAGGAAATAATATCCGCCTCCCCAACCATTATTCCACACAGCCACCTCATCTGTCGGATAATCAAAGAACTTCAGTACACCTCCGGCAGGGATATACCAACCGTGCTGATTGCCACTTGTTCCGGCACCGATCCAATAGGTCCATGTTGTCGTAAAAGGCATATAGCAGGTCATCATAAATGATTCGTATTCGGCTTCAGTCACCGGATAATTAGAAACATTCAACGTGCCATACATCTTCGGATCAAAATTATCCTCACAACTGCACATGATAAATGCAATCATGACAAACACCTTAAATAATTTATTCTTGTTCATATTTTCAATCTTTTCTTTCGTTACAGGTTTTCTTAGAAACATATTTTTGCTCCGAAGGAGTATGTTCTCGTCATCGGATACTCCGCTTTGGAGCCGTCGCCACCCGTCTTTATTTCAGGATCGACACCTACAAACTTGGTAAAAGTAAACGGATTCTGACAGTCAACAAAAACTCTGATAGAACTCACATAATCACCTACTCTTCCCAGCTTCTTTCCTGAAAGGTTATATCCTAAAGTGATATTCCTGACACGTACGAACGAAGCATTCTGATAATCTTCCTCAAAACCTACGTTACCAGGCAAAGCGACAGCCTTTGTTGAAGCAATACCACGACGGTTTCCATTCTGATTGGTTTGAGAATTCCAGATAGTATATACATATTTGTTCGAATTCTTGGGACTCGTGTAATACACATCTCCGACAAGTGCCCAACGATATGCATAGTTATAGCGTGTACGTCCGAATTGTCCATACATAAATACATCCAGATCAAAATCTTTGTATACAAATGTATTTCCAAAGCCTATGTGAATTTTTGGAAGTGTATTCCGCATCTTCACATCATCAATCGTTATTTTATTATCCCCATTTGCATCCTTAATAATCGGATAACCGGGCTGTTGCGCATCTGCCGGCAAAGATTTCTGCGATTCGGGCATATTGCTTTTATCTATGTTGATAACGCCTTCCGTTTCATAGTAATAATAAGCATTCACCGGTTCGTTCTTACGGATTCGATATTCTTCATAATAATAGTTGGGCATCCGTTCTTTCCAAACGGCATTATGATGTGATAAAGTCAATTGTGAGGTCCACTTAAACACACGGGGGATTTCAAAGTTTAGTGAGTTAATAGTCGCATCCCATCCGTAACGTACATAATGTCCATAATTCATCGGAACGGAAGATGTCATACTAAGCGGAGAGGAAGAGTCATATCCCAGCAAGTTGGTTACATCATTGCGGAACATATCAAAACTTCCCCAGATTCTATCTTTCAGGACTGAAAAGTCTATACCTATATTTTTCATGGTAGTCTTTTCCCAGGTAACATTCGGGTAATCAGGACCGCTAAGCAGATAGGGTACATAAGTCACTGAATTGTTAGAGAACTTGATATATTGGGCTGCCAGACTGAAAGTGCCATAAAGCGAACTACCCAGATTATCATTACCAGTCTGTCCATAACTACCACGAATCTTCAACTGGTCAATCCATGATATATGCTTCATAAACGGCTCGTTAGATAATTTCCAAGCCAATGATACTGAAGGGAAATAGGCATATTTCTTTCCCGGGAAAAACTTATCCGTTCCATCGCGACGAATAGTAGCGGCAACTACATATCTGTCGAGCACATCCACACTTGCCCTGGCAAATTGAGAACGACGTTCATCGGCTGCCCTGAAAGAAGTCGGGTAGAAAGCGCCTTCCGCAGCTTCCACCTTATCAGCAGCAATGTGATCGTTAATCTGTTCGTAGTCAAGTTCAAGTCCATTTGAATCGTTCGTATATCTTCCCATACCGACTACGGCATCGACACGTAACAAATCTCCAAACTGTTTTTTGAAAGTCAATGTGCCTTCCATGGTTTGGTTTCTACGTTCAACATATCCCAAATGCCCTCTTGATTTATACATATCCATAAAATATATATCAGAAGGAATATACAGATTACGATTAGCATTCTCCTTATTAATACCATACATCAAACGGAAGGACAACATATCCTTGATTATATCCACATCGGCAGCAAAGTTTAGATAATAACCGCTTGTTTTAGTCCGGTCACTAACTTTTATCATTTCAGCCGGGTTAGGGTAATTTGAATATAAAGTAGGCTTTCCGTCCTCACCTCTGATTGGTAAATAAGAAGGATAAGTCAATGCTGATTGTATGGCATCGTACCCATTTCCACCACCTCCGCCACCGGAAGTTGAATTTGTATATTCATTTTCATTTACATTGACAATTGCTGTCAACTTAAGAAATGGAAGCAATTGTGAAGAAATGTTTGTCCGAAGAGCATAACGTTCCATAGCGGAGTTTTCTACCGTACCTTCCTGTTTGTAATAATTTCCGGACAGATAATATTTCAGCAGTTTAGAACCACCCGTAATTGTGATATTATGATTATTGATGCTACCATCCTTTAATACACAATCCAGCCAGTCTGTTGTTTGAGCGGCAGCTATCTGTTGAGGTGAGAATTGAGGTACCCATTTATTATCAAAAGGTTTATCACCGTAAGGATACATACCGTTCGTAAATAAATAGTTTTCTTTATTGAAAATGTTGGCAACATTCATATATTCTTCCCCACTCAAAGGTTCCAGATACGGATAGTTTTTCACGATAGAATAATTTCCTTCATAAGTGATTTGGGGACGAGTTTCAGTACCTTTCTTTGTAGTGATTAAAACGACACCATTGGCTGCACCAATTCCATAAATGGAGGCAGATGCATCCTTTAACACTTCGATAGATTCAATATCAGCAGGATTAAGTCCGGCCAATCCCGAACGATTGATAGAGTTGGGCATAACCTGATTTCCGTTTCCAACCTCTAAAGAAGTGGAAGGCATCATTACGCCATCCACTATAAAGATAGGAGTACCTGCCCCACGAATTGAAAGGTCAACTGCTCCACCCGGTTGCGGGCTTGTCAACGTAGCTTCCAGTCCGGCAGCCCGCCCAAGCAACATCTGTGACATATTACTTGTTGCGGCTCGCGATATTTTTTCCGTTTTTACCGTTGCAATGGAAGTTGTCAGATTCTTACGGGTGGTCGTTCCATACCCTACCACAACAACTTCATCCAACTGTTTCGAATCCTCTTTCATCGTCACATTCAACGTCATCGGTCGGGTAATTTTTTGCGTATATGTAGTGTAACCTATTGAAGTAAATTTCAGTGTCGAGCCTTCCGGAACTTGCAACTGGTAATTGCCATCTATACCGGTAATGGTTCCTTGAGTAGCCCCTTCTATCATCACAGTCACTCCCGGAAGAACCTCTCCGGATTCGTCCACTACCTTTCCGGTCACTTTGACCGGCTGTTTGTTATCCTGTGGTTGAGATGAAACTTTGTTTAATACAATCTGACGTTTTTCAATCGTATAAGATACTCCTTCGCCTTTAAAAAGTTTATCCAGCACCAGAGTCATCCGTTCATTTTTCACAGTAATGCTTACTATACGGCTTACATCAACAATGTCTTTGTTGTATAAGAAACGATATTCTGTCTGATTTTCGATACTAGTCAAGACCTCCTCTACAGTCACATTCTTCAGTCGCAATGTAATTTTGGCGGATTGTGCCAGGATAGGTATACTGATAGCTTGCAAAGCGATACAAAACAACCATATAGCACAGATTCTCCCCATTTTTACATTCGCAGGTACATTAATTCTCTTTTTCATTTTTCTAATTGAAATAAGTTTCATACCTTTACATGTTTGGTTATTGGTTCTACAAATAAGTTGATTAACGAATAACTGAATCTTTGGAAAGGAAGGTGAGTCAGACCTTCCTTTTTTATCAGTTTTTTCGGAAGTAAAATTCACTGATTATGTCTTTCCCATGGCTTGTATTATTTAAAGGTTAATAAATGTATTTTTCTCTCGTTCCTATCAATAAGACGTTTCTAAAAATAAAAGCCACATTGGATATCGCATTATTTTTTCATCTGCATTATTTTTTCTTCAAACTATCGTTTATCCCAAATAATCTTTCTATTTTTACCCCCAACAATAGAATCTCTACTACAATACTATGTTAAATATCCAACAACAGACTTCCGACGACCGTTTTCTGGTAATAGCGCTGAAACAGGATGATAAACAGGCTTTTACCCGACTATTCCATGCTTATTATAAAGATTTGGTATTGTTTGGCGGTACTTACATTCCGGAGAAATCTACCTGTGAAGATATTGTGCAAAATATCTTTCTCAAACTATGGAATGACCGGAAATCATTGGTAATTGAGAACTCACTAAAATCATATTTACTGAAAGCGGTCAGGAATTACTGTCTGGACGAATTACGCCATCGCAGGATTATAGATGAACACATTGCTTACGAACTTAAATCGGATTCTATAGATATAGATACGACAGAAAACTACATACTGTATTCTGATTTATGCCGGCAACTTAAAAATGCATTGGAACAATTACCTCCTCAAGAAAGAGAAGTGTTCGAGATGAGCCGATTAGAAAACATTAAATATCAGGAAATAGCCAATCGCCTCAATATCTCTGTCAGAACAGTGGAAGTACGCATCAGCAAGGCTTTGAAACAGCTTCGCATTTTATTAAAAGATTTTTATTTGCTACTTTTTTTCTTTCTTTTCCACTAATGGATGTGGGATTTTCTTTCTGAAACGTCTATTATATATAAGGTAAAATGCATATGATAAATAAAGATTCAGACATAGAAATTATAATCTCCAGATATCTCTCAAAAGAGGCTACACCAGAAGAAATAAAGGTACTGGATGATTGGATATCGGCTGCTCCCGAAAACTATAGGAGCTTTCTATCACAAAAGAATGTGTGGGAAGTCAGTCACCCGGCTTTTAATCCGGAAGAGATAGATGTGGACAATGCGCACAGAAAAGTAATGGAGAAGATTCTCCATCAAAACCAGCCGGTTTCCGTTCGTCCCAAGTTGTCCTTCCTGCACTATTGGCAGCAAGTGGCAGCTATCTTACTTCTTCCTTTACTGATATTATCTGCTTATCTTTATTTTAAACCCGCTTCTCAAATTGCAGAGACTTATCAGGAGCTATTCACTCCTTATGGCACTTGGTCAGTAGTTAATCTGCCTGACGGTTCTAAGGTTTGGCTAAATGCCGGAAGTTCTTTAAAGTATCCGACTCAATTCAATGATAAGCAAAGAGTTGTTT
>ERZ1106963.3505-NODE-3505-length-13167-cov-12.600976_pt1 | contig 13167 bp, 8 predicted proteins | sample MGYA00403681_ERZ1106963 | MGnify/ENA primary metagenome ERZ1106963 (study PRJEB35170, sample SAMEA104062407) | human gut metagenome | biome: human gut; feature: human-associated habitat; material: faeces | place: Denmark | collected 2012-05-03 ...
ATAATAACTCTTATGCAGACACAACCATAACGGCTAGTGATGGTACCAGCTATAAGTATGGTACAGTCTTTACGGAAAAAACAACTAAAGGCGAGGGTATAGCCTGCAGTTCATACGCTAACTGCTATATCGGTTGCAGCTGCAATACTTCCAACGGCTGGTATTCCACCTGTCAGGGCAGTGACTGCAAATCCGCAACCGACAATCACTATACCGGAGTTAACTCCCTTTCTGCGGGCAAATCAATTTCCGATGTCACCTCAATCTCTGCCTCGGGCGCAGCCAAATCCGGTCTCAAAACCGCCTCTGCGGCCGGTAACTACACTGCCACAGCAGCTTCCGCCGCCGTCGCAACAGCAGGCGCCACCTCCGGTATCTCTACTCTGGCCTCCGGCGCTACTACCTGCTACAAGACTAAAACTTGCTCCGAAGGCGGTTACTACGATTCCGTCCCGGCTGACCAAAAGTGCTCTTCAAAGAGTTACAACGGATACTCCTGCTATACCGGTTGCAGCTATAAGACTTGCTCCGACTATGGCTACAATTCTTCCATTCCTTCCGGGAAAACCTGTACCGCCGTTTACCCCCGCTCCGGTTTAACTTGCTACAAGGACTGCAAGGATGATTACTTTACTGCTACTATTGAATTATGCGTTGATATAAAAGACAAAGATACTCAACAGAGTATAACAACACCCTGCGGATTTAATGGCGTCATTATCTATGATAAAAATGGTGATGACGGTAAAGTTCTCCTTAATGTATATGGAACTAAGTGGTATGGAACGTCAACTGGTTATTGGGGAGAAAATTGCAGTTCTACAGAACTTACATTTGAGGCTTCAGAGGATCCTGTCATTGTATTTGCATATCAAAGCGCTCAATCAACATGGACTTGCGGCTACTATACTACTATGTGTAATGAATATCACGGAACAAATTTCAGTACCAGTGGTTTAACATTGCTTGGGAGTACTCAGAGAGGTGCATTTGTTGATTATAAATACAGGGTAACTATGAAGAATTCGACAGCAAGAATATCCGTAAATTATCAATGTAATGTCAGTAAGGATGGGAATCCTATTCAATAGGTAGTATTCTAGAATTACATACCATAGCGGAATTTTGCCCCTTGGCTGTTTATACAAGTCAACATTCCATTAGAGTATGAGCAGCTCTTGCATTCATGATTGCCACACTCATAACTTTGCAATATTACATGTGGGATAGGGGGAATTGCAGCCGTGGGAATTAACGGAGGTTTCGGAAAAATGGTTGAAAAATACAACCAAAGTTATTTGCACTCTAAGCTCGGATATATCTCTCCGGCATATTGTCCCATTCGCATATACCGGAGAGATAAATCAGTCGTTAGTAACCAGGTAAAATCGTACAATTTCCAAGGACGCAAAAACTCTCGTCATGCACCCAACTTCCTGCTGAATTAGATACGCAGGATTTCTTAGTACTGTCAAAATCTATGCTGACTGTATATGTTTTTCCTTTCAAAATGATTTCCATTGTGTCCTCATTAGCGCCCAAGCCACTATTGCTCACATTTGTTATTTGATAAGTAATCTGATCAGAAAGAGCACCACCTGCCCCCGTATTGCTTCCACCGACCTGCATACATGAACCGCGGAATCCATTAATAGTTCCATCAGAACCATTGCTCAGACGAATTTGTTGCGAAACATAACTAATCGGCAAACATGAACGACCGACACAATAATCATTTCCAATCAACAAAGTAACATTTGCTGGCAATTTTACATCATCAATCTGATAGGCTAACGGTTTGCCATCCTTTCTAAGTGAAGCACTCATTCTTAAGCAGTGGTAGTTCCCTCCACTACCTAGAGCTTTATGACAGTGAGAGTTGGAAAATGAAAAATATATCGTATCAGGGGCTAGATCCTTATAGCACTTAACACCTTGATATTCTGCAACAACAGCACCGTTAACCGTTGTACTATACCCTGGTGCACAACTTGCTTGGTAACAACCAGGATTGTTAAGTGATTCTAAAAACAGCATATGGGTGACAACCGGCCTGCTATCCGCAGAGAACCAACCATCCGGGCATGCATTTGTGCAGTTTGTATCATAGCATGTATAACCGTTGTAAGCGACTTCAGGACATTTCTTTCCCGCCGGGACGGAGTCGAAGTAACCGCCTTCGGAGCAGGTCTTCTTCTTGTAGCAGGTGGTAGCGCCGGAGGCCAGAGTAGAGATACCGGAGTTGGCGGCGGCAGAAGCAGAAATGCCTGAATTTGCGCCGGAAGCGGAGATTGAGCCGATATCGGAGAGGGAACGAGAGGCCGAAGCGGCGTTAGGCTGGCCGGCGTAGCGGGTATCGGTTACCAAGAAACAGTCGCTGCCCAGACAGGAGGAATACCAGCCGTTGGAAGTATTGCAACTGCATGCAACATAACAGGTCTGCCCGCAGGTATTACTGTATCCGGGGTCTACCTCATCTACAAAGACATCGTTGTAATTATAACATTTGCCATCTGCGGTGCATACCTTATCAGTTTTGTGGGTGGATACATAAGAGTTATTATACGACCCGTTTCCTTTACAACCTGTGATTTCATATAATGTCAAATCATAACCATTAGCACCACAAGTTTTAGCATTACTCCATTGATAATATTTGTAATCGGATTTATTTTGATCCTCTGCTCTTACATGGCATGTTGCAGCAGCAGGTCTTCCGGTTAAGCATGTTCTGCTTCCACCACAACTTGTTGTTGTTGTTTTCCCTGAAAGGTCAAAGTATCCGGAAGTACAGCCACTTGTAGTAGCATCACCTCTTTTACATCCAGTTGCTTTGTAGCAGCATATATTACTACCGCCGCCAGTTATGCTTGTACAATCACCATCTGTGTTGAAATATGATGTGCTAGGTTCATTGCTACAGTAGTTGCTTGCACAGCCGGTAGCATACCAACATGTCTTCCCGTCTGTACATGTTTCACTATCATCTGCAAACCAACCGTTCGGTCTGGTTGTAGAATATCCACTAGCGCAAACGTTCGATGTCGGACAAGTTTTGGGGTCATGAGTGGTTGATCCGCTTGTATTACACCCCGTGGTTTCATAATACTGACATCCGTTTGGTTGATAGCAGGTCAGGTTTCCTGAGCCGCCATTATAGTCTGTGCTCTGCGACGTATATGTGAAATATGTATTTCTTCTATCTGAATCCGGATACCAGTATTTACTTGTGTTACAAGCCGTTGCACGATAACAGGTTGAACCCGATGCTTTAGATACGGCAGTTAAGAAATATGTCGTATTTATATTTCCAATATTCGGCGTTGAACGGCCGGAACCACAGCTGACACCTCGGTAACATGTCTTACCTGTTGCTGATGAGCTGACTGTATCAAAGAATGTTGTATTCGGGCTGGATACATAAGCACCAGCATTGGTACGGCAGCTTTCACCGCGATAGCATCTTGAGCCGCTGCCTATAGAATGCGACGTATTAAAGAAGCTTGTGTTCGGGTACGAAGAGTACGCTCCTCTGCCCAGAGCACAGTTTTGATTGCGATAACAGGTAATACCTGTCGCATACGACGTGATTACATCAAAGAACTGGCTGTTCGGGCTAGATACATAAGCACCAGCATTGACACGACAGCTTTCGCCACGATAGCAGGTTGAACCGCTGGCTATAGAATGTGACGTATTAAAGAAGCTTGTGTTCGGGTGCGAAGAGTAAGAACCACGTGTCGTCGCGCAGCTTCCGCCACGATAGCAAGTCGAATCCTGCTGAGCGTTAGTAGATGTCAGTACGTTGAAGAACGAGCTGTTCGGAGCCGACGTATAAGCACCGGCGTTAGTACGGCATCCGCCTTGTGCACGGTAACAGGTTGACCCGGAAGCGGAAGACTGTGTTGTTACAAAGAAGCTGGTATTAGTAACGGCTGCCGATGTGGAAGCACACTTCGCCCCGCGGTAGCAGGTTGAACCGGAAGCATAAGACGTATGGACAACAAAGTATGTGCTGTTCGGCGTTGAGGTATAGGCGCCAACCGCAGCATCAGCTACCCTATCCGCACGGTATGACGTCGAACCGGAGGCCAAAGACTGGATATAGTGGAAGAATGATGTGTTCGGGTGCGAACTGTATGCACCGGCCGCGATATGTACCTTATCGGAACGATATGAGGTCGAACCGGATGCCAGAGAGTAAATCACATTAAAGAATGATGTGTTCGGCATAGAACTATACGCGCCGGCGGCAATATGCGAGCTTTCGCCACGATATGACGTCGAACCGGAGGCTAACGAGTAAATTACATAGAAGAACGATGTATTCGGTGTCGAGCTATAAGCACCCGCCGCAGTATGAATGCCTGATCCGCGATATGCCGTTGAACCGGACGCCAGGGAGCCGCCGTACAGGAAGAACGACGTATTCGGACGGGAAGTGTACGATCCGTTCGGGTTTGCGCTCTCGCCACGGTAGGAGATAGAACCGGAAGCCGAAGACTGAATAACGATAAAGTAGCTGGTGTTCGGCGTTGAGGTGTATGCGCCGGCAGCAATGTGCGAGCTTTCACCGCGGTATGATGTCGAGCCGGAAGCCAGCGAGCTGATGGTGATGAAGAAGCTCGTATTCGGATGCGACGAGTATGCACCGGCAGCAATGTGCGATTCCTGACCGCGATATGCCGTTGAACCAGATGCCAACGAGTTAATTACATAGAAGAAACTCGTGTTCGGCGTTGACGTATAAGCACCGGCCGCAGGATTCGTGCTCTCACCACGGTATGATGTCGAACCGGACGCCAGAGAGCTGATGGTGATAAAGAAGCTCGTATTCGGATGCGAAGAGTACGCACCGGCAGCAATGTGCGATTCCTGACCGCGATATGCCGTCGAGCCGGAAGCCGATGAACTGATTACATAGAAGAAACTCGTATTCGGCGTTGACGTATAAGCACCGGCCGCAGGATTTGTGCTTTCGCCACGGTATGATGTCGAGCCGGACGCCAACGAACTGATAGTGATAAAGAAGCTCGTATTCGGTTTGGAGCTATACGCACCGGCGGCAATGTGCGATTCTTCGCCACGATATGCCGTTGAACCGGTTGCCGAAGAACTAATCGTTATAAAGAACGACGTATTCGGCGAAGACGAGTATGCACCGGCAGCCGTGTTACAGCTGGAACCGCGATAACATCCGGAACCGGAAGCAAAAGAGTTTATGGTATAGAAGAACGACGTATTCGGTTCCGAACTGTATGCGCCGGCGTTCAGGTCTTTACAGCCTTCGCCGCGGTAGCAAGTTGAACCAGATGCGATTGAGCTTTCTACATAGAACCATGCCGTATTCGGCGAAGACGAGTATGCACCACCGGCTATATAGCAATTTTGACCACGATAGCAGGTTGAACCCGATGCATAGGAATTAATAGTTACGAAGAACGACGTATTCGGAACCGATGTATAGGAACCTGTTGCCAGATAACATTCCTGACCGCGGAAACAGGTCAAACCGGTTGCCGTTGAACTGATGGTAACAAAGAACGACGTATTCGGACGAGAGCTGTAAGCGCCAACGCTCGGCTCGCAGGACGTTGCGCGGTAGCAGCGGGTCGCATCATTACAGAGCGCGCGAATATCGCCAAACCACGGATACCAGTCATTTTCTATCTCTTCATGGTCGCGAATATCTTCAAAGTTCGTTTCACAGCCAATCTTTTTATAACAGCCGGATGCATCATTACATTCATTGATTTCATACAAGCAAGCCGGATAAATTTCCTTATCTTGCAGACCGGTATAGAATTCATCCCAATACGGCGCGTTCAGCGAGCTCAGGTAAAGCTCCTGTTTTCCGGTTTTGTTATCAACATTAGACGCATTGATAAACGAACTGTAGAATCGGTTTTCTTCACTACAGGAAATCTTTTTCCAACACTGGTGCTGCGCATCATCCTGGTGGCAGTTTGTCGTAATATAGGTACAACCGTTGTTGGCGCTGGTTATGCGACACCCTATCCCTTTGATACAAGAGGAATTATTGACAGCATCGTAAGTGTTACCGTTTTTGGTGTAAGTTCCGTAGCCGGGGTTAACATCCGCATAAAAGGCATCGTGATACGGATTGTTTTTAACATATTGGGCACTGTAGTTGTAGCCTTTCTGATTTTCAACAATTTCCATCCATTTCAGATAGGCCTCTTCCGAATCGTAAATTACGCCTTCGTTGACATGATTGCTGTACCATTTACGGACATTGTTACATCCTGTCCACAAATAACAGTAGTTCGGCACGTCATTACAGTTCAAACCGTTACCGGTATCGTTACCGGAACCGTCCGACTGAGCATACGAACATACGATTTTGTTAGTCAAATTATAATCTTCCGTAACCAATCCGTTTCCGGTCGTATTCAGCGCCTTAATCAGCTGAACTGTTCCGGACGCGTCTTTTTCGTTGGTCATCTGGTCTTCGGAAAGATACGGAATAAAGTTGTCCCAGCCGCCTGCCAACTGAGCACTGTCGTTACGGTAATATTCCTTACCGGTATTTAATTCATCATGATTGCAGTCATATACCTGCATACAGCCGAAACCACCGCAACGGGTTTCCTGACGGTATTTACAGTATTCACCGGTATTTTCAAAAAAGAATCTTCTGTCTGTATTACACTGGGAGAAGCGGCACTTTCCTCCATAAAGTTTGCTGTCCCATGCGCACCGTGCCTCATACGGTACAAGATTTCCGTCCAAATTAACAATCGGATCGCCATTTCCATCTAAAAGCGCCTTATCGTCGGGGTCGTTTGTCCCGTCAACCTCGACAAAGCCGTATGAGCAGCCGCAGTATTGCCAGTATGTGATGTTGTCTGCAGCGCCTTTACACGACTTGCCATAGCCGACCAATGCGTCGTCAATTGAGCATTCCTGATATCCTTCATTTGCAACCAATGTGGAACAACAGTCGTTATCCTTGTACTTTGCCTCATCCCCGGCATAACAGAACGTTGCACCGGCACGAGGGTTCGCACACGTCTTGTAGGAAGAATCGCATTCTCCTTCTCCGACTCCATAAAAACCGTTAGTATCACAACTCAAATCTCCGAGTCGGCAAACCTTCGCCAATGAGGCCTCGGAGTACAGCAAGCCAAGCGCGGCAACTGTAATCAGTATCAGTTTTTTAGTCATCACATACCTACTTTTAAATAGAATAATACTCTTGGGAGAGTACCATATTTTTGGACAAATGTCAATCCTTTTTAATATGCGAATCGTAAAAAAAGCTTTAAAATGTGCAGTTTGAGATTAAATTTTATGTTTTATTTTATACTTTTTACTGTTTAATTTTTGTGCGCAGATTTTCTAAAAGCCCCTCTACCCCCTTAGGAGATTTTGCAATAAACGAGGTATATTCGTTGCGCGCCGTCTGAGCCAAACTTACATTTTCAATAATAATATCTATAATTTTAAGCTTGCCGTTATGATTGTAAACACGCCATTTCACGCTGACCGGCTTACCTTCCGGCATCGGGACTTTGGTATTTACAAAAATCTGGCTGGGATTGCTTGCCGGGCTCGTCCCTTCAAATACAAATTTCTTACCTTTGAATTCATCAAACCGCTTTGACCACGTCTGAACATTAAATTCCTTGTACAGGTTTATGAACTCCGCCTGCTGCTTTGCCGAAGCAGTCCGCCAATAGCGGCCAAGCACATATTTCCCGATAAAATCCAAATCCAGGTTCTCCGTAAACAACTGCTTGAATACTTTATTTTTTTCTGTCGGAGAAGCGTTTGAATTTATAATCTTTTCAATTCCTTCCCTGGTCAGATTTTCCACCATTTCCACCGCTTTGCCGCCATCTATCCCTGCAGACGCAGCCTGAGCAAAACCAAACATCAAGAATAAAAATGCCAGTATTTTTTTCATTTCGTCCCTCTTAAATTCTAAAAATCGTCGTTCATTTCGCCCATATCAAAATCATAATCAGGCACCGTATTTTCCTCATTCCGGCCGCAAGCCTTTATTTTGCCCCGGTTTTGCAGATATGCGGATTTTACGGCTTCATAATAGTCAATCGAGCCTTCTTCCAGACTTTCAAGGAATTTCAAGTTCTCAGCCATCAGATTCAGATACTTCAAACCGCTCGCCGTATAATATACGAGCCATGCGTCCTCCCCTCCGCTCTCCTGTGCAATCCAGTACCCGGGAGAAGAGTACCCGTCTACGGTAAACCCTACGGCAGCGCGCGGGGTGCTCGGGCCAACCACCGGCAAAACAATAAACGGGCCATCAGGCACGCACCATGTCGCCAGTGTTTCATCAAAACCGGTCTTATCCTTTTCCATCCCCATAGAAGACGCTACGTCGTATAAGCCGACAAGACCGAATGTCGTGTTAATAACAAAACGGCCAAGATTATTGCCGGAATCAGCAAGTTCCCCCTGAAGAATATGGTTTGCCGCAGATATCGGTTCATCAATATTACTAAAAAAATTTGTTACACGCTGGCGAAAGTACTCATTTGTTACCGCGCGGTAGCCTTTTGCCACAGGCCGGATGACGAATTTATCCAGTTTATTATTAAAAGAAAACATTGCCCGGTTATATGTTTCCAACGCCGTGTCATTCTCCGGCGAAACAGTTTCAGAGGCAGGCGCTCCGGCGCATCCGCCCAGTCCAAGCAATAATAATAATGCAGTATATGTAAAAAACTTTTTAGTCAATTTTCCCTCAAATCTCAAAAAATATTTTGGTTTAATATAGCGGCTTTATTTGATAAATCAACTATAAAATTCTTACTTGCTGTATGTAAACAGACATTTATGCCGCTGTTCCGGATTAAATGAAGGCATACCTGTCTAAAAATGCAAAAATATTACAAATTGGAAATGTTTTGTGTTTTGCAAAACAAATTTCCCGCGCTAGTATTCATGTATGTCATAATTTTTGAGAGGAAGACACTGATGACTACATATAACGGAAAAATCAATCTTTTCGACTGCGCCACCGCGCAGAAAGTAATCGGCCAGGAAACATTTTTAAATGCGTTCAAAACCGTTCTTGACCACGGCGCTTATTGTCAGGGACCGGAAACCAGAGAACTGGAAGAAAAACTCGCCCAATATTCGGGAACAAAATATTGTGCAACAAATGCTTCCGGTACAGATGCCCTGACGCTGGCTCTTATGGCCTGGGATGTCAAACCCGGCGATGCTGTTTTTGTTTCTTCGTTTACGTTTGTCGCTTCTGCAGAATGCGTCGTCTTGCTTGGCGCCACGCCGATTTTTGTTGATTCGGCACCGGACACGTTTACGATGGATCCTGCTGACTTGAAAAAAGCAATTGAAGAAGTCAAGAAAGAAGGGAAACTCAATCTGAAGGCCGTCATTGCGGTAGACATCTTCGGTTCGCCCTGCAATTATGACGAAATTATGAAGATTGCCCATGAAAACGGCATGAAAGTTTTGAGCGATGCCGCCCAAGCTTACGGCTCTACGTACAATGGCAAAAAAGCCGGTTCCATTGCAGATATGACTGCAACTTCATTTTATCCGACAAAGCCTTTGGCTTGTTACGGAGACGGCGGTGCAACTTTCACAAATTCCGAAGAAGAATACGAACTTTTAAAATCCTGCCGCGTTCACGGTATGAGCTCAACAGACCATTATGATAACGTTCGCCTCGGCGTTACGGGACGTATGGACTCTTTCCAAGGGGCTGTTTTATTACAAAAGCTTAAAATTTTTGATGATGAACTGGTAAAAAGGGAAAAAATTGCGCAGACGTACGATAAAGAGCTGAGCCCTTACTTTGGTAAACAAAGAGTTCTTGACAATGCCACTTCCGCCCGGGGGCTGTACACAATTACCTGCGAAAAAAGGGATGAGCTGATGGCGTTCCTAAAAGAAAACAACATCCCCTGCGGCGCATACTATCCGCGTCCGGTCAACACACAGACTGCTTACAAAAAGTGGAATACGAGAAGCCTTCCCGTATGCGAGAAACTTTCCAAAACAGCTTTAAGCATACCGATGCATCCGTATTTGGAACCGGAAGCGCAGGAATATGTCATCAGCAAGATGAACGAATTTGCCGCCAAGTACGCTCAAACCGCTGCATAATCCGTTTGTCCGACATTGCATCAACAGACGCCTTTCGGCGTCTGTTTTTTGTATCTCGAAAGCCCCGGATAGACCGACGGGGTCTTTTTTGTCGGAGTTTATACACTGGGTTTACATACTGCATTATAGGCAATTGTACAGATGGTATCGCTATGGTTATTGATTTTTTAAGTAAATTATCCTATATTACAGTCAGAATCATAATTTTAGAAGAAGGGGAAACCAAATTATGTTAGAAAGTAAAGAATTTGCCGCATACAGCAACGGTCAGGTTATTGACGAAGGCTTAAGGAACTTTATGCTGAAGATTTACAACTATATGGCCGGCGGTTTATGCGCTACGGCTTTGGCCGCTTATATAATTGTCAGCAACACCTCATTGTTGCGCCTGTTTTTTAATGAATCAGGCTACTCGGCATTCGGCTGGCTGGCTTTATTTGCACCGCTGATTTTAGTATTTGCCTTTGGCTGGGTTTTACAGAGAGGAACATTGCAACAAGTTCAAGCCATGTTTTGGGGGTATTCCGTATTGATGGGCGTTTCTCTTGCACCGATTTTTCTGGTATATACCGGTGCCAGCATCGCCCGTGTCTTTTTAATCACGGCAGCAACGTTTGGCGCTCTCAGCCTGTACGGATATACGACTAAAAAAGACCTTAGCGGCTGGGGAAGCTTTTTGTATATTGGCGTATTCGGATTGATTATCGCCTCTATTGTCAATATCTTTATGAAAAGTTCCGGACTTGATTATGCCTTGTCCTACCTCACGGTATTTATCTTTGCCGGACTTACGGTTTACGATACGCAGAATATGAAGTCCCTGTACTATGCAAACGGCATGGGCGGTGATATGGCAGCGAAAGGTGCTATTGCCGGTGCATTGTCATTGTATCTTGATTTTATCAATATGTTTATGGCGTTGTTAAGACTGCTTGGCGACAGAAGATAAGACAAAACAGCAGGCCGGTTTTAACAGCCGGCCTTGCTTTTATAATAAGAGGAAGAGAAGATGGATAACAATATTTTTGATTTGTATGCTAAAAGGCACAGTTTTTATAATATAACCAATGATTGCCCGCTAACCGCGGAAGAAATTGAGAACCTAGTTCAAAAATCCTTAGAACTGTATCCAAGCCCATTTAATTCGCAAAGCGCCAGAGTTATGGTTTTATTCGGCAAAAACCACAAAAATTTATGGGGCATTACTCAAACAGAGCTTTTAAAAGCTGCACCAAAAGAAAAGGTTCAGGCAATTTCGGATAAAATTGCAAGCTTTGCTAACGGGCACGGAACTATTTTATATTTTACAGATACTGACGTCACCCGTGCACTACAGAATAAATTTCCGCTTTATGCTGCAAATTTTGATAATTGGGCTTATCAGTGCAATGCTATTTTGCAATTTATGGTGTGGACCGCTTTGGCCAATTCCGATATTGGCGCCAACCTGCAACATTATAATCCTCTTATTGATGATGCTGTTCGTCAAGCTTTTAACATACCAAACAATTGGGAACTTGTTGCCCAAATGCCTTTTGGCGGCATTGGCGCAACTCCTCAAGCACACAGTGTTGAAAATATAAAAGAAAAATTTATTATTAAAACATAGATTACAAGGTGTGAACACAAGAGTCTGCCTTTTGTGTTCTCCCATCCTGTTTCAACAAGACTAATTGTTCTGTTTTGTGATATATTGAGGCGGGATAACACCATCTTTAACAACTATCAGATAATAGGGGACAACCGAAAAACGCAGCCCTAATTTTTCATTACATACAGACCAATCTACCGGAGATGTATCTATATCGGCAACTGAATCCAGTTTCACCAAACGTTCATCAACATCTTGTGGTAAATCTTTATCTAAATCCGGACGAATTGCCGGTGAAACATAAACGGCTTCTATCAGTCCGTCTTTCATCAGGCTATTCACATCAATTGCAAACAAATCGGCATTTTCAATAAACGGCTTAAACATATTAATACTTTTTTCAGTGTATTGTATTGGCTCAGAAAAAGCTCTGACAGCACGACTTCTTCCTTTAAAACACCGTTCCATCCACTGACATATCCCGTTATGTGTGGTTTCACCGGAGCGTTTGTAATAATAGCTTAAATCAGCATGAGGATTTTGGGCAAAGGATAATATTCCGTCTGTCAATACTGTATTTCCTTTGGCTACGTAATGATATAATCGCATCTTTTTCTCCTCTTTAACTTCGTTTATATTATTGTGAATTATTACAAATATTTTTTTGCTTTCAATAACTAAATCATTCGGCAGACAATTAAATTGATAAATAATACAGAATACCGTGTAATTATCACATTAATGAGTATGAGAAATTCTAACAAAAGTGACAACGCTTTAAGAAGAACCAATTGATCAAACAAAGCGACGGTAACGGCTAATGTTTCAGCTCGATTAAGAATTTCATTAGATAAAAATAGTTTGATTTATATTGCGGGAAAGTTCTTATCAAGACTTCTAATCTCAAATGTGATATTACAATAAAGCTGCATGGCTTTAACGAACAGATAAAAACCTTATTCCGTGGCTATATCCAAGGCAAATGTGATGAAAAAATGTATAATGAACTGAAAACCGAAATTGAACTTGAAAAAGAAAAGCTTCAAAAAGACATGGACCGATACCTTGAGATTGATACCGAAACAGATGAAATATTGGCAAATATCGCTGAAGTGGCTGCAAATGTTGGAAAATTCTTAAAAAGTCCGATTATTTCGCAAAAAAGAGATATTTTGAAATTAATATTATCGAACTGCAAAACTGATGAAAAAAATCTTTGTTTTACAATAACTAAACCGTTTGATAAAATGCTAAAAACGCCTGAAATTGACAAATGGTGCGCGATACTGTGCGAGTATCGGACCGAATATTATGAGGAATTTAAAAATTTAGCTAAAAAGTTTGAGGTACTTTGTGATATAAATGTCAGTTAGTCAATAAAGTGACTTATTTATTTTTTAAATATATAGTTCATGATTATAAAAGTTTTCTTATAGATTCATTATAGAAAA
>ERZ1106963.3515-NODE-3515-length-13140-cov-5.474895_pt1 | contig 13140 bp, 12 predicted proteins | sample MGYA00403681_ERZ1106963 | MGnify/ENA primary metagenome ERZ1106963 (study PRJEB35170, sample SAMEA104062407) | human gut metagenome | biome: human gut; feature: human-associated habitat; material: faeces | place: Denmark | collected 2012-05-03 ...
GATTGTGTGATAGAAAAATACGATAATTTATATTCACTCTGTTTTAATCTTGGAAAATGGATTTATATTATAGATGCCTATGAAGATTACAATGAAGATATGCAGAATGGAAATTTTAATTTATTACAAAATATAATGAAAGAAGATGATTCTGATAATAAATTAAATGCCCATAAAAAAATTGCAATGATAAATAAAATATTAATATTAAAAATGGAAAAATCATTTCATGAAATAACATGGAATAAATATAAGGAAATACTCTATAATATTGTTTCTTTAGGATGTACTAATACATATTTTAAAATATTACACGAAAAATATCCAGAAATTGAATCTATTATTAGATGCATATAAAAAAGAAGGAACCCTAAGTGCAACGATTAGCAAAATGCGTGTTGCACTCAGGATTCCTTCCTTTTATATATTCATAGACTATATTAAATTCACCTTACATTGCTTTTCGATATATTTCTGCAATTTCTTCCTGTGTAAATACAACCGGATTGTTCTTAACACTTGCTGCAGATACTTTCATACAATTCTCTGCCATCCAAGGAATATCTTCTTCAGATAATCCAAGGTCAGATAATGTGCATGCAAGATCAATGTCTTTTAACAAGCTTCGAAGTTTTCCAGCAAGATCTTCTGCAGTCACACCGCCAAAGATTCTTGCGATCTTAGCAAACTTGAAGTGGTTTCCTTTATGAGATGCTTCTACAATCACTGGTGTTAATGCTGCAAGTCCCTGTCCATGAACGATATCTTTTAATCCACTGGCTGGATGTTCCATTCCGTGTGCCAGAGTAACTCCTGCGGTATTGATGACCATTCCACCGATCGTTGATGCCAGTGTGATCTTCTCCCATGCTTCTTTGCCGCCTTCACCTTTGTATACTTTGACAAGGTTTCCTGCGATCAGTTCCATCGCATATAAGCTTAGAGCATCTGTAAATGGCTGTGCGATCTTTGATGTGTAAGCTTCCATGCAGTGGCATAATGCATCAAATCCAACAGATGCAAGGACATGTTTTGGCATTGTCATCATGCATTCTGGATCGACAATGGATACTTTGGCCACAATTGCATTGCAACGTAAGGATTTCTTGTCTCCGTTTTCTGGGTTTGTAAGAACCGCAAATCCATTTCCTTCTGATCCTGTTCCGCAAGTTGTAGGGATTAAAACTAATGGTAATGCTTTATCGCTTTGTAATTTGTTATAAATGTAATCGTTGATATCTCCGTCATTGACACTTAAGAATGCGATCGCTTTTGCACAGTCCATGATACTTCCACCACCGATGGCTACGACAACATCACATCCATTTGTTTTTGCAAACTCGGCACCTTCCATCGCAGTTGTCGTTAATGGATTCTGTGCGACTTTATCAAATAGTACATGGTCGATTCCTGCTTTAGAAAGACTGTTTGCTACTTTATCATATAAACCAGATTTCTTTGCACTGCTTCTTCCGGTTACGATCAATGCTTTCTTACCATATGGTTTTGTAAGTTCTCCAGTTTCTAAGACTTTACCACTTCCAAATGCAATATTTACTGGAAGGAAGTAATTAAAGTTAATTGCTGGCTGTGCTTCTACTACATTTTCAGCAGCATTGACAGCTCCAAGTGCTTCTTCAAATGTATGATCTTCTTCTGTTTCTACTTCATTTTCGTCTACCGCAACATCAATATGAGATCCGAATTTTTCTTTGTATTTCAATTTACAGATAACGAAGAATACAACACCTAAGACAGCCCATCCACCTGCCATTGCCCATTCTTGTGGAACTAGGTTTGATCCTGATCCTGGAATGATATACATTGCTACCATAAATCCTGACATTATGACTGCCAATACACCAACGATCTTATAATGTTTTACTTTATATGGACGAGCCATTTCTGGTGCTTTCTTTCTTAAAATGATGAAAGATAAGGAAACCATACAGTATGCAAGACAGCATCCAAAGTTACCTGCATCGACAATCCATACTAACATTTTACGTCCAAATAATGGTGCTAAAATAGATAATCCACCGATTAAATATAATGCATTGACTGGTGTTTTGTGTGTTTTATGTAATTTTCTAAATGTTCTTGGGATCATGTAAGATTCAGCCATGGAATACATGGCACGGCTACCACCGATCAAGAAAGAGTTCCAGCTTGTAACGATTCCACACATACCACCAACGATCAAGACTTTTGACATAATACTACTGTGGAATGCCTTTGCCATCGCATCGGCTGTGACAAGTCCTGATCCAGCCTGAGATGATGAAATATCAGATGGACTCATAACATAACCAACGCCTAAGATGATCAGAGCATAAAATGCAACTGCAAGTACAATGGATAAGATCATGATCATACCGATCTTCTTCAATGGTACATTAATCTCTTCTGCTGCCTGTGGAATAACATCAAATCCAATAAAGAAGAATGGTGTCATAACTGCAACACTCATGATCGCTTTCATCGTAGTTGATGCACTATCTCCTGCAAATAACTGTGGTGCTAGATTACTACTATCTCCACTGACTACAGATGCTACAATTAAAAGAATTCCAACACCACCGATAATAACAGTTAAAACTGTCTGTAAAGTTGCTGCTGTCTTAGCACCTTTGATATTGATCAATGTAATAAATAAAGCAACGATCATCGCAACTGCAAGCCATGATGCGTAAATATCAAATCCTGCGACAGTATACAGATATCCTTTTAAGAATCCTGGATAAATATAAGTGATAATGGTAGGTAACGCACACGCTTCAAAACATACAACGCTGACATATCCTAAAATGATCGCCCATGTGCAGATAAATGAACCAATCGGTCCCATAGCTTTATAACTAAATACATGTTCTCCACCACACTGTGGCATCGCTGCGGTAAGTTCTGCGTAGGTAAGTCCTACAAAGAATACCATCACACCACCGATCGCAAAACCGATGACAGCTCCTAAAACTCCGCCTCGTCCGATCCAGTCCCCGGTTGAAACAACCCATCCCCAACCGATCATAGCTCCAAATGCAATGACTAAAATGTCCCATGCACTAAATACTTTGTCAAATTCTGATTTTTTCTTTTCCATTATATATCATTCCTTTCTTGCTTCACATTCTGTTTAAAGTTTCGAAAGAAAAAAGGCGCTAAAAGATCCTTATCTCTTAACGCCTTTGTTAGAATGTAAATGTATTTTATTTTAGTCTTCAAATCGCAAATCAATTAACTGCATGATATATTTTGCTGTTTTTTCAAGTCCAAGAATACTGGAATCAATCATCATATGTCTGGTTCGACAATCTCTCATATCAGAGTTTGTCATATATTCATATCTTGATTTCAGCATTCCATCATTATATTTTACAAGCTTTTGTGCTTCTTTTTGTGAAATACCTTTTTGCTCCATAATATGTTTGACTTTAAATTCATCTGGTGCATATACAAAGATGTTCAAGCAGTCATCTCTGTCTTTTAATATGTAGTTACTGCATCGTCCAATGATAACGCAGGAAGATTTCGCTGCCAGTTTATGGATAACCTCAAACTGTGTATAGATAACACGATTTGTAAGGTTTGCATATCTTGGTCCAAAAGTTGTGTCAAACTCATATTTGACATTTTCTTTTCCGGAATCAGCTTTTTCTACCAGATCTCTGTCAACTCCTAACTTTTCTACGACCTGATCCACTAAATCTCTGTCGTAAAATGGAATTCCTAGTGCTTCGGCAACCATTCTTCCGATGTCCGGACCACCACTTCCGTATTCACATCCGATATTTACGATAAAATGTTTCATTTACATTCCTCCCTGATATTTTGATCTTTTTTCAAAGATTTTATTTTATGCTAAGGATTCCACAGCCTCCTTCATGATCGCAAATGCTTTATCACATTCTTCTTCCGTTACGATCAATGGTGGAATTGTACGAATGACACTGCTTCCGATGGCTGTGACTAACAGTTTTCGATCAAAACATGCATGTTTGATATCAACTGCGTTTAATGTGTCATCAAATTCAATACCTGTTAATAATCCCTGATGTCTGACTTCTTTTACATGAGGAAGTCCTTTTAATTTCTCTGCGAAATAATCTCCGACTTTCTTCGCATTTCCAGCAAGATCACGATCGATCAGTTCATTAACTTCTGCTAAGGCTGCTGCACAGCTGACTGGATGTCCACCAAATGTTGTTCCATGAGATCCTGGTGTAAATGCTTTGGCAACTTCTGCTGTTGCACAGATTGCTCCGATTGGCATACCTCCACCTAATCCTTTTGCCATGGATACGATATCTGGTTTGATTCCATAGTTCATATAAGACATCACTGCACCTGTTCGACACCATCCTGTCTGAACTTCATCAATTAAGAGTAACATATCATTTTCATCACAAAATTCTCTTAAACCTTTCATGAATTCCTGTGTTGCTGGATGAACTCCTCCTTCACCCTGTACTGGTTCGATCATGATCGCGATCGTATTTTCTGTACACGCATCTTTAAATGCTTGCAGATTATTATATGGTGCGTATGAGAATCCATAAGTCATTGGTCCAAATCCAACCTGACATCCATTTCCCGGCTGTCCTGTTGCTGACATTGCTCCGAATGTTCTTCCATGGAATCCCATCTTGGCTGTTACGATATGATAATGGTTTGGTCCGTATTTTTCAATTCCATATTTACGGGCCATCTTGATCATTGCTTCATTTGCCTCTGTACCAGAATTCTGATAAAAGATCTTATCCATTCCAATGGTTTCACATACTTTTTCAGCAAGCAGTGCCTGAGGAATTGTGTATGGATAGTTGAATGTATGCATGATGTCGCCAACCTGATCTTTAACTGCTGCTACAACTTTTTCATTACAGCTTCCTGCGTTGTTAACTGCAATTCCTGCATAAAAATCAAGATATGCTTCTCCATTTTCATCGTACATATACATGTCTTTTGCTCTCTCAGCAAGAAAGTCAAAACGTTCATATGTTTCGATCATATATTTGTTTACTTTATCTTTAATGTCCTGACTTGTTAATCCTGTATCTTTTAATCTCATATCTGTTTCCTCCTCATGATGTTATTGGTTATTTAACTTCTCTGGGCCAGATTTTGTTTATCTCTTTTGTTGATAAACTTGAAATAATAAAAAGAAAAGCAAGGGAAACTCATCCTATGATAAGCGCCCTTGCTTAATTTTTATCTTTTATTTTGTACAAATATACAATAGCACTGGTGGAGTGAATTGTCAATATATCTGTCGAAATTTTTTAATTTTCTGTATTTTTATCTTTTATAGTATATTTTAATTATTTACTTGTGTGCTTTTGTGGCCTTCTCATGATTTTTTGGAATTTTTATAAAATATTATACACTGTATTTGTCCATTATATTGAACATCTTGTTCTATTATCCTATTATTCCTGTATGATATTTACCGATAGTCTACAAATACACAGATAAAACTTGTCTTTTGGTCTGTATTATTTTTGTAATTGTGTTTTTTATCTGTCTCAAATCGATAGATCTGTCCTTTTGTGATTTTCTGAATTTCTTCACCACATTCAATCGTAAGTTCTCCATCTGTTACAGAAAGGTATTCTCTCGTCTTCTCTCCGTGGCTTCCACTGATATATTCTCCTCCTGGTTCAATGTCGATGCGATAAATCTCTAACTGATGATTATCTTCGTATGGAAAGCAGGTCCATACTTTGTATTCGCCGATCATTTCTTTTGTTGGAGTCATCTGATCTGGTGTTACGAGACAGGATTCCATTGGCGGAGCTTCGATTAATTCTTGAAATTCAATTCTTAATCCGCTGGTGATCTTTCCTAAGACTCCTAAGGATGGATTTGCTGTTCCTTTCTCAATTTGGGCTAGCATGCTTTTGCTGACTCCTGTTTGTTCGGAGAGGACGTCAAGGCTCATGCCTTTGGAGGTTCGGATTCTTTTTAGGTTGACGGCTACGTTGTGGGATAGGTATGATTGGTAATCCATATCGAAAGCTCCTCTCTTTTTTATTTTTTATTATTACAATGTTTTAGTCTAATTTTCAATCTATTTTTCATATTATACTACAAATTTGGTAAAATAAAAAATAGGCAACTTTATACAAAGTGCCTATTTTTTATTATGAGTTTCTTTGAATTATTGTTCAATTCTTAGAATTTACCTGCTTTAGCAGCTTCTTCGATAGATACAGCTACTGCAACTGTAGCTCCTACCATTGGGTTGTTACCCATACCGATTAATCCCATCATTTCTACATGGGCTGGTACTGAAGAAGATCCTGCGAACTGAGCATCACTATGCATACGTCCCATAGTATCTGTCATTCCGTAAGAAGCTGGTCCTGCAGCCATGTTATCTGGATGTAATGTACGTCCTGTACCACCACCAGAAGCTACAGAGAAGTATTTTTTACCCTGTTCGATACATTCTTTTTTGTATGTACCTGCAACTGGATGCTGGAAACGAGTTGGGTTTGTAGAGTTACCTGTGATAGATACGTCTACACCTTCTTTGTGCATGATTGCAACACCTTCTGTTACATCGTTAGCACCGTAGCAGTTAACCTTAGCTCTTAATCCTTCAGAGTAAGATTTTCTGAATACTTCTTTTACTTCACCTGTGTAGTAATCCATTTCAGTTTCAACATATGTAAATCCGTTAATTCTGGAAATGATCTGTGCAGCATCTTTTCCTAATCCGTTTAAGATAACTCTTAAAGGTTTCTGACGAACTTTGTTCGCTTTTTCAGCGATTCCGATAGCTCCTTCAGCAGCTGCGAAAGATTCGTGACCTGCTAAGAATGCGAAACATTCTGTTTCTTCTTCAAGAAGCATCTTTCCTAAATTACCATGTCCAAGACCTACTTTACGCTGATCAGCTACAGATCCAGGAATACAGAATGCCTGAAGACCTTCACCGATAGCAGCAGCAGCGTCTGCAGCTCTTCTGCAACCTTTTTTGATTGCGATAGCAGCACCTACTGTGTAAGCCCATTTTGCATTTTCGAAACAGATTGGCTGAATTCCTTCAACCTGAGCATAAACATCTAATCCAGCAGCTTTTGTAATTTCAGCAGCTTCTTCGATAGAATTGATTCCATACTCTTTTAAAACAGCAAGAATCTGTTTTTCTCTTCTTTCATATGATTCAAATAAAGCCATTATTCGCTACCTCCTATTCCTTTCTTGGGTCAATAATCTTAACAGCGTCATCAACGCGTCCGTACTGACCTTTGGCCTTGTCAAGTGCTGTCTGAGCATCGTCTCCAGCTTTGATGAAGTCCATCATTCTACCAAAGTTAACAAACTGGTATCCAATGATTTCATCATCAGCGTCAAGAGCGATACCTGTAACGTATCCTTCAGCCATTTCAAGGTAACGAGGACCTTTCTTAAGTGTTCCGTACATTGTACCAACCTGAGATCTTAATCCTTTTCCTAAGTCTTCAAGACCAGCACCGATTGGAAGTCCTTCTTCAGAGAATGCACTCTGAGTTCTTCCGTATACGATCTGTAAGAATAATTCTCTCATTGCTGTATTGATAGCATCACAAACTAAGTCTGTATTTAATGCTTCTAAGATTGTTCTTCCTGGTAAGATTTCAGATGCCATAGCAGCTGAATGTGTCATTCCTGAACATCCGATTGTTTCTACTAATGCTTCCTGGATGATACCTTCTTTAACGTTAAGAGTTAATTTACATCCTCCCTGCTGAGGTGCACACCAACCAATACCATGTGTTAATCCTGAGATGTCTGTTACATCTTTCGCTTTTACCCATTTTGCTTCTTCAGGAATTGGGGCAGCTCCATGGTTTACACCCTGAGCTACTGTACACATTTGTTCTACTTCATGTGAATAAATCATGTTGAAACTCCTTTCAGTATTAAAAATAACACTATTATTTTAGCACATCGTTAAAAATAAAACAACAAATTATCTTAAGAACTTCGTTAAGTTTTTCAATGTTTTTGTTGGTTTGTGTGATAAAAATAATTTTTTTGTCAAGTTGTTTTTCTTTTTTACAAAAAATCTCGAATTTTCATTTTTTTTAGTTAATTCAGTAAATTGTCTGAATTCTATTCCCCTTGTTTTCTTTAGGAATTGCGGGTATAATTTAATACATATTTTTTATAACAGAAAGGAATTATGATTATGAGTCATTATGATTTAGAAACAAAATGTCTTCATTCTGGTTACACTCCTAAGAAAGGAGAACCATGTGCACTCCCTATTTATCAGAGTACTACTTTCAAATATGATACAACCGATGAAATGGGACAGTTATTTGATCTGAAAGCAGAAGGATATTTCTATACACGTCTTCAGAATCCTACAAACGATGCTGTGGCTGCCAAAATCGCTGATCTTGAAGGAGGTGTTGCAGGACTTCTTACTTCTTCTGGACAGGCTGCGAACTTCTATGCGATCTTTAATATTTGTGAGGCTGGAGATCATGTTGTTGCAGCTTCTACGATCTATGGTGGAACATTCAACCTTCTGGGTGTTACATTAAAGAAACTTGGAATTGACTGTACATTCGTTGATACTGATGCAAGTGCTGAAGAAATTGCCGCTGCATTTAAACCAAATACCAAAGTTTTATTTGCAGAGACAATTGCAAACCCTGCACTTGTCATTCTTGATATTGAGAAATTTGCAAAGGTTGCCCATGAACATGAAGTTCCATTGATCGTTGACAATACTTTTGCAACACCGATCAACTGTCGTCCTTTTGAATGGGGTGCTGACATCGTCACACATTCAACAACAAAATATATGGATGGACACGCTGTTCAAGTTGGTGGTGCGATCATTGACAGCGGAAACTTTGACTGGGACGCTTATGGGCACAAATATCATGGTCTTACTGAACCTGATGAATCTTACCATGGTGTCGTTTATACAAAACAATTTGGAAAGAAAGCTTATATCACAAAAGCTACAACACAGCTGATGCGTGACCTTGGTTCCATTCCATCCCCTGAAAACTGTTTCTTATTAAATCTTGGATTAGAAACTCTGCCTTTGCGTGTAGAACGTCATTGTGAAAATGCTCAGAAAGTCGCTGAATTCTTAGATGCTCATGAAAAAGTATCTCATGTTATTTATGCCGGACTTCCTGATGATAAATATCATGAACTAGCACAAAAATATATGGATGAGGGAAGAACCTGTGGTGTTATTTCCTTTGAACTGACTGGTGGACGTGATGCTGCAGTACGTTTTATGGATAACTTGAAATTAGCAAATATTGCGACACATGTTGCTGCATCCAAAACGATGGTACTTCACCCTGCAAGTCATACACATCGCCAGATGAACGATGAACAGTTAAGAGAAGCCGGTGTTTCTCCTGGAATGATCCGTTTATCTGTTGGAATTGAAAGTGCAAAAGATATTATCAATGATCTGAAAGAAGCACTTAAAAATGCATAATTTTACAATTAATTCTATCACATAAAAATCTATAATATAAGCCTAACCACCAATTTACATCTGATAGTTAGGCTTATTTTTAATTAATCAAAGAAATCATATTCACATCCATCGGCATATACTACCTCATTTTTATTATAATATCAATTAATTGTTATAACACAAAACAGGCATTCCCCACAACATTATTGCCTAAATGTTGTGAAAAATGCCCGCTTTTTATAGTCATTTATGCCATATCATTTATGATATGCTTTTATTCATCCCAGTTTGTATAAACTTCCTGAACATCATCATCTTCATCCAGAAGATCTAATGTTTTCTGAATATTCTTAATATCTTCTTCACTTGTAAGTTCAACCATAGTACCAGGGATCATTGTTACACTGGCATCTGCCATAGGAACTTCTTCTTTTTCCAGAGCTTCTCTAACTGCGCTGAAATCTTCTGGCGTTGTCAATACTTCAAAGCTGTCTTCTTCTTCATTGAAATCTTCTGCTCCAGCATCTAATGCCATCATCATAAGATCATCAGCATCCATTTCACATTCTTCTTTAGAGATAATGATCTGTCCTTTTTTTTCGAACATGTAAGATACACATCCTGGTGTTCCTACGTTACCATTTCCTTTTGTGAAAGCATTTCTTACATTAGATGCTGTACGGTTTTTGTTATCTGTTAATGTATCTACGATAATAGCAACTCCACTTGGCCCATATCCTTCATATGTAATCTGTTCGTAATTAACAGAATCTGCATCTCCAGCAGCTTTTTTGATACCACGTTCAATCGTGTCATTTGGCATGTTGTTTGCTTTTGCTTTTGCAATGACATCACGTAATCTGCTGTTGTTATCTGGATCTGGTCCACCTTCTTTAACTGCTACTGCAATTTCTCTTCCAATGACTGTGAAAATTTTTCCTTTTTTCGCATCATTTTTTTCTTTTTTGTGTTTGATGTTCGCAAATTTACTGTGTCCTGACATCTTTTTCTTCCTTCCTTTTCCTTTTTTCTACCTTTACCTGCCGGATCATGTTGTCATGAATATCGACAGATTTAAAGGAATATCCTTGGTAGATTATTTCTATTTCTTCATTGTCTTCTGGTAAATGTCCCAGCTGATCAATTAAAAATCCATTCAGTGTCTCAATATCTTCAACGTCAAACTCGATTCCAAGTGTATCCTCAAGTTCTTCAAGTCTTGTACTTCCGCGTACAAGATAAACATCTGCCCATCCGATCTTAGTGATATTACGATCTTCAACATCATATTCATCTAAGATATTACCTACGATAACCTCTAACATATCTTCCATAGATACAATACCTTCTGTCTGGCTATATTCATCAATGACGATCGCCATATGAATCTTGTTGTTCTGGAACTCTTCGAGCAGATCGTTGATCTTCTTATGCTCAGGCACGAAATAGGCGCGGCGGATCAGGTGCTGCCACTCGAAGTCGTCGCCGTGCGAAATATAGGGCAGCATGTCCTTTACGTAAAGCACGCCTTTCACGTCGTCGATCCCTTCCTCGCAAACCGGAATCCGCGAGAAGCCCGACTCTATGATCACGCGGCGGACTTCGGCGAAATCGTCCTTCAGATCGAGCGCGACGATATCGACGCGAGGCTTCATGATCTCGACGACTTCGGTATGCACGAAACCGACGATGCCGGACAGCATCCGTCTTTCCTCGACGGTCTGGTCGGTGGTCATCTCGATGGCGTTCGACAGCTCGTCGATCGAAATATTGACCCGCTTCTTGGCCACGCTCTCGTTGATGTAGCTCCCCGAACGGATCAGCACATAAGCCAGCGGACGGAAGACCGACTTGAGCAAAAGAAGCGGAATCGAAGTCATCCGGGCAACGCGCAAGGGGTTGTACGACGCGAATATTTTGGGCATGATCTCGCCGAAAAGCAGCAGCAGAAACGTCACGACGACCGTCTTGACGACGAACTCCAGCCCGGCCGCTCCGCCGAAATCCGTCAACGAATCGATCAGTCCGTTGGATAGAATCACGATGCAGATATTGACCAGATTATTGACGATCAGAATAGTGGCCAGCAAATATTCCTGCACCGACAGCAACTTCAAGATCGCCCGGCCGCTACGGCTGCGGCCCGTCTTGAGCTGAGCGATGTTGCGCGGAGTCAGCGAGAAAAAGGCCGTCTCGGAACCCGATACCAGCGCGGAGCAGCCGAGCAGCACCGCGATGACGATCGACACGGCAACGTCGTGGCCCGTAAACGGGCGAAACATCACGGTTTGTATGATACACTCCATCAAGGCCTCGGTATGAAATATGATCGGAACGCCGCCGGGTACGCCCGGTCTCCGGCCGTACCCGCCCCCGACTCATCCGTTCGGTCGCGGTTCGGACGACGAAACGCCGCGCTAATCGAACAGCGAGCTGTTCTGGGTCTTGTCGCTCGGCGCGCTATCGTCCTTGAGAGCCACGCGCGAGCTGCGTCCTCCCTCCGCCGAATTGTCTTTGACGAACTTCACGTTACGACGCACGAAAGCCGGACGGTTCTCCAGCTCGTCGATATCGATATCGGACTCCTTGTCGCGCTTCGAAGCGATCGTCTGCTGAGCGACCGGAGCGGCGAAAGGATTTTGCGCCTGAGGCGCGGCCGGTCTCGGAGCGGGCCGTTCGAACGGGCGGGGCGCTTCCGGAGCCGACGGCTGCGCCGCCGGAGCCGCTGCCTGCTTTATTACCGGTAATCTCTCCACCATACATGGTAAAGGACGAGCCGGTCTGATAGGCGCTGCCCTTTATACCGACCTGCACGCCGCCGGTGATCGTGCCGCTGTACAGTTCAAATTTGCCGCCGTTGACGGTCACTTCGCCTTGAACCCTGCCGCTGCCGATGCAGTCGGTCAGCGTCAGCGTCGCGCCCTTCGTCATTGCCGGATCAGCCGATGTGAAATCATCCTCAAGCGTCACGGTCACGCCGCCGAGCAGATCGTTCAGCGTCGAAATCGCGTCCAGCGGAACTTCCATGTACAGCTCGATTTCCGGACAGTTCAACAGCCCTTCAACCGCCCTGAGCGAATTTTGGCATCGTTCCTGGCGATCCATGCCGTAGCCGTGGGAAAGGCAGATCTGCATTTTCCGCGTGCCGACCGGGTTGCCCAGCACGCCGAGCACCTCAACTGCCGTCATGGTGTCTCGATCCAGCTGCAACGTGCGGATCTGATGGTTTTGATGATCCAGCAGCACCAGCAGCAGAAAGTCCGCCTGTCCACCCTGCCGTGCATCGTTCCGCACCGCCTCGCCCTGCTTGTCAACGCCCATCAACAGCAGCTTGGTCATGCCCACGCGTTCCGCATAGTTCTTGCCCCCATACGTCACCTGCTTGCGCTGACCGATCTCCGACTGTGCCACGCCGCGTTCCTGGCGCTGACCGCTGGCCTCAATGCGGGAGCTCACTGCGTACAGCCCTCCCGCCACCAGCAGCACCGCCGCGATCGTTGCTGCGCATCGTCGCCTGCTGATTCTCTTTCTTCTTCGCTGTTCCTCTCTCATGCCGTCTGCCGCACGGTGAGCTTCCTCGCCGCGTCGGGACGCACCTCCTCATCGGTGCTTCTGTTCTTCCGAACAATATTTCCATTCTTTTCGACTACAGCCATGAAAAAAGCACCCCCCCCGAAAAATTTCGAGGGGATGTGCGT
>ERZ1106963.3516-NODE-3516-length-13137-cov-3.801559_pt1 | contig 13137 bp, 13 predicted proteins | sample MGYA00403681_ERZ1106963 | MGnify/ENA primary metagenome ERZ1106963 (study PRJEB35170, sample SAMEA104062407) | human gut metagenome | biome: human gut; feature: human-associated habitat; material: faeces | place: Denmark | collected 2012-05-03 ...
TAATGAGAAGCTACGCTTCGAATTATTTCTTGAGCCAGCTCATCATGCCGCGCAGCTTCTTGCCGGTCTCCTCGAGCTGGGTGTCAGCCTCGAGTGCACGGTTTGCCAGGAAGTGTGCACGACCGCCTGCACGGTTCTCCTGAATCCACTCGGAAGCGAAGGTGCCGTCCTGGATCTCGCGCAGGATCTTCTTCATCTCCTTGCGGGTCTCCTCGGTGATGATGCGCTTGCCGGTGCGGTAATCGCCGTACTCAGCGGTGTCGGAGATGGAGTAACGCATCTTGGCAAAGCCGCCCTCGTTGATCAGGTCAACGATCAGCTTCATCTCGTGAACGCACTCGAAGTAAGCGTTCTCCGGAGCGTAGCCAGCCTCGACCAGAGTCTCAAAGCCAGCCTTCATCAGCTCGCAGACGCCGCCGCAGAGGACAGCCTGCTCGCCGAACAGGTCGGTCTCGGTCTCGGTCTTGAAGGTGGACTCGAGGATGCCGGCACGGCCGCCGCCGATGCCGCAGGCATATGCCAGAGCGATGTCCATAGCCTTGCCGGAAGCATCCTGCTCAACGCAGACCAGATCCGGAACGCCGTGACCCTCGAGGTACTGGGAACGAACGGTGTGGCCCGGGCCCTTCGGAGCGATCATGATAACGTCGACGTCAGCCGGCGGAACGATCTGCTTGAAGTGGATGTTGAAGCCGTGAGCGAAAGCCAGTACGTTGCCCGGCTTCAGGTTCGGCTCGATAACGTCCTTGTAGATGTCAGCCTGCTTCTCGTCCGGGGTCAGCATCATGATGATGTCGCCGGCAGCAGCAGCCTCAGCCGGAGTCATGACCTCCAGACCGTAGTCCTTTGCCTTCTTCTCGTGCTTGGAGCCCGGACGCAGACCAACGACAACATGTACGCCGGAGTCCTTCAGGTTCATTGCGTGAGCATGGCCCTGGGAGCCAAAGCCGATGATGGCAACGGTCTTGCCGTCGAGCAGAGACAGGTTGCAGTCTGCATCATAGAACATTTTTACCATTGTTATTACCTCCTAAATGTATGGAAAGTGAATTGGGTAAACAAATTTATTAACCGACGGCCGGAGCCGCCAATTAAGCGGAATGAAATTATCTGCGGATCGCGGTGACGCCCGAGCGGCTCATTTCCACGATCTCGAAGTTGGAAATGACGTCGAGGAAGGCGTCGATGCGGCTGGGCACGTTGGCCAGCTCCACGATCAGCTCGTCCTCGGTCGAGTCAACGATGCGGCCCTCGTACAGGCTGCACAGCTGACGGATGTCGTCTCTCGTCGAGGGAGACTGCGCATGCAGCTTGACAAAGACAAGCTCGCTGCATACCGAGTCATGCTCCTCGATATGGTCGACGCGCATGACCTCCTCCAGCTTGTCGAGCTGCTTGATGATCTGCTCGAGGATGACCTCGTCGCCCTGCACGATGATCGACATGCGCGAAACGCGCGGATCATTGGTCGCGGAAACGGTCAGAGAGTCGATGTTGTAGCCGCGGCGGCCGAAAAGGCTGGAAACGCGCGCCAGAACACCGGCGTTATTCTGTACGGTGACAGAAAGGATAAACTTCTGCATTGGTCTATTTTCCCCTTTCTCAGTCTACCACGAGATCGTCGATCGTGCCGCCTGCCGGGATCATCGGCAGAACGCGCTCGTCCTTGTCGATCTGGCAGTCGATGAGTACCGGGCCGTCGCTCTGCTGCGCCTTGCGCAGCGCCTCGCGCAGCTCCGCGATGTTGGACACGCGGTAGCCGACTGCGCCGAACGCATCGGCGAGCTTGACGTAATCGGTCTTGCGGTGCGGGTCGGTCTGCGAATAGCGGCTGCCGTAGAACATGGTCTGCCACTGACGGACGTTACCGAGCACGCGGTTGTTCATGATGACCGTGATGACCGGCAGCCTGTAGGAGACTGCGGTGCAGATCTCGTTGAGGTTCATGTGGAACGAGCCGTCGCCCGTGATATGGACCACGGTGCGGCCCGGGAAGGCGATCTGTGCGCCGATCGCGGCGCCGTAGCCGAAGCCCATCGTGCCGAGGCCGCCCGAGGTCAGGAACTGACGCGGATGTCTGCGGCCGTTGTACTGCGCGCTCCAGAGCTGATGCTGACCGACGTCGGTCGCGATGATGGTATCCTCCGGCGTCTCCTCTGCGACCGTGCGCAGCAGCTGATGCGGATGGATGACGCTGTCGTCGTCCTTTGCGTGGTAGTCGAGCTTCGCGCGCCACTCATTGATCTGCGCGAGCCACGCGGCGTGCCGGTTTTCCTTAATGTACGGCAGGATCTTCTGAAGGAAGGTCTTTGCGTCGGAAACGACCGAATAGGTCGTTTCGATGTTCTTGTTGATCTCCGCCGCGTCGATGTCCACGTGGATGATGCGCGCGCCGGGGGCAAAATGGCCGGTGTTGGTGGCAACGCGGTCAGAGAAGCGCGCGCCGATGCAGATCAGCAGATCGCTGCGCTCGACCGCCCAGTCAGCCGAAACCGTGCCGTGCATGCCGATCATGCCGAGGCTCAGCTCGTCGTCATCGGGCACGCAGCCGATCGCCATCATGGTGTGCGCGGACGGGATCTCCGCCTTGCGCATCAGGGCGAGCAGCTCGCTGCCTGCGTCCGAGATCTCGACGCCGCCGCCGTAATAGATGAACGGGCGCTCGGCCTTGCCGATCATGTCCGCGACGGTCTTCAGCTGTTCCTCGCTGATGTCGTAGGTCTCATGCACCTCGACCCTGCTCTTCGGGATGAACTCGGTCGTCGCGGCAGTGACATCCTTCGGGATGTCGATGAGCACCGGACCCGGACGTCCGGACTGCGCGATGCGGAACGCCTCGCGGACGGTATCCGCGAGCTCCTCTACGTGACGTACCACGAAATTGTGCTTGGTGATCGGCATGGTGATGCCGGCGATATAGACCTCCTGGAAGGAGTCTCGGCCGATGAGGCTCGTGCCGACGTTGCCGGTGATGGCGACCATCGGAATGGAGTCCATATAAGCCGTTGCGATGCCGGTGACGAGGTTGGTCGCGCCCGGGCCGCTCGTTGCGAGGCACACGCCGACCTTGCCGGTGGAACGGGCATAGCCGTCCGCCGCATGAGCCGCGCCCTGTTCATGTGCCGTCAAAATGTGATGAATGCGGTCGCTGTTTTTATAAAGTGCGTCGTAGATATTGAGGACCGCACCGCCCGGGTAGCCGAAAATGGTGTCAACGCCCTGCTCTACGAGCGCGTCGATCAGGATCTCCGAACCGTTCTTTACCATGCGAAACCGCCTCCTTTCTATGTCTTACATACTGTTTATACCGTTGTAGATAAAATAAAAAAGCCTTCACCTCTTCCATAAAGAGACAAAGACTCACCCTGCGGTACCACTCTTCTTGCTGTGCGCGCAGTACACTGCACAGCCGCTTGTTTCGATCCTGTAACGCTGATCCTGCGGAACGGGTTACGCCTGGGCCCTGTTTCATCCCATTTCACCCGCTCGGCTCCCGGAGGACTTTCGCTCTTTCCCTTCCCCGCCGTCTTACACCAGCCGACGGCTCTCTTCTTCGGGGCTTCGGGACGCTACTTTTCCATTCATCGCCTTTACCGTTATTGTTCAAAATGTAATTCTTATTATAAAGCGCAACCGTCAGCTTGTCAACGATAATTTCCGACAGATTTATAAGTTTTCCCCGCTCATAATTTGCACAATTTCGCCTCACACTATAACCGCATATTTTTTGAAAAGGAGGCGGTTTCATGTCCGTGCCTCTCGTGCGCACGCTCGTGCTGTATTTCGCGGTCATCTGCGCGGTGCGGCTGATGGGAAAGCGCCAGCTCGGAGAGATGGACCCGGCCGAGCTCGTCGTGACCATTCTCGTCAGCGACCTTGCCGCCGTGCCCATGCAGGATCTCGGCATTCCGCTGTTTTTCGGTCTTGTGCCGATCGCTGCGCTCGTCACGCTCGAGGTGCTGCTCAGCATCCTCTCGCTCAAGAGCCGTTTCTTCCGCCGTCTGCTCAACGGACAGCCTGCCATCATCATCCGCAAGGGACAGCTCGACCTGTCCAAGCTGCGCCAGCTGCGGCTCACGACCGAGGATCTGGTCGTGGCGCTGCGCAAGCAGAGCGTCGCCTCGGTCAGCGACGTGAAATACGGCGTGATCGAGCCGGACGGCTCGCTGACCATCGTGCTCTACCCGCAGCAGCAGCCGGTCACGGCGGAAATGCTGTCCCTCTCGCCAAAGGATACCGGACTCCCGCTCGTCGTCATCTCGGACGGACAGATGGTCGAGCGCTCGCTCGGCCTGCTGCGGCTCGACCGGGACGCCGTTGTCAACCGGCTCAGGAACAGAGGGCTGCGCCCCGAGGAGGTCTTTCTGATGACGCTTGATGACTGCGGCAATATGTTCGTGCAGAAAAAGGAGGGAGCGTAATGCGGCGGCTGACTGCAGCGCTCGTGCTGCTCGCGCTCCTGCTCACCGGCTGCGTATGGAGCCGGCGCTCGGTCGAAAAGGTCTGCACCGAGGCCGCCGAGGCGCTGTACGCAGGCGAGCTCAACCGCGCCCGTGCGATCTGGGAGGAGGCGCAGCCGCTGCTCGGCGCTCTGCTCCCCCACGAGGAGATCGACGAGACCGGTCTGCTCTTCGAGCGGCTTGCGGCAGCGCATGACGGAACGGATGACGAAAATCTGCTCGACCGTGCGGAGCTGCTCGCCCGGCTGCATCATCTTCCCGAGATGGAAAAGGCGTCCTTGCGCAACATACTGTAAAGCCTGCCGAAAAAACTGCGCTTTTCGGCAGGCCCTGTGTTGCGAAAATGCCGGAAAGATGGTATGCTCTTGTCAGAGGTGACTGATTATGCGCAGAAAAGACAGAGAAATTACTGGACGGGAAAATATCGAACCCATCCTCCGAGCATGCAAAACCTGCCGCGTGGCGATGATCGCGGACGGCGCGCCCTATGTCGTGCCGCTCAACTTCGGCTATACGTGGGACGACGACGGCCTGACGCTGTATTTCCACAGCGGCCTCAAGGGCAAGAAGATCGACGCGCTGCGCGCCGACCCGCGTGTCTGCTTTGAACTCGACACCGAGCAGGGCGTGACCGGCGAGGGCGACATTGCCTGCCGGTACAGCTTCGCCTTCTCCTCCATTGTCGGCTACGGCAGCATGGAGTTCGCGAAAACGCCCGATGAAAAGCGAAAGGGCTTTGACATCATCATGCAGCACCAGACCGGCCGCAGCGGCTTCGTTTATAACGATGCGTCGCTGTCCGTTGCCGAGGTGTTCCATGTCCGCGCGGACTCGTTTGAGGCCTCGCGCAAGGCCCTGCGCCCCCGCAAACCGGAATGAGCGCGCTCAAAAAGCTGGTCTCGGCGCTGCTCGTGCTGACGCTCGCCGTTTCCGGCGGCCTGCTCGCCTGGCACGGCCTGCACCGCACGAGCGCCTCTCCGCCCGCCGGGCAGACGCAGACGCCCGCCGTCCCGGCGCCGCCCGAGGCCGTGCCCGACACGGTCTCCACGCTGTGCGTCGCCGGCGACCTTGTCATGCACATTCCCATCATCAATTCCTGCCGCACGGACGACGGCTATGACTTCACCGGCCTGTTCGACGAGGCGCGGCCGTATTACGAAAGCGCCGACTATGCCGCCGCCTGCATCGAAACCACGTTCAACGGTCCTCCCTACTCAGGGTTTCCGCAGTTCTGCGCGCCCGACCAGCTTGCAGAAGACCTCAAGAGCGTCGGCCTTGATCTGCTCTCGACTGCGAGCAATCACAGTCTGGACACCTGGTTTTCCGGCCTGACGCGCACGCTCGATGTGCTCGACGAGGCCGGACTCGACCATGTGGGCACCTACCGCACGCAGGAGGAGCGCGACACGGTGAAGGTCATCGACGTCGGCGGCATCCGTCTCGCCGTCCTCGCCTATACCTACGGCACGAACGGTCTGCCGAAGGACGAGCATCCGTACTGCGTCAATGTTTTTACGACCGATTACATGACAAACTGCGGCGTAATCGACTATGAGCTGCTGAAAAACGACCTTGCTCGCGCCCGTCAGACCGACGCGGACGCCATCGCGGTCTTTATGCACTGGGGACAGGAATACGCGACCTCCCCCTCCGCCCAGCAGCGCGAGCTGGCAGATTTTCTGTTCGAGAACGGCGCAACGCTTGTGCTCGGTGGCCATGTCCATGTGCCGCAGCCGATGGAGCTGCGCGAGCTGCCCGACGGACGCACCGGCTTTCTGTGCTACTGTCTCGGCAATCTGATCTCCAACCAGCACGACCGCTACACCAATCTCACCGCCGCGGTCAGCCTCGAGCTGACGAAGGACGGCGAGACCGGCGCGGTCACGGTCTCCGATGCCGAATATGTGCCGATGTATATGCTGCATCCGGACGCCTCGGCCGACGGACGCTACCATCTGCTCGATCTGAACCGGAGCATCGCAGACTGCGAGAGCGGAGATCATACGGTCGTACCGGCCGCCGTTCTCCCGGCACTTAAGCAGGGTCTTGCGGACGCGCACAGCATCTTCGGCGCGGAGGAGGAATTACAGTTATCCCCCGCCGAAAAGGCCGCATAACACGAAAAAAGAGCTGACTTTTACCGGTCAGCTCTCTTTTTTTGCCGTTTTATCAGGTATTGTGATCGGAAACGTGGAACTTCTTGAGGTTGCCGATCTTCTGCGCACGGATGTCCATTTCCTTGCAGACATCCTCCATCGTCACGCCGCACTCGTTCATCATGACCATCATGTGATAGAATACGTCGTTGATCTCACCGACGAGCTCCTCCTTGTCGCCGTTCTTGGCGGCGATGATGGTCTCCGCGCACTCCTCGCCTACCTTCTTGAGGATCTTGTCGATGCCCTTTTCGAACAGGTAGCAGGTGTACGAGCCCTCCTGCGGTTCTGCGCGGCGCTGTGCGATGACAGCCTCCATTTGCTCAAACGAATTCATATACTGCTCTCCTTTTTACTTCTCGTCTTTTTCCCACAGCGTCGTGAAAAAGCAGGTGCGGTGGCCTGTGTGGCAGACCGGACCCTTGGGCGTGCCGACATAGATCAGCGTATCATCGTCACAGTCGGACAGGATCTTCTTCACAAAAATGAAATTGCCCGAGGTCTCGCCCTTGTTCCACAGCTTCTGGCGCGAGCGCGAGAAAAACCACGCCGTGCCGGTATCCATCGTCAGCTGAAGCGCCTGCTCGTTCGCATAGCCGAGCATGAGCACCTCGCCGCTGCGCTCATCCTGACAGACGACCGGGATGAGCGGCGCTTTCACAAAAAACTTGCTTAAATCCAATCTATTCACTCCGTTCACACTCTAACCGGAATATTCTTTTCTCTGAGGTGCTCCTTGACCTCTTTTACCGTCAGCTCGCGGTAATGGAACAGGCTCGCGGCGAGCGCGGGGTCACAGCCGGTCTGCTCGAACACCTCGGAAAAATGCGCGAGGCTGCCGCAGCCGCCCGAGGCGATGACCGGGATGCCAACAACATCCGTGACCGCCCTGGTAAGCGGCAGGTCAAAGCCGGACTTGGTGCCGTCCTTGTCCATCGAGGTGAGCAGGATCTCGCCTGCGCCGCGCTCATAGACCTCCTTCGCCCACGCGACTGCGTCCTTTCCGGTCGGAGTGCGGCCGCCGGCCACATATACCTCAAAGCCCGAGGGCATCTGCTCGTTTGCGCGCGCGTCGATCGCGACGACAACGCACTGACTGCCGTACTTTTCCGCCGCTGCGTTCACCAGATCGGGGTTTTTGACCGCCGAGGAGTTGATGGAGATCTTGTCCGCACCGGCGCGCAGGATCTCGCGGAAATCGTCCACCGTGCGGATGCCGCCGCCGACCGTTACCGGCACGAAAACCTCGCGGCAGGTGCGGCGCACAACGTCCGCGATCGTGTCGCGGTTGTCGCTCGTCGCGGTAATGTCGAGAAATACGATCTCGTCCGCGCCCTCCTGCGAATAGAACTTCGCAAGCTCGACCGGGTCGCCTGCGTCGCGCAGACCGACGAAATTCACGCCCTTGACCACGCGGCCGTCCTTGACGTCCAGACAGGGGATAATGCGTTTTGCCAGCATCACTCCGCCTCCTTGATCGCCTTCGCGAGGTCGAGCGTGCCGGTATAGACCGCCTTGCCTGCGATCGCGCCATCGATGCCGAGCTTTTTCAGCGCGGCAATGTCCTCGAGCGTGGAAACGCCGCCCGAGGCGATGATCTCGCAGGAGACCGACGCGCGAAGCGCCGCCAGCTGATCGAAATTCGGTCCGGCGAGCATGCCGTCCTTGTCGATGTCGGTGAAAATGATATTCTTCACGCCGTAGGACTCCATGCGCTCCGCGAACGCGATATAGTTCTCGCCGCTGTCGTCCAGCCAGCCGTCCGTGCGGACGGTCTCGCTCTTCGCGTCGATACCGACGACGATCTTGTCGCCGTACTTTTTGACCGCCTCCGCGACAAATTCCGGGTGGCGGACCGCCGCCGAGCCGATGATGACGCGCGAAACGCCGAGCGCGAGCACCGTCTCGACGTCCTGCATCGAGCGGATGCCGCCGCCGAGCTCGACCGTCGCGCCGGTCTCGCGTATGACCTGCTCGACCACGCCGTAATTAGCGTGCGAGCCGTCCTTCGCCGCGTCGAGATCGACCATGTGGATGAGCGACGCGCCTGCCTCGAGGAAACGGCGCGCGGTCTCGACCGCATTTTCCGCTACCTTATGTGCCGTGCCGTAGTCGCCCTTCTGCAGGCGCACGCACTGTCCGTCCTTCAAATCGATTGCAGGAATTACCTTCATTTTCCCACCTCCGTCAGTTTTGCAAAGTTGCGGAGCATCTGAAGCCCCACTTCACCGCTCTTTTCCGGGTGAAACTGGCAGCCGAACAGGTTTCCCCTCGCCACCATGGCCGGAACGCGCGTACCGTAGTCCGTCACGGCGGCAAGGTCGTTTTCGTCCGACGGCTTCGCCATGAAGCTGTGCACGAAATACACATAGCTGCCGTTTTCCAGACCCTCGGTCATGGCGTTCGGGCGCAGGATATCCAGTGCGTTCCAGCCGATCTGCGGCAGCTTGAGCACGGTCTCGATGCGCTCGATGCGGCCGGGCAGCAGACCCAGACCCCTGCAGGGACGCACCTCGTCCGACTCCTCGAACAGCATCTGCATACCGAGGCAGATGCCGAGGAAGGGCTTTGTCTCTGCCGCCTTCAGCACCGCGTCCGTCAGTCCGGACCCGGTCAGCGCCGCCATCGCGTCCGGGAACGCGCCCACGCCCGGCAGGATCACGCCCGCGGCATTCTCGATGACCTCGCCCGTCGAGGCGACCTTATTTTCATAACCCAGGAAATCCAGCGTGTTGTGCACGCTCATCAGATTGCCTGCGCCGTAATCTACGATTGCAATATAACCCATTTTTGACCTCTCGAAAACCGCAAAGCTTATAGAACGCCCTTCGCACTCAGCACGCCGCCGCCGGTGACGGTCACGGCCTGTTTGAGCGCACGGGCGAGCGCCTTGAACAGCGCTTCGGTGATGTGGTGCGCGTTTTCGCCGTACTCGCTCTTCAGATGGAGCGTCAGACCGGCGTTGACCGCGAGCGCACGCATGAACTCGACCGTCAGACAGGTGTCGTACTGGCCGCACATCGGCTGCGGCATGGGTGCATCGAACACAAGGTACGGACGGCCGGAAATATCGAGCGCACAGAAGCCGAGCGCCTCATCCATCGGCACGAACGCCTGTCCGAAGCGCGCGATGCCCGCCTTGTCGCCGAGGCACAGCGAAAGCGCCTGTCCGAGCGCAATGCCGCAGTCCTCGACCGAATGATGGCCGTCCACCTCGAGGTCGCCCTTGCAGGTAAGCTCCAGTCCGAAGCCGGAATGCACCGCAAAGCTGTTCAGCATATGATCGAAAAAGCCGATGCCGGTGTCGATTCTGCGCTCGCCGCCCTCGAGCGTCAGTCTGAGCTCGATGTCGGTCTCCTTTGTCTTGCGTTTGATCTCAGCAGTTCTCATTTCTTCGGCTCCTCCGCAAAGCGCACCGCGATGGAGTTCGCGTGCGCGTCCAGATGCTCGCTCTGCGCGAGCGCAATGATGTCCTGTGCATATCCCTCCAGCGCATCGCGCGTGTACTCGATGACGCTCGTTTTCTTCAGGAAGGTGTCGGTCGACAGCGGAGAGAAGAAACGCGCAGTGCCCGAGGTCGGCAGAACGTGGCACGGGCCTGCCATATAGTCTCCGAGCGGCTCAGGCGCGTACTGGCCGAGGAAGATCGCGCCTGCGTTATGCAGATACGGCAGCAGCTCGCGCGGCGCGGCCGTTACGACCTCCAGATGCTCGGGCGCGACGACGTCCGCCATTTTGCAGGCGTCCGTGAGCTCGTCGAACACGATCGCGCAGCCGTAGTTTGCAACACTCTCCTTGATGATGTCCCAGCGCGGCAGCAGCTTCGCCTGTCGCTCCATTTCACACGAGATGGCCTGCGCCTGCGCCATGGAGTCGGTCAGCAGGACGGCAGAGGCCAGCCTGTCGTGCTCGGCCTGGCTGAGCAGGTCGGCCGCGACATAGGTCGGATTTGCGGTGTGATCCGCGATGACCAGGACCTCGGACGGGCCTGCGATCATGTCGATGTCGACCGTGCCGAACGCGAGCTTTTTCGCCGCCGCAACAAAGGCGTTGCCCGGGCCGACGATCTTGTCGACCTGCGGGATGAAGCCTGCGCCGTAGGTCAGCGCTGCGATGGCCTGTGTGCCGCCGATGGCGATGACCTTGTCCACACCTGCGATCTTCGCCGCCGCGAGCACCTCATTCGACATGTTTTCCGTCGGGGGCGTCACCATGATGAGTTCGCCCACGCCTGCGACCTTGGCCGGGATAGCGTTCATGAGTACGCTCGAGGGATATGCCGCCGTGCCGCCCGGTACATAAATGCCGACGCGCGAAAGTCCCCGCACGGTCTGACCGAGGGTCTCGCCTGCCGTGCGCTTCCACTCCCAGCTCTTGACGAGCATCTGCTCGTGATAGTCGCGGATGTTGGCTGCTGCCTTTTCGAGCGCAGAGATCAGCTTCGGATCGCACGCATCATACGCCGCGTCCAGCACGGACGGCTCGACGATGTACGGCGCCTTGCCGTCGAACTTTTCCGCATACTCTACGACCGCGTCCCAGCCGCGCTCCTGTACGTCGGCCATCACGCCGCGCACGATCTGTTCAATATCGCCGCGCGCACCTGCCGCACGCGCTTTCATCTCGCGGATGACGGTCTGTTCCGCCGTGCCGTCCGCAAGAACCGTTTTCAGAAACATCTATTTTCACTCCGTTCCAATCGGAAATTATTTCTCCAGCCCTTTTTCCAGCTCAGCAATGACCTTCTGGATGGCTGTCTTTTTCATCTTTGCGCTCGCAAGGTTGACGATCACGCGAGCCGAGATGGGCGCTACGTCCTCGATGACCTCGAGACCGTTCTCCTTGAGCGTCGTACCGGTCTCGACAATGTCGACGATCGCGTCCGCAAGCTCGAGCAACGGTGCAAGCTCGACCGAGCCTTCGATCTTGATGGTCTCGACGTCCATGTTCTTCCTGTTGAAGAACGCCTTGGTGACGGCCGGGTATTTGGTCGCGATGACCGGGGTCTTGTAGCCGCCGTAAACGTCCTTTCCCTTCTTGGTGGCGAGGGCGAAGCGGCACCTGCCGAAGCCGAGATCTACCATTTCGTAGAAGCTGCCGCCCTTTTCCATGATGGTGTCCTTGCCGACGACGCCCATGTCGCACACGCCGTGCTCGACGTAGGTGATGACGTCGGCGGCCTTGGACAGGACGATCTCCACGCCGCTGTCCGGCAGGGTGAAGATCAGCTTGCGCGTTCCGGCCTCAAGCTCGGAAATATCGTATCCCGCGTCCTTGAGCAGCGCGAGCGTTTTCTTTTCCAGTCGGCCCTTGGTCAGCGCGATGCGGACCGTATCGCGGCGCGTTGCGACCTCGGGACGGCTCGCGCCCTGAAGGCTCTCCGCGACGCTCTCCACGTCGATGCCGAAGCCGCCCGCCGGGAGATCCCTGCCGAACTTCGCGCACAGCGCGTTGTAGCGGCCGCCTGCAAGAATGGCAGCGCCTGCGCCGCCGATGTAGCCGCGGAACATGATGCCGGTGTAGTAATCCATCTCGTGCACCAGACCGAGGTCGATCATGATGCGGTCGCCGTAACCGGCCTCGTCGAGCGCCTGATACAGGCGGCGCAGATAGGCGATCGCGCCCAGAACGCGCACGTTGCCGGTCAGCGTCTCGACCTCGTCGAGCACCTCGATGCCGCCGAACAGCTGCGGCATGGCGCTGAGCGCCTTTGCTGCCGGTCTGCTGCCGAACGGCTGGAGCGCGTCGCCGAGCGCCGCGAACGACTTGTTTTCGATCAGGCGGCGGATCGCCTCGGAGGAGGCCGCATCCGCACCCAGCTCCTCGATGAGGGCCTTGTAGATCTCCGCGTGGCCGAGCTCGATGCGGAAGTTGTCCGCGCCGGTCCTGCTCAGCGCCGCGAAGGCAGCGGAGAGGATGTCCTTGTCAGCCGCGAGACCGTCCGCGCCGATCAGCTCCGCGCCGACCTGCAGGAACTCGCCCTTGTGGCCGTGGTCGCCGGAGACCGAACGAAACACCTTCTGACTGTAATACAGGCGGACCGGCAGAGCCGCGTCATCCAGACGGGTCGCCGCGATACGCGCGATGGGGGTGGTGTTGTCCGGACGCGCCACGCAGATCCGGCCGGACTTGTCGATGATCTTGAGCATCTGATCCTGGTCGAGCTCGGGGTTTGCCTGCGCAAAAACATCATAATATTCAACTGCCGGGGTGATGATCTCGCTGTACCCGCGCTCCTCCAGCGCATCGCGCACCGCGTTCTCGGTCTGCCGCAGTGCGCGGCAGGAGGAAAACAGAAGATCCCGGGTGCCCTCGGGGGTAGAAATACGAAAACGGTTCATTGCTCCGCTGCTCCTTTATCGCTTTATCATGATGAAATCATACCATACCCAGTAAGGGTCTGTCAACCCTTTTTTCCACAGGCGCGGAGCGCCCTCCCCTTTTTACCGTCTGCTGACGGTAACCCTCCGCCGATACAGCGGCTCGCCGCTGGAGGCGGCTTTACGCTCGATGTGAGCGTG
>ERZ1106963.3519-NODE-3519-length-13131-cov-33.101560_pt1 | contig 13131 bp, 8 predicted proteins | sample MGYA00403681_ERZ1106963 | MGnify/ENA primary metagenome ERZ1106963 (study PRJEB35170, sample SAMEA104062407) | human gut metagenome | biome: human gut; feature: human-associated habitat; material: faeces | place: Denmark | collected 2012-05-03 ...
TTTGTCAAGGGTAAAATGTAGTGCCTTCCGCACCCCTTGACAAACCTATAAAACCACTATGTTTAAGACATTATCGTTTCCGTTTATTTCCGTTCCCGTCGCAAGACGAAATAACCACAAAAAAAGGAGAAAGATAATATGGAAACAAACATAAAAAAAGTATTTATAGCAGTCCCCGATGATTTCGAGAAATGCTATATCTTTGCGCCGTCTATCGGCAAAAAGAAAAACATAGGTGGTAAAACCTATAATGTCACAAGATATTTTAACGGCAATCGTGATTTTGAAACGTCCATGAAAGAACTTGCCACAAAGCAAGTATGCGAATCAGCGAGGTAAATAATATGAAACCGAAAAAATATATCGCTGGATTATATTTCAGACTTTCCCAAGAGGATGAACGCCAAGGAGAATCGGCTTCCATTGATAATCAAAGAACGATGTTGCGCAAATATGCAGAAGAACATGGTTTTGAAATTCACGATGAGTATATCGATGACGGTATATCGGGAACAACATTTCAACGGCCGGGAGTGCAACGACTTTTGGATGACGCTAAAACGGGAGTCATTAACACTATCATCGTAAAAGATCTATCGCGATTTGGAAGAAACTATATTGAAGTTGGGCAATACATCGATTATGTATTTCCTGCTTTCGGTATCCGCTTTATCGCCATTCAAGATAACGTCGATACGGAAAACCGTGATAGCGGATCAATGGAAATGATGCCGATTATGAACGTTTTTAACGAATGGCATGCCGCAAATACAAGCAAGAAAATACGTGCGGTAAGACGAGCGAATGCAAAAGAAGGTATATACACGGCAAAGAAGGCATCTTACGGATATAAAATGGGAACTGATAAAAAGCGTGCGCCTGTTATTGACGAAGAAACCGCCCCGATTGTAAGAAGGATATTCGAAATGTACGCTTCGGGATTAAGTCCAAACAAAATATCTGAAGTCTTGAATTTAGAAGGTATACCTTCGCCGGCAACCTACGCTTACACCCATAATGGACAAAAGCCCAAGCCAAATGTGATGGGGTTATGGACTGCCGTAACAATAAGGGAAATGCTTAATAAAATCATATACATCGGGCATATGCCACAATTGCGATGGACGTCAACATCTTATAAAAATCACAAAAGATTCAGAAAAGATGAAAACGAATGGTCGGTCGTTTATAATAATCACGAGCCGATTATATCACAAGAACTTTGGGATAGAGTTCAAGAACGCAAAAAATCTGTCGCAACAGGAAGAAAGACAATTATTGGTTTTACTCATACATTGTCTGGGTTCTTGTTCTGTGCCGATTGCGGTGGTAAAATGAAATTATGCACGTCAATCGGTCGAAACTCAAAGCGTCGTTTTTATTTTGATTGCGGTTACCATTTACGTTATGGAAAAGCGTACTGTTTTTCGCACTATATTGCGGCTAGCGTGTTAGAAGAAATAGTCCTTGACGATATACGGACAATGGCACAAAGAATCGTACTCGACGAAAAGTCTATCCGTGAAGAATTTGTTCGTCGCAACGCCGAACTTGCGGATGCGGAGGTAAAGAAAAATCAAAAAGAATTGCAGTCTAAACAAAAGCGTGCCGAAGAACTGACAAGACTTATTCAAACCGCATACGAAGACAGAGTTAAAGGCAAAATTCCCGAGGATATTTGTATTGGTTTTATCGAGAAATACTCATTGGAACAAAAATCGATTGCCACAGAAATTGAAGATATTCAAAAGCGACTTATAGCAATGGAAACCACTCGAAATTCAGCCGATGATTTTATCCGTGATATAAAGAAATATCTCAATGCGCCCGAACTCAGCCGCGAAATGTGCTACGAACTTATTGACCGAATTATTATCGGCGGTTCTCAAAGCGTAACTGGAAAGGAATGCGAAATTGAAATTGTATACAAAATCGACATCGTTTCCGTCTTACGTCATAAAGTCAAGAAATAACCTGTTTAGGTAAAAATACGATAAAATAAAGCTAAAGTGTATGAAAACGTTCAATTCATACACTTTTTTCTTGCCATAACATCTCTTTTAGACACGTCCATAAAATTGTGTCGCAACAAGCATACGCCTAAGTGCCATTCGTTAAAAAAATGATTACTTTTTAAATCTATTGAGAAAGTCTTTTATGCTTTCAAACAAGCCAACGCCTGCGTTTTTGTTTTGTGCTAAAACGGTGTTCTTCCCCTCTACCTTTTTTGAAAAATCCTCACCGTGCAGAGTCCATCTGAATTGAATCACCTTACTTGATGCAACCATTCCAACTTCAACCGCCGCTTTGGTGTGAGGATGCTGTTTGATAGTGTGCAAGCATAAATCCGCATATTCATTTATGGATTTTGTAATGTCTGTTTGAATTTCAACCGATAATCGCCCTTGGGAACAGGCGTTGTCAATGATACGACAGGTATCAAAATCGTTTTGCGCAATTAAGCCATTTTCCTTATAATAATTTCTTTCTCCAACGCATATCGGCACTTCCTTAACTATCCAGCGATGTGTTTTCATTGCATTTTCGTCTGAAAGGCAAAAATATGCGTGTGATATTGCATTTGGAAAAGATCTATTGACATCCCATGTCAAATCAATATGATACGACTCTCCCTCTATTTTCACAATATTCCAAGCGTGCTTAACATTTTTATCGGCATTCTCATTAGTATCTCCGATCACAATCAAACACTTCGCGTCTAGCATATTTAGAAGCAATTTGAATGTTTTTGAGATTCCCTCGCAAATAGCAGTCTTAAAGAACAAAACGCCTAAAATAGTGTTGCTTTTCAAATAGTATTTGTCTATATCATCTGCAGCATTATCATCGTACAAAATGTTTTCAGCCAACACATCGTGTAAAGAAAGAACTTTTTCATACGCTGTCGTTCCTTGCACTCTTTTCAAAATGGCATTTGTCGTTTTTTGTATTTTTGGTTGTATTTGCGCCACCTCGTTTTGATTGTAAAAATATGTCACGGACACTGCAATCATACCGAGTAAGGTTTTTATTTTGATATTTCCAAAATCCACATAAAAAAGGTGGGGATTATCCAAATTGACCGCATTTATTATATAAAAAGCATCTTCAGCCGACAGCATCCCTCTATTCAAAAAAACATCTTTTTCAAATCGCTCAAAAGCGGCATATATGGTTTTATATGCCTCTTTCTCACAATTATTAAGTTTTGAATAATAATACCTGTCGTATAGCATATTTTACTATGAAAAACCATCACTATTCATCGTAATCGAAATCGTCTAAAAATCCGAAATCGTTTGAATCATCATAGTCCATATCGTCTATGAACCCTAAATCCGAAGAATCATCGTAAACTTCGTAATGTTTGGTGGTATTGTCCGAATTTTTTAATTCGTCATAGGCATGGTCTTTCACATCATCAAAATGAACCACTCGTCCTGAATTGTAAACATCACTGCCATAATTAACACTTCCGTAATCATCTTCATCGTTATCTGTTTTGCACCAATTCTTTTGTTTTATTGTTGCTTTATAGGCATCGAGTGATATTTTTTGTTTTTGAACATCTTCTATTTCTGGTATATTATCCAATGTAAACATATGCTTTCCCATGGTTAATGAACCAACAAATGTTTTTTCAACATCTCTGAATAAAACCGTAAGATACTTTTCTCTGTTTTCGATTTTTACATTGATAACACTGCCGATTCCATAAAAATTATGCCATAGCTTCGTCCCAACTTTTATGTCGATGTCCATTATGGATTGATATTTTCTTTTTTTGTTCGAATTTCCATTCATAGCAATATCAATCTTTATTCCGTAAACATAATTATAAACAACGGATGTTACTATTACGGAATATGTCTTCCCTCTTTTTATATTCAAACAAATATCTTTGTTGATTTCTTTGGAAATGTACCCTAAATCCTCTCTGTTTAAAGTTAAAACCTTTATGGCATACTTATCATATTTGTTTTGTGGCTCCGGCTCAAGCAATAATCTGGTACCTTGTCCCAACCGATATGCGCAAACTAACTTATGTATCACCCGTTGCCGTCCATCATATGTAACCCCGACAACGCTTGTTGAATACGTATCATTCTGTCCAAACAAATCAAAGCAGCAATGTATCATGTTTTCAGAAAATCCATAATCGTTTTCAAGCCGTTTTTGCCACCGAGATTTATCAAGTGCAGTGATCTGACGTGCCGAATAAATCTCCTCGCAAATTCCACAGTCTGCCATTGAAACCAATATATTCACGACAGCCTTAGAACAACCTGGATATAGATCATTGAGAATCGCCCTCAACCTTGCTCCGTTGGTTTTACAAGTAGGATATAGGTTAAATATTTGATTCAAATCGATTTCGTCCATAATGTTCTATCCTCATCAATGACAAAATCCGTCGGCGCAATATATTGTGCAAGAATTTGACACATATCTGTTCCAATCAATGTCTTTGCTGATTGTTTTCCACTGAGCCTTTGTACCTCTGTACGTTATACTCGTGAGCCCCTTACAACCTACAAAGGCGCGCTTACCGATGCTCGTCACACTATCTGGGACTGTTATGCTTGTCAAGGCGCCGCACCCCGAGAAGGCAAACTCTCCGATGTGCGTCACGCTGGCGGGAATTGTCACGCTCGTAAGGCCGGTGCAACCTTCGAACGCATTATCGCCGATGCTCGTCACGCTTCCGTCTGTAGGAATGACACTTGTTTTACAACCTAAAATCAGTGTTTTTGTTGCGGTTTCCATTAAACAGTTTCCGGCACTATGATATTTGGAGTTTCCTTCATCAACAATAATGCTCGTAAGTTCGGTGCAACCATAGAAGGCTTGGTAGCCGATGCTCGTCACACTATTTCCAATTGTCACGTTTGTAAGACCTGTGCAACCAGAGAATGCACTATTTCCAATGCTCGTCACGCTGTTCGGGGTTGTGATGCTCGTTAATCCACGGCAACCTTTAAAGGCATACCAACCGATACTTGTCACGCTGTTGCCTACTGTCACGCTCGTAAGCCCATTGCAACCATAGAAGGCAGACCTGCCGATGCTCGTCACGCTGTCGGGAATTGCTATGCTCGTCAAACGGCTACAACAAGAAAAAGCAAAGTCGCCAATGCTTGTCACGCTGTTGCCAAATATCACACTCGTGAGCCCAGAGCAACAAGAAAAAGCAGATTTTTCGATGCGTGTCACGCTGTCGGGAATTGTCGCGCTCGTAAGCCCATTGCAACCATAGAAGGCAGACCTGCCGATGCCCGTCACGCGATTCGGAATTGCTATGCTTGTCAAACGGATACAACAAAAAAAAGCAAAGTCGCCAACGCTTGTCACACTGTTTGGAATGACAACAACAGAGGAACTTCCTTTGTACTTTTTCAAAGTTCCATTTTCTATTTCAAAATCTTTTGGATCAAATGCAAAATTGGTATTCGTCTGTTTTGTGGTCTTGCCTTTTGCCGGTATAGATTGTGACAGCGGTTTTTTTCCTGATTTCGTTGTATTTTGTGGAAAATTTTCTTTCTTTGACGCTGATTTTGATGTTGTATGAGCAGATACGTTGATATTTTCGTGAGACCTCGCGTTGTTTGTTGTTTGTGGTTGTTTGGCACTGTCGTATATTATCAACGAAAAGCATTCTGCTATAATTTTTTGTGATAAACCATAATCATCTTCAAGCTTTTTCTGCAATCGTGCAGAGACCAACGGGGTCTGCCCTGCTTTTTGCATTTCGGAAATAATGCCGTCATCCGCCATAATCGTCAGTGTATTCACAATTGCTTTCGGTACGTCGGGATACAAGTCTTTTAAAAAAGCCTTAATTTTTGCACCATTTGACACACACTCTGGATATTCTTGTAATAATTGTTTGAAGTTTATTTTATCCATTGTTTTTTAATTCTTTATCTTTTTTGATTTTTACTCTCTTTATAAATTCCCATCACCACGAATTTCCATAATTGGCGAGTCTAGGTGGATTTCAGAATCACAATTTGCACAAACAACGTGACTCGTTTTTCCGTCCCTGCAGGATATTTTTCCACATACTCTACACAAGAAAAACGTAGGATTTCCACAATGCGGACAACCGGGATACTCTTCCCCAACGTCAAAACTGCCTTTTATGGGATTCGTATACCCCTTTTCCCTCTTGTTTGCACCTTATTTCAATGGAAATGCCCATTCGGCTTCCCATTTTTTGCCGTTGTTCGTATCGAATCGTATGCCGAACAGTTTGTTAGTTTCAGAGCAACGGCACATCACCGCAATCATTTCTTTTGTAATATCATTCTCTTTTGTATATCAAAGTGACATCAACGTGTTATTTGCCTCTTGTAATGCTTTGATTATGGATGTTTTCGTAATTTTAAGTTTTTCATTTACAATACATTCAAAGATTGGCGGATATCCAGGTTCTGCACGCATCATTTCTAACCCGCTAGAATAGCCGTTCATCCCTTTTATGCTATGTGGCATCGGGCCAACGATAATAGCCGAGATTTTGTCACTGTATCTAAGTGTTTTCAAATTCGTATTTGTGAGTTTTTCATAATCCGATACAATATCTGCTGTAAATCCGTAAGTTTTTGACAACCACCTTATATACGAAACAAGAGAATTCTTTATGTCGCCCATAAATTTAATCGTTTTCCCGTCAAGATTTTTCAGTTCATTATCAGGTTTGTTTTCAATATCAACAATCTCTTGTATATTATCCTGCTTTGTTTTAGATTCTTCTTCTGCATCTTCCTCATCCCACAATTCAATGTCATCCGCCGATACACCCGGCATAATGAACGCTACTGGGTTTTTTGCATAATCAACGATATCGCTTATTGCTTTTTTTGCTTCTTCTTGAATCGCTTTTTTATCGATTAATGCATAAGTTTTTGCAAAATGTTCATTAATGTGCGAAATGAACAAGTTTTTATCGTCATTTAGTGTTTTTGGCGATAAAAAATTTGAACAATAATAATTACAAAGGCTAACGACGGCGTGTGTTAACTTCATTGTTTGTGCCTCATTTGCTCTCGAATTAATTGTGTTAATTCTATCAAACAACGCATGCGGGTGGTCAATAAAATACAGCGGCGTTCTCCTTCCGTATATGATTATTTCATAACGGATAAACCAAGATGGTTTTATGACCTGTTCGGAAACAAAAACCGTGTCCTTGTATAGTTGCATTATATTGTTGGAATGAACATAATCATTCCATTTAACATATTGCTGAATTAATCTATAACAAATTTTTGAGAAAATTTTACTCTGAAGAGATTTTTCAATTGTTCTAAACGAGTCAATTCCGTGTGCCATTAACTCATCATAGATTCTATCTATTGTTGAAACATCGGTTAACTTCTCAAGATCTGATGGTGTAATCATTTGTATTCAACTCCTTTTTAATCAAAAAACGATGTCTGGATTTGTGTCACTTTGCTTGATTTTCTTTGTTTTTTCGGTTTTTCGTTTTGTAACGATTGCAGATATTTTTTATGAATGATTTCTTTATTCTCAATTATCTCTTTGTCCGAAATCTCTGTTTTTGTCGCCTTAATCGCATTTTTTAATAAGATATATTGAAAATCAAAAACACATTTTAGTTCTTTCGTTAAACTATCGATTAACTTTTTGATTTTTTCTTCATGCACACCTATACAATGATAGTATTCGATCTTTGGGTTGATATAACGGCAAGAAAGATTATTAAGCAGAATACACTCTTTTTTAGGTTCGATGCTGTTATATTCGGCAAACCGCCTATAATCGATACAACGATCGTTTTCTTTACACGTTATTGCGTATAATAATTCGATATTTTTGTATTCTGCATAAATATCTGTCATTCCATGTAAAAGCGCCCAAAGTGATAATGTAACGTTTGAAAACCCCGCGTCGCGCATTCCAAACTCTATGATGTTTTCACAAAAATGATCTTGTCGATAATCAAAAAACGTATATAAAAAATATATCGGCGCAAGTTTAGGATTTTCGTTTAACAATAATTGGATACGATTTCTTGCCCGTTTATCTTCAAAAACAGTCTTCATTTCTTCTCTGGATGACGCTTCCGTTTCTGCAAGAAAATCGTGTAAAAACCGTTCTTTATCATCAAAAGAATAGCCATTTTTCAAAATAGCAGAAATCGCCGGCGTGTATATACTATCTGCCCGAATTCCGTTTAACGCCATAATATAGTCGGCGTCTTTTGAAGTCAAATATCTTATATTCTTGGAAACAATCTCCGGCAAAACGGGTTTGTAAAAACTGTCACATATAACCTTGTCAAACGGTATTTCATATGAACCTATAACCGAGTACAGACGATGAGAAAAACTCCCGTCATAAGGCATTCCTCCTTGTATGAACATCAAATATGCGGCATTAATTCTATCTTCTTTTTGAGACTTTTCTCTTACATCTTTTTCTTCGTCGGTTTCATTTGTCAAATTGCTTAACAAATCTACACTGAATTCAGCTTCGTCATCTTCATTATCCAAAAGCATCTTGCCTTCCGATTTTGAAAATGCTTTTATAACGTTATCAACGTCTTTGTCATCTAATGCAACAGAAACATTGTATGCTCCTTCCCTGATCAATTGCTTTGGAATGATAAGCGTTGTATCACCCTGCAAAAACTGAATCTGTTTATCAATGTAAAAAATATCGCTGACATTAAAAAACGTGATAGGATGAGCAACCTTAACTGCATAGGCAGACGCACAGTCTGCAACTTTTACTGGCTTTATAGTTCCGTCAGAAAAATACGCCTCTACTGTTTCATCGGTCGGCAATAAAACCTTTAAGACTACCGGAACATCCGCTCCGTCCGTTTTACAATTATTAAGTATAATATTGGCGTTGACCCCACCTTTCCAAAACAACAAATAATTTTGTCCCAAATCGGATAATGTTCTGTTTTGTTCGTTATGGTATGACAACGGTTCTATTTTGTAATTTACCAAATAATTCTTTAACGCTCGCTGATTTGTATAAAAATAGAAAGATTCAAATTCCATTATTATTTCTCCATATCGAAGTATTCTTCATTCTCTTTTATTACGTTAAGTACCGGTGTTGACTGATGATAATGGCAATTAAAAACAAATGTTAATGTTTCTTTTGCACGAGTGGCGGCAACATAAAACCTATTTTTATCTGCGGGAGATTGCAATTGATTTTTTTGGCAATCAAGCAAATAAACATCATCAAACTCCATCCCTTTTGACGTTTGATATGTTACGAGAAACACACCCGTCTGATTTAAATCGTTATATTCATCCATATTGCATTCCTTGCTAAACTTATAAAAGAATTTATTGTCAGGAATAATCTTGTTTGCGACACAATTATCCAAAAACGCTTTTGCGCTTTTAAACGTTGCAAAATCCGGGACAATTACACCAACTTGTCTGTTCAATTGATAAGCCATGTCTGCAATATCATTGAACAATTGCTGATCTAAGGCCGAAAACATAACTTTCGGTTTGCTTCCTTCCGGACGATTTTTAGCTACAACTCTTAGCGAAAAATTATTGCTGCCATAGTTGTTGTAAAACAACTTTGCAACACGTTCAATCGCTACAGTGTTGCGAAAATTGTCTATTAAATCATAAAAAGAATCTTGCAACGACAATTCGCTCAATATTTGATTGCACTCTACCCCTGCCTTGCGTAAGATTTTTGTAGGCTCCATGTCAGTTTCCTTTCCTACCTCTTGTGCCTCGTCAAAAGTCACTATGAGCCTGTCGGTAATAAGACTCAAAAAATCAAATGCTTCGTAAGGCAAATCTTGCCCTTCGTCAACAAAAATATCGTCATACCGTATATCTTTTTTATCTTTATCGCTCAAACGGTTATATGCGGCGGTAAGTTTTCCCCATTGCGGCCAACCGGTTGAATCATATCCGTATTCGCGGTTTATAACGCGAATTAACGCTTGCGGATCGTCATCACATTGATAGTCGTTCGCATAATCGCCTAATTTATACTCGATTCTTTTTGCCAATTGCCAGCAAAAACTATGTATTGTGCTGCTTTTTACGTTGCAACCTTTTATCATTGCGCTCAAAGGTCTTGAATATGTAAGCAAAATTTGTTTTTTATTGCTGTCAAGCCCCATCCCAGACATTGCAAGTATTGTTTTCCCTGTTCCTGGACCACCGACAACGGCAAGCCTTTTTGATGTTGCCATTTTATCTACAATATGTCTTTGCAACGGGCTTAGTTTACTGTTATCCAACCTTTCCATTTAGCATGCTCCTTTTCTTAATCTAAATAATTACCGCAACTGACGGATCATCGTCAATTCTTTTAGTATCAATTCCGTTTTTTACTTTTTCACTCCCCATACGACAGGTCTGTGTTCCGGATTCCAATAACTACTCCACCCGATCGGTTTGCTTTCTGCTTCACAATAAATTGTCAAATTCCTACAACAACTAAATGCATCGTCACCGATGCTCGTCACGCTGTCGGGGATTGTCACGCTCGTAAGACCGGTGCAACCTTTGAAGGCAGAAGACTGGATTGCCGTTACTCCATCCGGGATTGTAATTGATGTGGCAGGTTCATTGTTTATATACAAGTTCTTGTTGCTTGCGCCTTTTCTCATCAAATTGTCTAATCCGCTAATATTGCACCATGCCGCTATATCCGTGATATATATGTCTTGAAATTTATTGCAATTATAGAAGGCAAATTTGCCGATGCTCGTCACGCTGTCGGAGATTGTTATGCTCGTAAGTCCAGTGCAACTAGAGAAGGCCCAATCGCCGATGCTTGTTACGCTGCCCCCGATTGTCACGCTCGTCAAACTACTGCACCAGCTAAAAGCAGAAGACGGGATTGCCGTTACTCCATCCGGGATTGTAATTGATGTGGCAGGTTCATTGTTTATATACAACTTCTTCTTGTTGCATGAGTTATAGTACATCAAATTGTCTAATCCTAAAATATTGCACCATGCCGCTATATCCGTGATATATATGTCTTGAAGTTTGCTGCAATTGTAGAAGGCTCCTCCGCCTATTTTCGTCACGCTGTCTGGGACTGTTACACTCGTCAAACCAGTGCAACCATAGAAAGCATGCGCGCCGATGCTTGTCACGCTGTCAGGGATTGTGATTTTTGTCAATTTGTTACAATTGCAAAACGCATAACCGCCGATGCTCGTCACGCTGTCAGGGATTGTGACGCTCGTCAATCCAGTGCAGCCCCTGAAGGCTTCGGTTCTTATGCTTGTCACGCTGTCGGGGCTTGTTATGCTCGTAAGTCCGCTGCAACCATAGAAGGCATACTCGCCGATGTATGTCACGCTGTCGGGGATAGTTATGCTCGTAAGCCCTTTGCAACCCTTGAAGGCAGAGCCGCCGATGCTTGTCACGCTGTTACCGATTGTTACGCTCATAAGGCCGGTGCAACCATAGAAGGCATACTCGCCGATGCTCGTCACGCTGTCCGGGATTGTTATGCTCGTAAGTCCGGTGCAATTATAGAAGGCACCCATGCCGATGCTTGTTACGCTGTTGGGGATAGTGATGCTCGTAAATCCCGTGCATTTCTCGAAGGCAGAATCGCCGATGCTCGTCACGCTGTCGGGGATTGTTATGCTCGTAAGGCCATCGCAACCCATGAAAGCACACTCTCCAATACTTGTCACATTGTTGCCTATTGTAATGCTTGTCAAACCGCTGCAATCACGGAAGGCATTTTGATTGATTTTAGTTATATACGACGGTAAAACCAATTCTGCATTAGTGCCAAGATAAGCAACCAAAATCTTTTCGTCTCCGTCCGTATATATAACGTATCCGTTTTCATCCGTCGTAAGTTTGCTTCCTCCTTCGTTTGTGTAAACGTTCTTTGCGTAATAGGCAACGTATCCGTTGGAAGAGCTGCCTGCCGTGATTGACAAAGTGGATTTGTTATATACTTCTATTAATCTATAGCAATTATAGAAGGCAAAATCGCCGATGCTCGTCACGCTGTCTGGAATTGTGATACTCGTCAAACTACTGCATCCCTTGAAGGCATATCCAGGAATTACCGTTGCTCCGTTCGGGATTGTAATTGATGTGACAAGTTCATTGTTTAGATACAAGTTTTTGTTGCTTGTGCCACATCCCATCAAACTGTACAATCCAGAAATATTGCACCATGCCGCTATATCTGTGATATATATGTCTTGAAGTTTGTTGCAACCTGAGAAGGCAGATGAGCCTATGCTCGTCACGCTGTTGGGTATTGTAATGCTCGTCAAGCCACTGCAGTTATAGAAGGCTTCTTTGCCGATGCTCGTCACACTGTCGGGGATTGTCACCCTCGTAAGTCCAGTGCAACCCCAGAAGGCATCATCGCCGATGCTCGTCACACTGTCAGGAATGACAACAACGGAGGAACTTCCTTTGTACTTTTTTAAAACTCCTTTTACTATTTCAAAATCTTTTGGATTATACTCTGGTTGGACAATATCATGTTTTTGAGATCCTTCTTTTCTCAGCGCAATTTTAGGTTGGTTGTCAATAAAGCCGGTGATTTTTTCATGAGTATACGCGCTGATTGTTGATTTCGTTTGTTTGGCACTGTCGTATATTATCAAAGAAAAGCATTCGGATATAATCTTTTGAGATAGACCATAATCGTCTTCAAGTTTTTTTTGCAATCGTGCCAAGACCAACGGGGTCTGCCCTGCTTTTTGCATTTCGGAAATAATGCCGTCATCCGCCATAATCGTCAGTGTGTTCACAATTGCTTTCGGTACGTCGGGATACAAGTCTGTCAAAAAAGCTTTTAGTTTCTTCCCGTTCGATACACAATCGGGATATTTATTCAACAACGATTCAAAATCTTTTTTGTCCATTTTTATTTTTGTTTCTCCGCAATTACCGCAACTGACGAATCATCGTCAATTCTTTTAGTATCAATTCCGTTTTTATTTTTTCACTCCCCATACGACAGGTCTGTGTTCCGGATTCCAATCACTACTCCACCCGCTTGGTTTGCTTACAGCTTCGCAATAAATTTTCAATTTACTGCAACCCCTAAAGGCATCTCCACCGATGCTCGTCACGCTGTCGGGGATTGCCACGCTCGTCAGCCCAGTGCAACCCT
>ERZ1106963.3520-NODE-3520-length-13128-cov-3.089880_pt1 | contig 13128 bp, 10 predicted proteins | sample MGYA00403681_ERZ1106963 | MGnify/ENA primary metagenome ERZ1106963 (study PRJEB35170, sample SAMEA104062407) | human gut metagenome | biome: human gut; feature: human-associated habitat; material: faeces | place: Denmark | collected 2012-05-03 ...
TTTTGTCAAGTGAATCCTTTATGAACAAGTTTGCCAAAGCTTCAATCTCCCGATCTGCTCTTCCTCTTCTCGTCCTCCATTCACCCTCGCTCCGTGCGACAGTCCGTGCGACAGCTTTATTATTATATCACGACACTTGATCTTTGTCAAGTAAATATCCTCCCATATATTTTTCTAATATTTGTTCAATTTGCACAATTCGACTTTTTATCCCTCTGTTTCCAACTGATCTGAAATCGTAAACCGTCTTTTCTCCGCTTGTATTCGTCCTTCCTTTCGCAGCTTTCCAATCTCTGCCGACATTGCACTCCGCTCAACACCCAGATAATCCGCCATTGTCTGCCGATCCATCTCAATCTCAAACGATGCTGCCCCCTGCCGTTTCGCTTCTTTTACTAAAAACGCCATGATCTTTTCCTTTGTTGTCCGCTTTGACATAATCTCTATTTTATCATTGAGCGCCAAATTATTCTGTGCTACGATCTTCAATAAATTACTCAGCAGATTGCTGTGAAACGTACAGGAATGCCGGCACACATTTCGAATCCTATTATAATCCAAAAATAGTACCCTGCTCTTTTCAATTGCTTCAATATCCGCCGGCAACTCCGCCATTCCTGCAAACGCAAATACTTCTCCAAACAGCTGCGCCGGTTCTATGGTCAAAAACACATCCCGGTTGCCGCTGTAATCATCTTGTACCATTTGAAGCCGCCCTTCCAGTACAACTCCAAAGTGCGTTATCTTCCTGCCTTTTTCCATTACCAGCTCTTTCGCCTTATATTCCCGTATCATGGAATGGCTGCACTCAATGAGTTTATCTATCTCTTCTTCTGTCATTCCATGAAATAAGGAAAGCTTTTGGAGTTCTTCGCTTTCTTTTTCGTTCATTCTTCCCTCCGTGTTGGAAATCCAACATACATTTTTCTTCTATTATATTATAATCATAGTATCTTGTCAAGGATACCATTCCTGTATTTTTTGAAACGGAGGGCTTTTGATGCAAATTTCAACTCATATTTTTTATATTGGTGTAAATGACCATTCTACAGACTTATTTGAGGGGCAATATCCGGTTCCCAACGGTATGGCCTATAATTCCTATGTGATTCTGGATGAAAAAATTGCCGTTCTGGATACCGTTGACCAGCACTTCGGCGCACAGTGGCTGGCAAACCTAAAAGCGGTTTTAAACGGAAAAACACCGGATTATCTGGTTGTCCACCACATGGAACCGGATCATTCCGCAAACATCGCTGCTTTCCTGGCTGAATATCCGGAGACAACTGTTGTTGCTTCTGCAAAAGCATTTACCATGATGCAAAACTTTTTCGGCACAGATTACGCAGCACAGCGCATTGTTGCCGGAGAAGGCTTTGTGCTGGAACTGGGAGAACACGCACTTCAGTTTATTACTGCACCAATGGTGCACTGGCCGGAAGTACTGGTCTCTTATGAAAAGACGGAAAAAATCCTCTTTTCAGCAGATGCATTTGGCAAATTCGGCGCACTGGATGTGGAAGAAGACTGGACAGATGAAGCACGCCGCTACTATATCGGCATTGTGGGAAAATACGGCATGCAGGTACAGGCGCTTCTGAAAAAAGCTGCCGCACTGGAAATCCAGACCATTTGTCCGCTCCACGGCCCTGTTCTGACGGGAAATCTTTCTCCGTATCTCGGCTTGTATCAGACCTGGTCCAGCTACACCCCGGAAACAGACGGTGTACTGGTGGCATACGCTTCTGTTTACGGGCACACAGAGGCCGCTGCAAAACTGCTGGCCGATTCTCTGCGGCAAAAAGGAATTGCCGTAACAGTATGCGATCTTGCCAGAACTGATGTATCCTATGCAGTACAAAACGCATTCCGCTACAGCAAGCTGGCACTTGCTTCTATTACTTATAATGGTGACATGTTCCCCCACATGAAAACATTTCTCTCCCACCTAATGGAGCGGAACTATCAAAGCCGCACAGTCGCTTTCCTGGAAAACGGAAGCTGGGCACCCACCGCTGCCAAGGAGATGCGAAAAACTCTGGAAACCGCTAAAAATCTCACCTTCACAGAAACAACTGTTACCATAAAGTCTGCCGTCAGCGACGCCAGCCGCGCACAAATTGAAGCACTTGCAGCAGAGCTAGCCGGCGAAGCGCCCCGTTCTTAAAAGGAATCTCCCATGAAAATACACGAAACCTTACAGCAGCTGGACAGCCTGCTCCGCAGCAGCCAATTAAAAGAGGCAGAAGCCTTCCTGAAAACGCAGACAGAACAGGCAGCAGCATCCGGCGACTGGGAAACAGAGGCTGTTCTGCGCAATGAACAGATGGGATTTTACCGGGACTGTGGCAATTTTCCGGAATCTCTGCATGCCGCACAGCGAGCCAGATTTTTATATGAGAGCCATCATCAGACCAACTCTGTTTCCTATGCAACCACACTCCTGAACTGTGCCAACGCTTACCGCGCCTCCGGTTCCTATGATGCCGCATTTGCTGCATTTGCCGCTGTTCAGAGCTTGTATCAGAAGCACCTGCCGCCGGATGATATCCGCATCGCCGGCTACTGGAATAATCTTGCATTGCTATACCAGGAGGTACAACAATGGGAAAACGCCTGTGACTGTCTCCGAAACGCATTGAATCTGGCACGAAGCAAACAGGACTGTGTGAAAATCGCCATTTCCTGTACCAACTTAGCCGTTTCCCTCCTGCACCTGTCCCAGATCGAGGAAGCAGAAGCCCTGCTCTTGGAAGCAGACACCATTCTTGCCGGACGAACCCCATCTGACTTTCACTACAGTGCAGTTCTCGCCGGACTGGGAGATGTCTGCTATCAAAAGGCAGAATTTGAACAGGCGGCTGCATATTATGAAGCAGCTTTGGCAGAAATCGATCTGCACATGGGACACAATAATTTTTATGAGATTGTCTCTGAAAATCTCCGGCATGCCTATGAAAAATGCCATACTTTCCGTCCACATCTGACCGGGCTGGAATTGTCCAGTCGTTTCTTCCAGACATTTGGTCTGCCGATATTAGAGCATGCCTTCCCTGAGATGCTTCCGGAACTGGCCATAGGATTGGCCGGAGAAGGCTCCGAGTGTCTGGGTTATGACGATGCCTTTTCCGCAGATCACGACTACGGCCCCGGCTTCTGCATCTGGGTTCCGGCACATCTGCCAGAAGAAGCACAGCAGGCGCTTCAAAAAGCCTATGATGCACTTCCTCACGAATTCTATGGGATCCGGCGTACCGCCATGCCTACTGCGGTTCAGCGAGTGGGGATCTGCACCATACCCTCGTTTTTCAGTCGGCTTCTGGAATTGCCGCATCTCCCAGAAACTGAACAGGAATGGCTCTCAGTACCGGAAAGCGGCCTCGCGGCGGCTTGCAGCGGTGCCATATTCCGGGACGATTCCGGGAACTTTACACAGCAGCGCAGCTTACTGCAAAAGGGCTATCCCGAACCGGTTCGGCTCCGGCGGCTGGCACAGCAGCTGGCGCGTATGGCACAATGCGGACAGTATAACTATCCTCGCATGCGCCGCCGTGGTGATTACGGCACGGCACAGCTGTATCTGATGCAGTTTTGCACCCACGCCATGCAGGCGGCGCATCTAATCAGAAGGCAATATGCCCCCTATGAAAAGTGGCTTTTGCGCAGCACCCAGAATCTGCCTGGATTTTTCGATTTTTCTGCACAGATCAGTAAGCTATTGACAATGGCACCTGCCTGCACCACTTGTTTTACGGAATCAGAAGATCCGGTTTGCAGGAAAATACAGCAAATTTGCAACATCATCGAACAGGAGGTCGCAAATATGATGCATACAAGTCCACAGGAAAATGCCTATCTGGAGCAAACCGCAAACATGCTGGCAGAAACGGCTGAATCACTGGAACAGCACGAGAAAAATGTTCAGGCAATTGTAAAACTGGAATGGGATGCCTTTGACAAAGTGCAAAACATCGGCGGCAGAGCCGATTGCCAGGACAACTGGGATACCTTTTCCATTATGCGCAGCAGTCAGTACACTGTCTGGCCGGATGCACTTCTGACGGAGTGGCTGCAATTTTTTGAAACTGCCTGGAAAGACGGCCGAAATCTGATTGCGGAAAAGTACGCCCGGATGATGGAGCACACCGATCCGGCACGCTATGCCACATTGCAATCTCAGCTGCCGCCTCTTTCAGAAGAATTTGTACAAATGCGCGAGGCCATTGTACAAATTCAGGTTTCCTGGATGGAGGCCTTTGCTGCGGAATATCCCAATCTGGCGGCAAATGCACGGATCATCCACACGGAGCAGGATACCCTGACCAATACCAGCTATGAAACCTATCTGCGCGGTGAACTCTCCACCTATCCCCCGGAGATTCTGTACGCCTATGGGCGGTGGGTTGTCTCCTTGTTCCAAAATCAGCAGAACCTGGCCAAAATGATCCTGGAAAAGACCACAAAAGCCTATGGCTATCCGGATCTGGAAGCAGCAGAGCATACCAGACAGCTCTGACATCGTTTTCTAAATAGAATCGCCCCTGTCATGGCGCAGCAAAAAGCAGTCGGAACACGTTTTTGTCCTCGGCTGCTTTTTGGCTGTTTTAAGATGCACCAAATACAAACTGTACCAGAAATTCAGTGGCAAAAATGTGCCTGTGATTCATGAGAAAATTATGAAAAAGTCTTGTGCAGACAAAGAAAAACAGGATATGCCGCATAAATCAAAACAATTTTTCCTGTGCAATAGAAGGTAGTTTTGTTTAACTCTACAAAAAAGCAAAAATGCCCGCTTTGCTATTGACAAAATGCGCTATTTATTGTATACTGATTATTGGTTAGAATTTGCTAACCATACTTTTTTACCTATAGTTAGCAAATCCTAATCTAAAGACCACATGCCGGAATGGCGCAAAAGGAGGGTTTTCTATGATGCCGCTTTCATTCGCACAGGAAGGCGAAGAACAGACAATCCAGAAGATCGGCGGAAATCTGGAAACAAAAAAGTTTCTGGAGAACCTGGGATTTGTTGTCGGCGGAACAGTAAAGGTTGTGCAGACAATTAACGGAAATATGATCGTCAATGTAAAAGAATCCCGCGTTGCAGTTTCCAAAGAAATGGCAAATAAAATTATGGTGTAACCTTATGTGCTTGAAAAGTCCTGGTTTTCGCCGGATTGCATCTGCCTGCCGGCAGCCTATGCTTTGAAACACATGAAAATACAAATAAGGAGAGGAGTTTGAGCTATGGCAACATTGCGCGACGCAAAGGTTGGTCAGACGGTTCACGTCAAAAAAATTACGGGTGAAGGTGCCGTAAAACGCAGAATCATGGATATGGGCATTACAAAAGGTGCCGAAATCTATATCCGCAAGGTAGCTCCTTTGGGTGATCCGATTGAGGTTACCGTCAGAGGATATGAGCTGTCTCTGCGTAAAGCAGACGCTGAAATGATCGAAACAGAATAACTTCTGTACCTTCCGGCAGAATCAAAAAGCGACAGGAATGCACTGCTGCGGCCTTTTGGTTCTGTGATATGCAGCATAGTCCGTGGAGAGACGGTAAATGCTGCATGAAATCCGAAATAGTTAGCAATTACTAATACTGTTAGCCATCACTAGCAGAGAAAGGTGATTAAGTATGAATCTGAAAATTGCGCTTGCCGGCAACCCAAATGCCGGAAAGACAACCCTGTTCAATGCGTTGACAGGATCCAATCAGTTCGTCGGTAACTGGCCCGGCGTAACTGTCGAGAAAAAAGAAGGTAAGCTCAAGGGACACAAGGATGTTGTCATCACAGACCTTCCGGGTATTTACTCTCTTTCCCCTTACACACTGGAAGAAGTCGTTGCCAGAAACTATCTGATTCAGGAACGCCCGGATGCAATCCTGAACATCATTGATGGTACAAACCTGGAGCGTAACCTCTATCTGACCACACAGCTCATTGAATTGGGCATTCCGGTCGTTGTTGCCATCAACATGATGGACATTGTCCGCAAGAGCGGCGACAAGATCCGCATTGACCAGCTTTCCAAGGAACTGGGATGCAAGGTTGTTGAAATTTCCGCACTGAAGGGCACCGGTATTCAGGAAGCTGCCAATGAAGCCATTGCCGCAGCAAAGAAAAAGGAACCGACTGTTCCGCAGCACACCTTTGGCGGCCCGGTAGAACACGCCATTGCACACATTGAAGAAGAATTCCTGCATGACGTTCCGGAGGAACAGCAGAGATGGTATGCAATCAAGATCTTCGAACGGGATGAAAAGGTTCTGGAACAGCTGAAAATGTCTGATGCCCACAAGGCACATATTGAAAAGGACATTGCCGCTGCGGAAGAAGAACTGGACGATGATGCAGAAAGCATTATCACCAATGAGCGTTACAAGTACATTGCTTCCATTATTAAGGATTGTCTCCAGAAGAAGAACAAGGGCGGTCTGACCACATCCGATAAGATCGATAAGATCGTTACCAACCGTTGGCTGGGTTTGCCGATCTTCGCAGTAATCATGTTCCTGGTATATTACATCTCCATGGTTACCGTTGGTTCAGCTGCAACAGACTGGGCAAATGACGGCCTGTTCGGCGACGGATGGCACCTGCTGGGCATTGGTTCCGGCGCATACAATGACGCTGCTGATGAATACGGTGACACCAATGCGATCATTGACGGCTATGTTGCATACCTGGACGAACAGGGTGCAGATACTTCCGCTCTGGAAGAATACATCGACACAGAAGCAGACACCTATGACGGTGAAGCTGCAAAGGAAGCAATCCTGGCTTTCGAACAGGATTACAATGATGACTTCTCCTATGATGTAGAAGATGAAGAAACGCTGGAAGTTACAACTGAAACTGCATCCATGGATGACCTGAACACTGCTGCTGATCAGTTCGCACAGGGTGAACCGGATCCGGCTGATTACGGCGTATGGGTTCCGGGTATTCCGGTTCTGATCGAAAAGGGTCTGGATGCTGTAAACTGCACCGACTGGCTGAAGGGTCTGATCCTGGATGGTGTTGTTGCCGGTGTAGGCGCAGTTCTGGGCTTTGTACCGCAGATGCTGGTACTGTTCATCCTGCTGGCTATCCTGGAAGCATGCGGCTATATGGCACGTATCGCATTCGTTCTAGATCGTATCTTCCGGAAGTTTGGTCTGTCTGGTAAGTCCTTTATCCCGATTCTGGTTGGTACCGGCTGCGGCATCCCCGGAATCATGGCTTCCAGAACCATTGAAAATGAACGTGACCGCCGTATGACAGTTATGACAACCACCTTTATCCCCTGCGGCGCAAAGCAGCCGTTCATCGCAATGATCGCAGGTGCAATCTTCGGCGGCTCCGCTTGGATTGCAACCGGTGCATACTTCCTGGGTATGGCAGCAATCATTGTTTCCGGTATCATCCTGAAGAAAACCAAGATGTTCGCCGGCGATCCGGCTCCGTTCGTTATGGAACTGCCGCCGTATCACATGCCGACTGTAGGCAACGTACTCCGCTCCATGTGGGAGCGCGGCTGGTCCTTTATTAAGAAGGCTGGTACAATCATCACACTTTCTACCATCTTTGTATGGTTCACATCCTTCTTCGGCTGGGTAGATGGCTCCTTCCAGATGCTGAGCGAAGATCAGATGTCCTCCAGCATTCTGGCTTATATCGGCAAGGGCATCTGCTGGATCTTTGCACCGCTTGGCTGGGGTGACTGGCAGGCAACCGTTGCCGCAGTAACTGGTCTGGTTGCAAAGGAAAACATCGTAGCAACAATGGGTATCCTGTACGGCGGCGATGCCGGCGTATACGCAAACCTGGCTGCTGCCTTCACCGGCGTGGCTGGTATGTCCTTCCTGATCTTTAACCTGCTGTGCGCACCGTGCTTCGCAGCCATGGGTGCAATCAAGCGGGAAATGAACAGCGCAAAGTGGTTCTGGTTTGCAATCGGCTATGAGTGCGGCTTCGCATATGTCATTGCCCTGATTGTAAATCAGCTGGGCAACCTGTTCACCGGCAACATCCACGGTGTCGGCGGTGTGATTGGCCTGATTGTTGCAATTGCACTGATCGTTGCTATGATCTATCTGCTGGTTCGTCCGTACAAGGAAAGCAATAAGCTGGGCGTAAAAGTAAAGGCTTAACGAATTTTCGGGATTTGTGAAAGGAGGCATTTCTATGGGAAGCATTCTCGGAAGTGTCATCGTTGGAATCATTCTGGCAGCCATTATCGGCGGGATCGTCTGGTCTCTCTGGAAAGATAAGAAGAAGGGCAAGCACTCCTGCGGCGGAACATGCGGCGGATGCCCTAACGCTTCCTCCTGCCATCCAAAATCACATCAGTAAATCCCTTCTCACATTTTTGTTTCTCCACAAATACGAAAAAACGGAAGCTGAGGCAATTTGCCTTGTGCTTCCGTTTTTTCTTGACAGAACATCCGGATTCCAGTACAATAGGATTATCGTGCTTTATAAGCGCATTCATGCACAGAAAGGAAGGAGGCAATTTCATGCCAGAAGCATTTCCGCTCCAGGCTGCACTACAATCTGCCAGCGACGCTGAATTGCTGGAGTATCTCACAGCAGAACAGGAATTTCCTGCCTTACAGCAGGAAGCAGACGGCGTTCGCCGTTTGTATTACGGAACAGATGTCTACATCCGGGGTCTGATTGAATTTACAAACTACTGTAAAAACAACTGTTACTACTGTGGCATCCGCTGTGCAAATTCCCATGTCAAGCGATATCGTCTCTCACCGGAAGAAATTCTGACCTGCTGCCAGGAGGGATACGCGCTTGGATTCCGGACGTTTGTCTTGCAGGGCGGAGAAGATCCATGGTTCACCGATGCCATTCTGTGCCGGATTGTGTCCCGGATACGGGAAGCCTATCCGGACTGTGCCATTACACTTTCGGTAGGAGAGCGTACCAAAGAAAGCTATCAGGCGCTATTCCAGGCAGGTGCCAACCGTTATCTGCTGCGGCATGAAACCGCATCGGAACCGCATTACCGCAAGCTACACCCGGAGAGCATGTCCCTGGAAAACCGGAAGCGCTGTCTCTATTCCCTCAAGGAAATCGGCTATCAGGTAGGCTCCGGCTTTATGGTCGGCTCCCCTTTTCAGACAGCGGAATATCTCCTGGAAGACCTGCGGTTTCTGCAGAAGCTACAGCCCGATATGATTGGCATCGGACCGTATTTGCCTCAGGAAAACACCCCTTTTCATCAGGAAGCCGGCGGCAGCCTTGCCTTGACACTGCGCCTGATTTCTATGTTGCGCCTGCTCTTCCCCACAGCACTAATTCCGGCAACCACAGCTCTGGGCACTGTTCATCCACAGGGAAGAGAACTGGGGCTGAAAGCCGGCGCAAATGTGGTAATGCCCAATCTCTCCCCGGTTGCAGTCCGAAAACTCTACGCACTTTATGACCATAAAATCTGTACCGGCGAAGAATCGGCACAGTGCAGAGGCTGTCTGGAACAGCGTGTTGCCTCTGCCGGCTATCAGATTGTAACCGCAATCGGCAATCCAAATTTTGTCCCAATTCCGGAAAATCTGAAAAACTGACAAAAAAGGGTTGCTTTTTTCTCAAAAATCTTGTATAATAAAGACAATACCAAATACGGCATATGCCGCAGGAAAAAGGAGCTACACCATGACTACAAAAGAAATTATAGAAAAAATCCGGGAAGGACTCACCGGAGAATACAGCGTCGATATGGTTTATCTGGAATCACAGGCTGACAAATACCGTCCGACCAAAAACGGAAAAGAAATCGAAAGCGCCATTGCAGATCTGGCCTATGAAATCCTGCCGGATGACAAACGGGCACTTCTGAACAAGATGATGTATATTGACGGAAAGCGGCTGGATGTTGTCTTTGCTGATGCCAGAAAGCTGATCGATGAGAAAAAAATCGAAGAATCCTTCAAACTGACAGAAGCACTCTATACCAAGATTCGCATGAACTATCGGGAAACTGAAAAAGAGGTTTACCTCAGCTTCCGGAATCCCCTGGAGCATCAGCTGTACCTGTACTTTTATCAGCCGTCCAAAAAGCTGGTGCGTCCGGTATTTGACCTGTCACAGATGGTTCTGCTCCATGGATACAATCTGCTGGAACTGAAACGGGCAGAAGAAGCGGCCCGCGTTATCGGGGATGCAATCCGGTATAACCCCATGAACACAGATGCCTACTTTGAACTTGCAGAATGCTACAAAATTCTGCACGATCCGGAGCAGCTGCTTTCTGTCATCAAGGAAACGCTGGAAGTGGCAGTGACACCGATTCAGATTTCCCGCTGCTACTGCAATCTGGGATATTACTGCGTGGAAACAAAGGACTATGACCGTGCCGTATGCTTCTACTATGAAAGTTTGATTTATGCGGATAATCCCTTTGTTCCTGCTGAACTCCACCATATTCACACAATCACCATGAAAAAGATTGTGCCGCCGACACGGGACGAGGTAAACGAAGCATTTGCACACTATAACATGAAGAGCGGTGCAAATTCTGAAGTTGTTGGCGTAATTACAGCGCTGGCAAAGGAAGCCATTGAAAACAAAGATCTGGGGATGATTCGATTCTACCTGCACATGCAGCACGGACTCACCAACGATCCGGAAATCAAAGAAATGATGGATCGTTATGATCTCCTGGCGAAAGAACGTCAGCAAGGCTGATTTTCATTCAATACAAAAGGAAAGCGCGTACAGCTGTCTGGAAAAGCTGTACGCGCTTTTTGTTTTGCAGTTGTTCCTCGGCGGAACGGCTTTTTCAGAACAACGCATATACAAGGAACAAGTTTTTGAAGTGTCTTTTTATGATTTGTATTTTCCAACGCGCATAGCACGCATGGAATTGAGAATTGCAATGACAGATACACCCACGTCTGCAAATACCGCAGCGCCAATGTGTGCCAGTCCCAATGCACCCAACGCCAGAACAATTGCCTTTACCCCCAGTGCAAAAACAATGTTTTCCTTTGCAATGCCCATGGTCTTTTTCGCAATATGCATGGCAATTCCCAGCTTAGAAGGCTGATCATCCAGAATGACCAGATCTGCCGCTGCGATTGCCGCATCAGAACCCAAGCCGCCCATGGCTACACCCACATCAGATTGCGCCAGAACCGGAGCATCATTCATACCATCTCCCACAAATACAAGGGTTCTGCCCTTATCCAGCTTCTTCCGGTATTCCTGCATCCACTTTACCTTGTCTTCCGGCAGGCACTTTGCATGCACTTCATCCAGCTGCAATGTATCGCTGATTGCCTTGGCAGCCAGTTCGCTATCTCCTGTAAGCATGGCTGCGGTGGAAACACCAGCTTCCCGGAACAAACGAATGGCATCCGATGCATCTGCTTTCAGAGTGTCTGCAATCAAAATGTATCCAGCATACCGGCCGTCTACTGCCAGATGTACCGCAGTACCAATTTCTATGGGTGCTTTTGTTTGCAGCCCTGCATCTTCCAGATACTTTGCGTTTCCAGCCAGAACCTGTTTGCCGTCAATCTTTGCAGAAACACCGTGTCCGGCCAGCTCCTGCACATCTGTAACACGCGCGGTATCCGGTTCTTTTCCATAGGCATCCTTTAACGACTGTGCAATGGGATGGTTCGAGGCAGACTCGGCCAATGCGGCATATTTCAGCTGTTCAGCCGCTGTCAGCCCAACTGGTTCCTGCTTTGTCACATGGAACTTGCCTTCGGTCAATGTGCCAGTTTTATCCATAACTACGATTTGTGCATGAGACAGCGCTTCCAGATAGTTGCTGCCCTTTACCAAAATGCCGTTTTTGGAAGCACTGCCGATTCCGCCAAAGAAGCTCAACGGAACAGAGATAACAAGTGCACATGGGCAGGAAATGATCAGGAATGTCAGAGCACGATAAATCCAGTCCTTCCATACTACGGCACCGCCACCCAGAACCAGCGGTGGCAGCACGGCCAGAATCACAGCAGCAATTACAACGCACGGCGTATAGTACCGGGCAAACCGTGTGATAAACTGCTCCGTCTTCGCCTTGCTGGATGCAGACTCTTCCACCAGTTCCATAATTTTCGAAGCGGTGGACTCTGCTGCCGGCTTTGTTACCACCAATTCCACTGCACCACTCAGGTTGACGCAGCCGCTGCATACCTCATCTCCTGCCGAGGCAGCAACCGGCATGGATTCTCCGGTCAGCGCCGCAGTATCAATGGTCGTGTGTCCCTCATATACCTTTGCATCCAGCGGAATCTTTTCAAAGGCGCGCATAAAGTCAACAAGGAAATCCGCCGTCGTGTTCAGCATCTCCGTGCCCCATTCCACCGTAGCGGTGGAGGGATGGTCGGGCCCGTACCAGCCATTGTCGGTGATCTTGCGGTTGGTGCGCGGCAGCGGCAGGGAAATGCCACGGAATTCAACTCTGCGCAAACCGCAGGCGTGCAGCTCGTCGGTCGGGTCCTTCGGCGCGTTGTCGCAGATCAGATCCTTGCGCACAAGCTTCGGGTCGATCGCCAACATTGCAGCCGTTTCCTCGCCGGCACCGTGTCCGCCCTTCCACGCAGGGTTGAGATCGCCAGCGACGGTCCACCAGTTGAACACCGTGCCGACAGCGTTTTTGCGGTCAAGATATCCGCATACCTTTTCCAAGGCGTGCGTGTTGCCGCCGTGACCGTTCAGAATGACAAAATAGCGGCAGCCCCACCGATACAGGCAATCACAAATGCGCTGCATAACAGCCTCCAGCAGATCGGAACCAATGCTGACTGCACCGGGCCAGTCCAGATGCCAGTCACAATCGCCATAAGGGAGGGTCGGTAGGATCAGAACGTCGGACTTCTGCTCTACCAACTCAAGGAGCTTCATCGGGATCAGCGTGTCGGTTCCGAGCGCATTGTGCAAACCGTGACACTCAATGCTGCCCACGCTGAGCAGCGCGATTTTATGATCTTTGAAATAGGCCTCTACTTCCGGGGAATTCATTCGTTCCAGACGCATATTTTTTCCTCCAGTTGTTTATTTGTAACTTAAAGCGTTTGCTATAGTTCTATATATAAGATATAGCAACTATTGTATTCCATGTCAATATTTTTTTTCGTTTTTCACAATCTTTGAGTGAATATACAAAAATAGATTG
>ERZ1106963.3527-NODE-3527-length-13116-cov-4.122426_pt1 | contig 13116 bp, 12 predicted proteins | sample MGYA00403681_ERZ1106963 | MGnify/ENA primary metagenome ERZ1106963 (study PRJEB35170, sample SAMEA104062407) | human gut metagenome | biome: human gut; feature: human-associated habitat; material: faeces | place: Denmark | collected 2012-05-03 ...
TATACGCAATACAGAGGCTTGGCTCAGGTGACGAACTGGGTGAAGCTTAAGTTTGCTGCCATGAACTTGAAAAAATTGGCCACATGGAAATGGAGGAATCTGTTGTCCTCGTTTCGCTTTGCTGTTTTTTCGCTCATATATGTTCGAGACCCTGTCTGCTCCTGATTACAATCTGGGTTCCTCGACAGACTGACCACCGCGTGTTTAAACACGCGGTGGTAATTTTTATTGCTATCAGATTTTATGAGCTTCTGTGTAGGCCTTAACTGCTTCAGTGAGCTTGGGGATAATGACCTTCAGGTCGCCGACAATGCCGAGGTCAGCGATCTTCATCATCGGGCAGGCCTCGTCCTTGTTGATGGCGATGATGAACTCGGAGCTTTCCATACCAGCAAGGTGCTGGATCGCGCCGGAGATACCGCAGGCGATGTAGAGGTCGGGGTGAACGGTCTTACCGGTCTGGCCGACCTGACGGCTCTTTTCGATCCAGCCGTTGTCCACGCCGATACGGGAAGAGGAGACCTCGCCGCCCAGCTCGGCAGCCAGCTCGCGCAGAGGCTCGTAGCCCTCCGCGCCGCCGACGCCGCGGCCGCCGGAAACGAGGACCTTGGCTTCGGTGATGTCAACGACCTTCTTATCGCTGTGAACGACATCGAGGATCTCGACGTTCATATCGTCCATGCTCAGGCCGGCGTCGACCATGACGACCTCACCCTTGCGGCTCTCGTCCTTTTTGGGCATTTCCATGACGCCCGGGCGAACGGTCGCCATCTGCGGGGAGTACTTGCGGCAGACGATGGTGGCCATGACGTTGCCGCCGAAGGCGGGACGGGTCATCTTGAGGTAGCGGTCGGAGGTGTCGAGCGCGTCGATGCGCTCCGGCTGCAGGGACAGGGAGGTGGAGGTGCGCAGATACTCCTGATACTTCTTCACGTCCACATCAAGGCGCGTGCAGTCCGCGGTCAGGCCGGTGTGGACGCGGCCCGCGATGCGGGGCGCCATGTCGCGGCCGATGGAGCTTGCGCCGAAGAGAACGATGTTCGGATCGAAGTTCTTGATGATGTACTCGACGGCCTTGACATAAGGCTCCGTCGTGTAGTTCTCCAGCACGGGATGGTCAACGACCAGGACCTTGCTCGCGCCATACTGGATCAGGGCTTCCGCCTTGTCAGCGATCTTGTGGCCCAGCAGGACGGCGACGACCTGTTCACCGAGATCGGCGGAGAGCTTGGTGGCTTCGCCGATGAGCTCATAGCTGACCTTCTGCACAGCGCCGTTGCGCTGTTCAACGATAACAAAAATATCCTTACTCATTGTTTCGCTCCCTCCCATCAGATGATGTGACGCTCGATCAGCTTCTGCATGATCGCGTCAACGGCTTCGTCGGCAGACAGGTTATTGAGCACGACGCCGGGGGCGCGCAGCTGCTTGCCGAAGGACTGGAACACGTTCGTGGGGGAACCCTTGAGGCCGATGAACTCGGGATTGAGGTCGTCCTTGAGGTCGTCGAAGCCCCAGACGGTGACGCTCTTATTGTAGGCGTCAACGATGCCGCCGACGCTCATGTAGCGGGCCTCGTTCAGCTCGGACAGCGCCGTGATCAGGCAGGGCGTCTTGACCTTGAGCATGTGGGCCTGATCCTCAAACTGACGCTTGACGATCACGCTGTCGCCTTCGACCTTCAGCTCCTCGGCATAGCTGACCTGGGGAACATGGAGCTGCTCGGCGATCTGCGGACCGACCTGCGCGGTGTCGCCGTCGATGGCCTGACGGCCGGTGATGACGAGGTCGAAGCCGATCTTGCGCAGCGCGGTGGCGATGATGGTGGCGGTGGCGTAGGTATCGGAGCCGCCGAACTCACGGGCGGAGAGGAGATATGCCTCGTCCGCGCCCATGGCCAGAGCCTCGCGCAGAGCGACGTCCGCCTGCGGCGGACCCATGCAGACGACGGATACCGTGCCGCCGACCTGCTCGCGGATCTGCAGAGCGGTCTCAAGGCCGGCCTTATCGTCGTGGTTGATGATGGAGGGAACGCCCTCACGGATCAGGGTATTGGTTTTCGGGTCCAGCTTCACCTCGGCGGTATCGGGGACCTGCTTGATACAAACAACGATCTTCATTTTCTGCACTTCCCCTTTCTTACTTCAGCTTCATGGAACCGGAGATGACCATCTTCATGACCTCGCTGGTGCCCTCGTAGATCTCGGTGATCTTGGCGTCGCGGTACATGCGCTCGACCGGGTACTCACGGCAGAAGCCGTAGCCGCCCATGAGCTGAACGGCGAAGCGGGTCACTTCCACGGCGACATCGGATGCCATCAGCTTCGCCATGGCAGCGAGAGGACCGAATACCTCGTGGTTGTCCTCAGCGATGGCGGCGCGCCAGGTCATCAGACGGGCGGCGTCGATCTTGGTCTGCATCTCAGCGATCTTGAACTGGGAGTTCTGGAAGGAGACGATGCTCTTGCCGAACTGCTTGCGCTCCTTGGCATACTTGATGGCCTCGTTGAGCGCGCCCTGCGCGATGCCGACGGCCTGCGCAGCGATGCCGATACGACCGCAGTCAAGCGCGCCCATGGCGATCTTGAAGCCCTTGCCGACCTGACCGAGCACGCGGTCCGCGCCGACGCGGACGTTGTCGTAGGAGACGATGCAGTTGGAGGCGGCGCGGATGCCCATGCGCTCGATGTTGTCGCTGATGGTCACGCCGGGCGTACCCTTAAGGTCGACGATAAAGGCGGTCATGCCCTTCGCCGCGGGAACGCTGCGGTCGGTCAGCGCAAAAACGATACAGGTATCGGCAAAGCCGGAGTTGGTGGTGAAGATCTTGGAGCCGTTGATGACCCACTCGTCGCCGTCCTTGACAGCGGTGGTCTGCGCGCCCTGCACGTCAGAGCCGGCGCCCGGCTCCGTCAGGCCGTAGCAGCCGATCTTGCTGCCGTCGATCAGGGGACGGAGATATTTCTGCTTCTGCTCCTCGGTGCCGAAGTTGTTGATGCAGGAGCAGCACAGAGAGGTATGTACGGAAATGGTGATGCCGGTGCTGGCGTCGACCTTGGAGACCTCCTCCATGCACAGCGTATAACCCAGGGTATCGCTGCCCGCGCCGCCATATTCCTTAGAGTAGGGAACGCCGAAGAAGCCGTACTTCTGCATCTTCGCCAGAAGCTCCAGATCATAGGCTTCCTTTTCGTCCATCTCCTTGGCCAGCGGCTTGATCTCCGTCTCCGCAAAGCGGCGGAAAAGCTCCTGCTGGAGAAGATGGGACTTGTCCAGTTTGAAATCCATAATTTTTCTCCTTGGCAATATTATTCAGTAAATCATTCGGTTATCTCGACGAATCCCTCGTCGGCATTGACGAGCAGCGTGTCGCCGTCCTTGACGGTCTCGTAAAACTCCTCCGGCAGGCGGTCGACCATGGGGATCTCCATAATGATCGCACCGGCGACCAGCACGGGATCGGGGTCCTGCACGATCAGAGCAGCGGGCATGTTGTGGAAGCGGTCGAGATGGTACAGGCCGTCCTGCTGAACGACGGAGCTGCCCTTGCCGCCTGGGAAGAGCAGGACCTTCTTGGCAATGATGCGGCCCTCAAGGTAGTGGTTCTTTTCCTCCATCATGCCGTCCTCGGGACGGACCTGATAGAACATGATGCGATCCTTGGAGATGATGGCTTCAGCCTGCGCCTTGCCCTCCGAAATCTTATGACATGCAAATTTCTTTCCCATATTACTTCACCTCTCCGGTCAGAGCGGCCTCGATGCAGGTATCGAGGTCACGGATGACAAAGTTGATCCCGCGGCGGCGGGGATAGTACGCACACTTGGGGGACTCGGTGATGCCGACCATGCCTTTGAGATAGTGCCAGCAGGGTTGGTCGGGGCAGGAGTCGGAGATCAGCTCCGCGCCCGCGGCGGTCAGAATGTCGTTCACGCCCATGCGCTCCGCCATCTGCAGCGCGTGGCTGGAGACGAGGATATACATGGGGATAGCGAGCTTCTTGCCTTCAATATGTTCGGCGATGTACTTGGCCTCCTCCAGCGTAAAGTGCGGGCAGCCGAACATGGCAAAGTCCACCTTGCCGTCATGCGTCTCGTCGCAGAACTTCTCCTCGAAGTCCTTGAGGTCCTGATCGGTGATAACGACCTCGCGCTCCGGCTTCTTGCCGCCGAAAGCAGCCTCCAGTGTGGGCGCCTCGGGCGTAAAGCCGACGATGTGGTACATGCCGTAGGCGCCGGAGGTATTGAGCTGTGCGCCGAGGTTGCGCAGTGCTTCCGGGGTGATGACTTTCGGCAGGCCCGTGAACACGGGGATGCCCTCGCCGATCTTGTCGCCCATCATGCCGAGCAGATGATACTCATAGGCGCTCTTCATGTTGGCCTCGACGCGAACGAGGACGTTGCCCTTGCGGTTCTCATCGAGCAGCAGGCCGTATTCGGGAACGCAGCCCGTGATGGCCGCGCACAGCGCGCTGTTGGCGCTCTCGCGGTTGGAGCGCGCGCCCCAGACGGCGTTGACGTACGGCGTGGCACTGGATTCGGAGAACGCGCAGACCTCGCCGAAGTTCGGCACATTGGTGGCGATGTAGGGGGTGCAGTTGTAGCTGAGTACCGCGCCGAGCGCACGGTAGGCATTGTCCGTGCGGATCATGTGGGCAATGTCCTCCGCATCCGCGGGGTGGGCGCAGGCGCCGGTAAAGTGGCCGGTGCAGAAGCCCGGGTTGAGCGTAGGCGCCACGCGGCAGCGCGCGCCGGCCTTGACCAGCTTCTCGGCAAACCAGAGGTCGCCGTCCTGATTGCTCAGGGCCACATGCGCCCGCTTGATCGGCACCATGCGCTGTGCGTCAAAGCACTCGCCGATGCCGACCTGGATCTTCATGGCATAGGCTGCGCCCTCGCCATATTTGCCCTCCAGCATGGCTTTCTGTTCATCGTTGAGAATCATGTATTTCCCTCCTGTTTTTTATTGGACGGTCATTCCTGAATAAGAGACATGCGCGGATTCTTCGCCACCTCGCCGAGCAGCGCCTCGGAAACCTCGATCTCCCCAAGGTGGAGCGTGTTTTTGATGCGGATGATCTTCGGATCGTCTCGGTCGATATTGCGGCAGCATTTGAGCGCCACGCGGACTGCCGTTTCCGCATCGTCCACCGTGCAGGGGACCGATGCGTCGATCAGGCAGTTGCAGGCGATTGCGTTGGCGTACATCGCCTCCAGGTCCAGCTGGTCGGCGACTTTCCTTGTGATAACATCGAACAAGCCCACACCGATGCCGTTGCCGTGGCTTGCCAGCGTTACGTCCAGCAGCACGAGGCGCTGATACTTCGGGATATGCAGCACGAACTTCTTCAGCACGGAGCTTCGGCCGAGAATGTTGGGATCAAAGCCAGCGCCGGAAACGTCCTTGCCGATCTCGTCACAAACGATGACGTCCGCTTCGTCGAGCATGATATAGGGCATATTGCCCCGCGCGATCTGCACAAGCTCCTTTTCCCGCTCGATCAGCCCCTCGGCAGGGACCGCTTCGACGGCATAAGTCTTGTCGTAAGCATTTTCCAGAATTGCGATGCCGAAGCCGATCGGCGCTTTTTTCAAAATCAGCCGTGCCGTTTCCTCGATCACGTCGGCAAATACCTCCGGCGCTTCCTCATGCACAGCCGAGCAGCCCTTGTGGTTGCCAAGGCCGATAACGAGCATCTTGCAAAGGCCGCTCTGAATGGGGCCGACAAAGTCGGTATGCAGCTTCACGCGATTGATGGGTACGATCAGGTCCGCCTCATACGCGGCACGATCAAACCACACGGGACGGCCGTTCGCGCAGTCGCCGAGATGCACGGTGTCCACCGTCGTCACGACCGGAACGCCCAGACGCTCCTCGGTCACACCGTATCCGGCAAGCACCTCACGCTGCCCCTCCTCCGTACCGCCGCCGTGACTGCCCATAGCGGAGACGATAAAGGGCTTTGCCCCAAGCTCCTTCAGGCCCTTCACCGTCGTTTCCACAATGCGGGACAGATTCTGGATGCCGCGGCTCCCCACGCCGACTGCCACACGCATACCCGGCTTGACCAGCGCACAGATCTTCGGCTTTACCAGCTCGCGGCGCACGGTGCCCTCTATGTCGGTCAGGCAGGTCTCATCGAACTGTTGACGCACACGGTACATCTTCGGCAGCGGACGCTGTAAGTCTTCCTCAAGAAGAATCGGCATTTTGCTCCTTTCTTTCACCCTTTCGTCAAGCTTTCCGCCTTGTACTGCTTATGCAAACGGCAGGGAAGCACAAGGCGCGCTCCCCTGCCATCCTAACGCGGAACTAAATAAGTCCCATTTCCTTTGCCTTAAAGGTCAACTCATCTCTGAATTTTGGATGTGCTACACTGATCAACGCTTTTGTACGCTCGCTTGGCGACTTGCCGACCAATTTGGCAACGCCCTGCTCCGTGACAACATATTCAATCAGAGTTCTCGGCAGGCTGATAGGTGTACCTGGTTTAAACGCTGGGGTGATTTTAGAAAATTTTCCGTTCTTCGTCATGGATTCCAACACCACAATGGACTTTCCTTCCAGATTCGCAGAAGCGCCAGAGGCAAAATTGCAGATGCCGCCCATACCGCTGTACTGCTTACCCCTCAGGAACTCTGAGTTGGCCTGTCCCAGCAGGTCCACTTCGACCGCATTGTTAATTGCCGTCATCCGATGCTGACTATAAATGGTTCCCGGATTGAGTACATCCTGACAGCAGTTGATCTCAAGGCCCTGATTATGGTCTGCCCAAGCGAAGAGTTCCGGCGTACCTACTACCTGCGTAAAGGTCGACTTCCCTCGGTTCATACTCTTGCAGGCGTTTGTAATGATCCCCTGCTCCGTAAGGCGCATCAGGATATCACCGTAAACTTCCGTATGTACGCCGAGGTCGTGTTTTCCTTCAAGGAACAGCAGGGACGCTGCATTCAAGCGGCCAAGGCCGACTTCGATCGTAGCTTCGTTCGGAATCAATCCGGAAAGATAGCCGCCGATCACTTTGTAGGTATCAAGGCACTCTTCATCAACATCGATCGGGGCGTTTTTCAGCGCATAATTCTCGCCTTCATCCACAACATAGTCGATCTCGCTGATGTGAATCAGATTATTACCTTGAATAAAAGGGAATTCCGTATTTGTTTCGGCAATTACCAAATCCGCGTCTTTGCATGCACGCCGGATAAAATCTGTACAGGTCCCCATAGACATATACCCGTGTGCATCAGGTTTTGTGACCTCGATCATTGCGACCTTGCAGTTGAGGCCCACTGTCGCGGTCTTTTCGTACATCCAGTACTCACTCGGGATGTAGTCGAGCCTACCTTGGTCGCGCAGCGCATAGGAACTGTCGTTCAGGAAGCTCGTTGCGGGGCGAAAACCGTATCCCACATTTTCCTCATCGGCGAGGAAATTGATGATCGGTCCGTAATAGTAAACGTCCTTTAAGTCGGTGCGTTTGGAGAGCTTGCGGAGGATACCTCGGCATTCGCGGTTACCCGTCATGATGCGATCTCCACTTTTGATGAGCGCCGCAGCCTCATCAAGCGTCACGGTTTTTCTTTGATATTCTTCTTGCCACGCCATTGCTTATGATCTCCTTTTGGCAATTACTGCTTTTTCTTGGCCTCCTGCTCAGCCTTCCACGCGAGCGCGGCCTTCAGGCCCTGCTCGTTGACAATCTTGTTGAACTCCGCCTGCTCCTGCACCTGGTTGATGCGACAGAGATTGAACATCTCAGCGGCAAAGTCCATGGCATTGCGCATACCCATGATCTCATAGGTCTTGTTGATCTCATACTTGAGCATACGGATGGACTCGGCAGGTTGGTCAGCCAGACGGTTGGCGAGCTTCATGGCCTCTTCCTGGAGCTTGTCCGCGGGAACGACGAAGTTGACAACACCGGCTTCCTTCAGCTCCTGTGCGCTCATGAAATCACCCAAGAATACAAGCTGCTTGACGCGGTTCATGGTCATTTTCCATGGTTCGACCAAAACATCGTTGATGTAGGAATACTTGAGCTCTGGCTCGCCGAACTTGGCGTCATCAGAGGCGATCAGAAGGTCGCACATGAAAGACATCCACACGCCGCCGCCGATGCAGTAACCCTGGACTGCCGCGATAACAGGCTTCTTGGCTTCCCAGATCGCGCGCCAGTTGTTCAGCTCCATCAGGGTGTTTTCGCGGCGGGCGGGAACATCAACGATCGGCGCCTCGATGCTCTCTTTCAGGTCAAAGCCCGCGGTAAAGGCCTTTTCACCAGCGGCACAGAGCAGGATCACATTGGTCTCAGGATCGGCGTCAGCCTTGCAAATCGCATTGCCGAAGCCTTCGACCAACTCGCGGTTCAGTGCGTTGCGGACCTTGGGACGATTCAGCATGACCTTGCCGACTTTACCTACGCGTTCATATACCAATACTTCTTCACTCATGACAATAACTCCTTTTCACATTTTTATCGTTACTATGCAGTTTGCGGTAGCGCTCTTTTTTAAGAGTGTTGGCGGCAGTGCCCATCCTGCCGCCAACGAGGGAGAGGTATTGATCAGTTCTTCTGAACTTGATCTTTGGGCTGTGTGCAAAGACTCACGATCACAAAGGCGACCAGAGAGGGGAGAATCGGGAACACCGAAGAGAACGGAAGCTGTACGCCGCAGAACTTATAAAGGACCACGAAGAACACGCCGACCGCAGAAGCAGTAAGCGCGCCGGCCTTGGTTGCTTTTTTCCAGAATATACCGCCGACAAACATGACCAGCGTTCCTGCACACAGGAAGGTATATGCGTAAGACAGCATCTTCGTAATGGAAGTCGTACCAATTGCAATGTAGAGCACGAGCAGACCAGCTGCAAACGTGATGATATGCGCCAGACGGTTCAGCTTCTTCTGGTCGGGGTTCTTATTGATGAACTGGAGGTAGATATCGTTCGTCATAGAAGCTGTGACATAGATGAGCTGAGAGTCTACAGTGGACATGACCGCGGCCATCAGAGCGGCGATCATGACCGCACCCAATACAGGCGGGAAAGCTTCGAGCATGACCTTGAAGATGATGCTGGCAGAGTCGGCATCGGGGAACATCGCGCGACCGTACATACCAATTAGCACGGGCAGGAACACAAAAGGCAGCAGGATAATACCTCCCCAGAAAGCGGAGCGAACGGCCGTCTTTTCGTCCTTGGCGGAAATGTTGCGCTGGAAAGACGCGCAGGAGACAAGACCGTACAGCATGGATGGGATTGCATTCATGACGATCGTCTCGGCGTCCATATTAAAAAGGCTCCAGCTCTCAGCGGGCAGAACGCTGTGCATCAGGTTGAAACCATCTCCAGCGAGCATATAGATCATAGCGAGAATCGTACCGGTAAAGACGACGCCAGTCTGGATAACGTCGGTGACCATAACGCCCCACTGACCGGACATGGACGCGTAGATAAAGACAACGACACCACAAAGAACAGCGCCTAAAACGGGGTTCAAGCCAAGATACTGGAAGAGAGCCTTTCCTGCAACGATCTGACCGGCCATGATGCTGATGGCCGCGCCGCAGTTGACAACCGCGTAAATCGTGCCCGTAGAGTGTCCGCCGTACCGCTTGTCCAGACACTCAGAGAGCGTCAGACAATTTGCACGGTAGAGCTTCTTTGCGATAACGATCGCGAAAACGATGTAGCTCAGGCACGCGCCGAGACCGAACCAGACGCCGGCAAGTCCGTAATCTGCACCGTTTTGCGCGCCGCCAACAACCACGCCGTTGCCGATATGAGAGCCAAGATAAGAGCCGCAGACGACCAACAGACTTCCTTTTTTGGCAGCAGTGATGTATTCCTCAAAGTTTTCCGATGTGTTTCGTCCAAGCCATCCGATAAAGAGCATCGCTCCCATGTATACGACTAAGACTACAACTGTTAATGTTAGGGTGTTCATTTTTCTTCCTCCTGTTATTTTTTGGGAATTTTCGCAGGTCCTACTTTATTAAACCGCTTTCGCGGTTAACACACCTACGTCAGCGTTCCAGGATGCTGTATTTTTTAACAAGCTCCTCGTCGACATCAACGCCAAACCCGGGATTCAGCGGCATTGGAATGCATCCATCGATTTTATCCACCAAATAGTTCTCCTTCAGCACACCTTGAAACACCTCAGGCGTGAGGGACGGCGGGTCGCAGGGATATTCCAGCCAAGTGAAATTCGTATACGAAGCGACCAAATGCATACTCTGCAAAACGCCCATGCCGGGAATATAGGCGTGCGGATTGACGATTTTCCCGTAGGAGTCCGCCAGTGCCGCGATTTTGCGGATGTAGCTGATGCCAGTACTCATCGTGCAGTTGGGCTGAAGAATATCGAAGCAGCCTTTGTCCAGCATCAACTTGAAATCTGGAATGCCGATGTTGATCTCACCACCAGCAATCGGGATATCCACTGCTGCATTCAAACGGGCAAGGCCATCGAAGTCATATCGCCACAAAGGCTCTTCCAGCCACGCGCACTGAAGACGCTCCATCTCGCGTGCCGTTTCCAGCGCACGGTTATAACTCCAGATTGGTGGGAACGAGTTGTTATTGCGCTCGCAGGCCGTACCCTGGTTTGCATCGACCATGATCTCCAGCTTGTTGCCAACCGCTTTACGGACGGTCTCTATGATCGCGATATCATCTTTCGTCTTTTCATGCGAGAAGCGGATCTTGACCGCGCGGAAGCCCATATCGACCAGACGCTGCGCGTCGTCATACCGCTGCTCGTTAGAGCGGAGCTCTCCCCATGCTGCATAAACCGGAATGCGGTCGCGCGCTGCGCCCAGGATCTTGTAAACCGGCATATTGGCTTTCTTGCCAATGATGTCCCAGCAGGCGTTCTCGATAATCCACGGGCGCGTTGCAATACGTGCAACATTGCGGAGCTTGAGCATGATCTTTTCAATATCGCAGGGATCATCGCCGACGACGAAAAGCTTCACATATTCCATCGTATCACATACGATCGGAAGAATTCCGTGAGGCGCCTCCATGCAAGAGTAGCCGGTAATCCCTTCATCCGTGTGGACTCGGGCAATAAAAATAATCTGCCCTTTTTCCGTCTTTCCCGGATACCATGTTGGGTGAAATGGTTGAGAATACGGAACTTCTACGCAATCATAGGTAATGTCTGTAATTTTCATACATATCGTCCTTCTTTGTCTATTTTGTACAAATGAACCGTTGCCATTTCTTCCTATATACGCATAATATCAGTTTACCTCGCTGCTGTGAAGTAGCAAAGTGGTTAGGTTCCATCAACATAATGTTGATAAACATCTTGCTTTTTCAGAATCACCTGTTATAATCTCTATCAAGGGAAAAGCAAAACCTATGCAGGTTATGTTGGGAGGAGTACCATGACATTCCGACAGCTAAAATATTTCTCAACGATCTACGAATGCAAGAGCTTGGCAAAAGCCTCTCAAAAACTGTATATTTCACAGCAGGGGCTCAGCCGTATCCTCAGCTCTCTTGAGTCTGAAGTCGGCCCCCTTTTTACCCGGCTACATCACGGTCTGGAGGCGACTCTGCTCGGAACGATGCTCTACAGTGCCTGCCAGCCGGTATTGCGCGAAATGAACGAGCTGGAAAAAGCTGTCTATGACTTCTCGCATACAGTCTCGCAGCAGGTCGACATCGGTCTTATCGGCGGCACACGTTATCTCAATACGATCAATGTTCGTCAGATTTGGCAGAACAGTATCCTGCCGAGTTATCCAAACGCCCGTTTTGAGGCAAAGGATCTGACATATGCGCAGGGAATGGAACTGTTCAAAGAAGGCAAGCTCGACCTGATCACCTATTCAGACTATGATGTAACAGACGGCTGGTCTAAAATCGATCTGGGGACTTGGCGTCGTGTCCTTCTCGTTCCAAAGGGACATCCGTTATATGGAGCGTCGCAGGTATCGCCCAAAGTTCTGAAAGGCGAGCATCTTGTCATCTACACCAACACCTACGCCAAGCAAAAGCTTTTGCAATACTGCAATGAAAATGACTGTCAGCCAGCCGAGATCGTGCAGCAGAGCGATACGCTTTATATGTACGATACCTGCCAGAAAGAGGTCTGTCTGGGCATAACCATTCAGGACTATTACACACGGCCTCTGCTGCCACAGTTCCCCGAATTAAAAGCGATTCCATTTACCGAAAACTTTTTGCCATACACCGTGTCCGCACTCTTTCGCTCCGATCATCCCATGGCGGATATCCTCATTGCCTTATCGGATGAATTGAAAACCTTTTTCATCTCCTATGTAAATTAAAGCCGCACATACATTTCCCTCATCATGATGATCAAGAGAAGGGAGTACGATTTGTTATTATGCATACCACATTGGAACATGCCCTGAGCCGGGTGAGCCAAGTGCCGCTGGCAAGTCTGCCGACCCCTTTTGAGCGTATAACTCGGGCAGAGCAAATATTGAACTATTCTGATATTTATATCAAGCGGGATGATCTGACCGGTCTTGGACCGGGCGGGAACAAGCTCAGAAGTCTTGAATTTCTTCTGGGAGATGCGCTTGATCAAGGCGCCGATGTCATCCTTGTCGCCGGTCCGCTACAATCAAATCTGTGTACATTGACCGCAGCCGCCTGCGCCCACCTCGGGCTCCGCTGCATTCTGATCCACAACGGTGCAGAACCGGCGCACAAAGAGGGAAACATTCTTCTCAATCACCTGCTCGGCGCAGAATCACATTATCTCGGCGAGGTCTCTTCAGCGGAACGTGCAGATCATGTAAACATTCTCGCTCAGAGGCTTTCTGAAAAGCATCGGCCGTATATCATAAAAAACGGTGCGACCAGCGGTCGCGGTGCACTCGGCTATGTAAAGGCGATTCCCGAACTGCTTCGGCAGACAAAAGCCATGGATCTCTCTAGCCTGACTATTTTTGCTCCGGGCGGAAACGGCGGCGTCGCCAGCGGCCTGATCTATGGAAATGCGCTATGCGGCTTTCCTTTTCGCATTGTGATTATCAGCGTAGAAAACGACCGGGACCGTTTAACCGCCGATATCCAGCGCACGATCAAGGAAGGCGAAGAGATATTGGGCCTTCCCTTTTCCTGTAAACT
>ERZ1106963.3528-NODE-3528-length-13115-cov-13.778560_pt1 | contig 13115 bp, 13 predicted proteins | sample MGYA00403681_ERZ1106963 | MGnify/ENA primary metagenome ERZ1106963 (study PRJEB35170, sample SAMEA104062407) | human gut metagenome | biome: human gut; feature: human-associated habitat; material: faeces | place: Denmark | collected 2012-05-03 ...
TCTGATCCACAACAGAAAAGCGCCGTCTTGGAAGTGATTCCGAGACGGCGCTTTTCCTAATTATAATATTGAATGTACATATTTGTAAACTTGCGTCTGGAACACGAAAATGGTATAATATAGTCGTAATATTGTTACATCTTATTTTGTGATAACAACATGACTAAGCTCCTCATCAAGTAATCTGTGGAATGTTCATTTGCTGTATCGCCATGGCTTTATTCAATGGAGAACTATGAGCTATTGGCTTGCTAAGAAAATTTACCATAATAAGTGGGTTTAATTTAATCCTAAAATAATGAAAGAAGGCTCTCTGTTATGCAAGATTTAAATGCTACAATTTTCTTCAAGGCCAAATTTCATATTTACGCTACGAGCGGTGAGAACGATGACCTTCTGTGGAAACTTATATTAGACATTCGTTCTTGGATCACCAAAAAGCTGAATCGGCCCGGGTGCCATCCTGTTATTGAATCCTCCCTGCATAAGTGGACTTTCTTTAAGAAAGGCGGCAAGTTTTATGATTTGGAGCCACTAAATAGAGTGTACGCCGAATCCGTTTTTCATCAGGCCGAGGACGAACCATCTAAAATTTCCTGGGCGTGCAAAATTGTGGAAAAGCCAGAGGTTGAAAGTGGTTATGCGCCTCGTGAATGGATTACTGAAATTGGTTATCAGGCCGACACAAACACTTCTGCGGAAATATCATATGTTGTGACTTTCAGCGATCAGGCGGGATTTATTGGGTTCTGCCAACCCGTACCGCAAGCGTCTATTCCAAATGTAATCAAAGCCCTACTTAGAGATACAAAGATTAAATGCAGTATTGGTCCAAATCAATTGTCCTACGATCCAATAAAACTTAAACCTGGCGATTTCCCCACTTTCGAGAAAGTATTGTTCAATCCTGATAGAGAAGTGCCGGTAATCTATTTGAGTCCACAGAGTTCTGATGAAGAACATAAGTGTTCACGGCTTCTTGTTGACCCGCAAAAATTAGCAGAAAATGTCACCGCAAACGCACTGGTATATTATTCCGATTCCCTCGATTTTACTCGAGAAATGAATTATCTTGGGAATAGCAATTATCTCTGCTCCGGAGGCGCAATACGGGTGTATCGTCCCCATATTGATGTGAGTGATGATAGTGACCCCCGACATCATAGGTTTATTGCTGCACATTTTATTGAAGAACACGGTGAAGAAAAAATCATCGATATTCTTCGTAGAGCATTGGCACAAGATGTCCATTTTTATGAAAGTCTTTTCCGAGTAGATGATTGTCGTTTCTTAATCGAAAACGATCATCGTAAAGCCAAAATCACACAAATTAAGAGCCAGAGTCAAGGCGAAATCCGTGCAGCCGAAGAACTAATTGATGAGGCCGCAGCGGAGCGTGAGGAGTCAGAGCGAAAAGTTCTCAAACTTCTGGATGAAAATAATCAGCTTAAATCTGAAATACATAGTTTCAAAGTTCGGGTTGAAATGCTCAAAGAACAATCTGAGAAATATAGGGAATTGGAAACTGCAACACAAGGGGTTCGTGGAATTGCTGTGTATCCGAATACACCTCAAGCCATTGCGAAGTATTTTGAAACAGTCTATCCTGATCGAATCGTGTTTACCGAGCGGGCATATCGCTCTATGGACGAATGCACCACAAAAAGCGATGTTCTATGGGAGGCGTTTTATCACATTGCAGTAGATTTATACAACCTGCTAAAGAGAAATCCAGCTACAGCGTTTACTGACTTTAAGGATTATACTGGGTGGGATTGTTCTCGTGGTGAAGGGGCTCAAACTCATGCCGACTCCAAGTTTATGCGTCAGCGTATTGACAAGTACAATGGGCAAGAAATAGACATTGAGCCTCATGTAAAAAATGGTTCGCAAGAAAGCGATCCCAAGTTTGTTCGCATACACTTTGCATATGATCCAAATGTTGCCGACAAAATCATCGTGGGACACTGCGGAAAACATCTTGACAATTACAGTACAAGAAAAGCTCGAAAATAATTATTGAGGTCTCATTCTTGGTTTTTTCTCTATTTTAGCGTTGTACTCTAAAACACTGATGTTATAGAGTGTTCGCTCTGATCCACAACAGAAAAGCGCCGTCTTGGAAGTGATTCCGAGACGGCGCTTTTTACTATCCGCACATTCGATTTCCGCTAATTCTCCTGCTACAATGGTTGCAGAAAGGAACAGGAGGTTATACGAATGGAGAGATTTGTCACGGATGAACGCACAGGGCTGAAGTATGAATTGGTCGGAGACTATTATCTGATTGCCGGGGATGATGAGCCGGAGGGAGATCCGCCAATCGGGGTATGGGGACAGCGGCATCTCCGCTATCTCAAGAAGCATCGCCGTGTGCGCTATGCCAACCTGCTGACCAGCGGAAAAATGAACGCCTATCTCGCAGATATTGACCGGCAGGCAGAGGAGCTTTTTCTTCGGCTTGTAAAACGGATGGCCGAAGAGGAAGGGATCACGGAGGCGCTAAAAGCCAGCGACCAAATGAAATGGATCAGGCAGATGAACAGCACTCGAAACCGTGCGACTGAAATTGTAAATAGTGAACTAATACTCATATAAAATCAAAGGGAGATACCTGTGAAAAGGTATCTCCCTTTGTGATTTGTATTGCGGTTTAGAAATGGTCGCTACTTATTGCACACATATGCTTTTGCCCGAAGCCCACAGAAATGAGGCTACTTCGATGATGTTCTGACCAAACCGCAGGCAGGATCGACCACTTGCACGGAACAAAGTAACGCAAAACAGCCCGAACAGTCAACTGCCCGGGCTATTTGCCTCGCAGAGCGCACATACTCCCGTTAGGATGGTATAGAAGTGCGCTTTTTGTTCCAACGAGATATTATGCAGCGTTACTCTCAAACGAACGTATTCCTGCTAAGAACTCATCCATGTAACCAAACAGCTCATCTTTGCGGGTTACGATTTCTTTAACAGCCTTTTCGTTAATTCCATGGGTGATTTCATTCCTAAGTTTCTTCACGGTCTTTCCTTTTGGGGAAGAAGATCCAAATAGTTCGTTTAGTAATGTTCGCTCAAAAGTATAACCAGCAAAATCTAATGCATAAGGAACTTGCGTCATGTACACCTTTAGATAAGCGGAGGCTGGCTTTCCTTTACGCTTTTGGTGCTCTGCAAGAATGACCTTATACACAGATTCGCAGATGTTGAACTTGTTTTTGAACATATCCAATAACTGGACTGTGCCTTGATCTGACAAACAAGCCTCCAAACGTTCAAGTTCTGTTTTTGCATTGTTGCGAAGAATTTGTTTCTCCTGCTCGGTTATTTTCGGAGCACTCATGGCTTACCAAACCTTATCCTCATAAGGCGTATCTTCAACACCGTCGGCTTTCAGATTTGCCACCATGCGGTCAAGCTTGCCCTTCCACATTTTCTTAAACCATTCGGTATGTCCGAACCACTTTACCAGCGTGGGGCTGATTGCATAATAAGTATGAATGAATGCACGACCATACCAAGTCTCTGCAAGGGTGTAGTCACGATAACGACGAAGTGTCCAGACCTGCGGACAATCATAAGAGCCATAAACTGCGGTAGCCACATAGCAGCCGCCATTCGATGCGTTTGAGCCACTCGATGCGCTCTTTTCGCTTTTCGGCCGCTCTGGTATCTGATAATCCGGCTCATATTTTCTAATAATTGTGGCATATCTATTTGTAAATTCTTCGCTCAGTCCCCCAGCAATACGCTTCTTCAAAAAGGCATTACCGGCTCCACGCATTACTGCTTCATCTTCAGCAAAAATATCACATATGTTATCCGACAAGATTTTGTCAATCAATATTTCCGCAAGATTATTGTTCAATCTGACATTAAGATTTGCTTGCCGCGCCTCTGGGGAGAGATTTTGAAATACACTTTCCGTCCGATTATGGATCATTTGACTCAATGCACAACATGTCGCTATCACTTCTGCAACAGCTTTCTGCCGGGCTTCTGAATCACTTATATTATCAGCTATGAGATGAAAAGTCACACCGAAACTTTTAACCACGATTGTTGTTTCACGGTAAAGGTCTTGCACGCTACATTCATCTAATTTGAAGCACATAGGAAGAAAATAAGCTTCCCAATTCTTGGGATCCTTGACTGTAATCATTTGATAGTACTTTGTGGCAGATGCAAAGTCACCCGCAGCTTTTGCTCTGCGTGCAAGTATAAATAGATTGTTAATATCCTCTGACGAATCTATTTTTACTGCACTACCAGTGACATCAACTGTGCCTTCTATCATCAGCTTTTTTGCCTCTTCCGTGGAATATTTTGTTCCACAGGATTGACATACAAAGACACCGTCCTGCTTCATCAAATTAGTGCTCCCGCACATTTCACAAGTTAGCTGTTTCATTTTCTGTATTCCTTTCTTTTAATAAAGTGTTATATCCAATGAATTCTTTCCAATAATCTCGACTTTCTTAAATCTTGGGTCACTTTTTAGAAGTTCGGCGCAAGCATGGGTGCCATCACTCGTAGCTTCAAAACCGAATTTACTGGGGCGTATATATGCCTGCCGATCCTTATTTTTGCTCGCTTTTTGAATTGCTTCCTCATAGAGCTTTTCAATCTTATCTGCACACACGAATATCATCCTTTACTTCTACTTCATAATTTTGATTTTTCTATTTCGCTCGTCCAAAAGCGAATTGAGCTCGTTAATAATTTTGGTTTTATCCGTAGAGGATTTTAGTTCAGCGATTTTTTCTGTGATCCGATCTTCAATATCTGCCAATTGCTCGTCACTCATAGGATCGGAATAGCGTATTTTCTCTGCCAACTGCATCAACGCTGATTTTGTTGCGGTATCTGTCTCAGTGCTGGCCAGTAGTTCGACATCCGCCTGCAGTTGCTTGATATAGAAGGCCTTTTCCCGTACTTTTGCAGATACCCGTTCAATCTCACCGCGCCCAACATCGGAGGCGATCATACAGGCGGCGGATACACCTGCAATCACTGCACAGGCAACGACTGTACTCCAAATCGGAAGTGTAGGGATAAACAGAAATATGATGAGTGCAATGATTTGAACTACAAGATCGACCACGGGTACGGGAATATGAAAACGGCCAACTGCTGCTTTCCCACCGGCATCACCGCCTATGACCACGAGCCGCTGTTCACGGCGGATATGCTGGTCTACGGCGGCAGGTATTATCTCATCGGCGAGGGGCACAAGGAATTTGCACCGGACAAAATCAAGGACGAGGATTATTATGTGCTGACCCTTGCGGCGGTTGCAAAGGAACTGAAAGCCGAAAATCTCACCGAGGCGCACATTGTCATCGCCGCCGGTCTGCCCCTGACCTGGACAAGCGGGCAAAAGGCGGACTTCAAGGAATACCTGATGAAAAACGCCGAGGTAGAGTTCACCTACAAAAAGGCGGACTACCACCTCTATATCGACGATGTGCGCATCTATCCGCAGGGCTATGCCGCCATTGCGAGCTTCGCAACGACTCTTAAAGGCGTGAACCTGATCGCCGACATCGGCAACGGCACGATGAACACCCTGTATATGATCAACGGCAAGCCGCAGCAGGGCAAAATGTTCACCGAAAAATTCGGGACCTACCAGTGTACCCTTGCTGTCCGTGAGGCATTTATGCAGAAGACGCAGCGGGAAATCAACGATGCCATCATCGACGAGGTGCTGATTACCGGCACGGCAAACATTGCGCCTGCCGATCTGAAAATTATCAAGGGCATCGCTTCCGAGTATGTGCGGGACATCTTCCGCAGGCTCCGTGAGCACGGCTATGATGAGAACACGATGACATTGTATGTGACCGGTGGCGGCGGGTGCCTTGTGAAGAACTTTTATAAGTTCAACGCTGATCGGGTGAAATTCATTGAGGACATCTGCGCCGCCGCAAAGGGATATGGGTATCTGGCGGAGGCGCAGATGAAAGCTGAGGCGAAGAAATGAGCAAATATCGGATCAATGTGCGGTTTGATTTGGACAAGCCGACAGAGGCAAAAGCCGCACAGTATTTACAGTCACTGGATAAATCCCGCAACGCTTTTATGGTAACGGCGGTCCTAAATGAAATGCAGCGGCAGTCATCCGCAAGCGTGGGTTTTCTGGAGGACATTCGGCAGGTCATACGGGAGGAACTACAGGAGGTGTCGTTTGTTGCGGCACCTCCTGTTTTTGAGCCGGTACAATCGGAGCTGACCGAGGAGCAGCAAGCCGAAAATGCAAAGAGTGTGCTGGATGACCTTGAAATGTTCGGCTGAGCCAAAACGCCGATATGTGGCTCAAATCGCGGCATTTACAGCAGAAGCAGAGCCAATTTGGCGCAATACGCCAAGAGGCAAGAAAGCGGTTTGCGGCATCGTGCAGCGCAGAGATACGCTGAAATCTCTGTATCTGGCAGCCGCTTTTCTTTATGCCCTGCGGGGTGCGTCTCACGGTATAGCAAGCAGGGACTTTGTGTGCCACAAAAGTCCCAATCACAGCCGAAGTCGGCTGACTCTTTGGGGGCTGCGCCCCCAATCCCCCGAAAGGAGAGATGTGTATGGGGAAAGATGTTCGTATCGCCGTCCGTGTGACGGCAAAGGAGAAGGAAAAGATTCAAACCAAAGCCCGAAAATGCGGACTGAGCACAACCGAATATATCAAGCAGAGAGCGTTGGAATATGAACCGAGAGCGGTTTCGCCTGACGCTCTTTTTGCTTGTCTTGAAAAGCTGAGCGAGCTTGCGGATAAAGCCAGTTCACCGGAGCTGGACAAAGAAATTTGCACGGTGCTGAAGCAGATCACAGCAGAGTTTCTTTTTCCCGGAAAGGGGTGATGCGCTATGGCTGTTACAGGCTTTTGGCCTGTGTTCAAAAACCTGAAAGCCACACTGGACTACGCCGACAATCCCGATAAGACCACCGCCCCGGAATATCTGGACGAGGATCTGTACGCCGCCCTGCGCTATGCAGAGAACGATGATAAAACCGACCGCAAGATGTTTGTCGGCGGTATCAACTGCTCGGCGCAGAACGCTTATGCCGAGATGATCGCCGTCCAGCGGCGATTCGGTTTGCGTGGCAAGGTGGTGGGCTACCACGGCATTCAGAGCTTCCGTGAGGGTGAGGTCACGCCGGAGCAGGCGTTCGCCATCGGCAAGGAGACAGCACGGCGGATGTGGGGTGAGCGGTATCAGGTTCTGGTGACTGTTCACCTAAATACGGACAACATTCACTGCCATTTCGTGGTGAACCCCGTGTCCTTCAAGGACGGAGCGAAATTCAAAAACAAAATCGGTGACCACAAGGAGCTGCGTAAAATCTCCGATGAGATTTGCCGGGAGCACGAGCTGTCTGTGCTGGAAAACAGCGATTTCTACTCCAAGGGCAAGAAGAAAGAGTACTGGGTCCACAAGGCAGGCAAGAAAACCCACCGGGACTATCTGCGAGAGGATGTGGAATACTGCCTGTCCTTTGCGACCAGCCCAAGGGAATTTGAAAATCAGCTCTATGCGCTCGGATACACCCTTGACCCCGTGCGGTTTTCAGTCAAGGCAAAGCATTGGGAGCGAGCCGTGCGGCTGAGCGGCATCGGCTTCTCAAAGGAGCGTGTCAACGCACAGCTGCGGCAGAACGCCGAAAATCGGCATCGGCTATTCACCTTGGAATACCGACCGCCGTACAAGCCGAAGAAATTTCCGTTGGAGGACGAGCTGCGAAAGCTGGGTTTCTCCATTGAGCACAGCTATGACACCACCACCGTTTTGGTGGATACGGTGTTTTATCTTGTCATAACGGCGATCCAAATCGTAGCCGAGCTTGCCGATGTAATGCTGCTGTCACCGGATCTGCGGGCGGCGGAAAAGGATTTGAAGGAGTTGGTTGCCGACTATCACTTCTTACAGGAGCACGGTATCCATACGACAGCCGACCTCCAAGCAAATATTGAGCAATCCAAGGCAGAGCTTTCTAACTTAGAGCGTGAGCGCAGCGGTATCAGCAACCGCATACGCCGCCCCAAGTCGCCGGAGGAACAGGCGCAAAACAAGGAACGCCGCAAGGCAGTATCCGGGCAGATGAAGCCCGTAAGAGAGTGTCTGCACCGTGCGGAGCGGATTTTAGAGAAATCCCCGCACCTGTATGAACTGTTAAAACAAGAGCATGAGCTGGAGAAAAAAGCTCGTGCAAGATACAAAGAAAGAGGGAGATAAAATGAAGAATACGATGAAAAAGCCGGTGGCAATTCCGGTAGAAAAATTGCGCCCATTTGACGGGCACCCGTTTAAGGTCAAGGACGATGACGAGATGAACACACTGATCGAGAGCATACAGACACAAGGCGTTCTCTCGCCATTGATCGTCCGACCGATTGAAAATACAGATGAATATGAGGTCATAAGCGGACATCGCCGTTTACACGCAGCAATCAAGGCAGGGATCACCGAGGTCCCTGCTTTGATTTATGCCCTTGACCGGGATGCTGCCGCCATTGCGGTGGTGGACAGTAACCTGCACCGGGAGCATATTCTGCCCTCCGAAAAGGCGTTTGCGTACAGAATGAAGCTGGAAGCAATGAGCAGACAAGGACACCGCTCCGACCTAACTTCCGACCAACTTGGTCGGAAGTTAGAGACCGCTGAGATTATTGCACAGCAGTCCGATGACAGCAAATCTCAGGTGCGGCGCTATATCCGCCTGACCTATCTCATCTCAGAGTTCCTTGAAAAGATGGATCAAGGCGAAATCGCCCTGTCCGTAGGTGTGGAGCTTTCATTTCTTGACGAATCCAGCCAGCGGGAGGTGCTGGAGCAGTGCGCCATTAACGACTGCACCCCGTCCTATTCGCAGGCGTGGCGGATGCACAAAGCCGACCGGGAGGGGACGCTGACCACGGCGGTTATTCAAGCCATTATGTCGGAGGAAAAAGCTAACCAGAAGGCCCGCCTCAAGATTCCGATGGATCGCATCCGAAAGTATTTCCCCAAGAGCTATACCGCTGCCCAGATTGAGGACGCCGTGGTGAAGCTCTGCGAGCGGGACTACCGCCGACGAACCGACCGGGAGCGATAAGGAGGTGCGGCCTATGGGAGAATATCGCAAGATCGACTACACGCAGGTCGCACTGCCGGAGGAATTGCTTACCTCCTTTGCCAAGGCCATGCTCCCGGAGCTGCGCAGGTTTTACGCCAGCGACGAGGGCAGGGCCTATTTTGCAAAGTGGCTCCTGAAGCACCCGGAATATGCGGCACATTCGACACCGGAGAGCGGATGACTATAATAAAAATCGGAGAGGAGGATTCTGTATGAATGTAGTCATTTACGCCCGCTTTTCCAGCCACAGCCAGACGGAGCAGTCCATTGAGGGACAGCTCAAGGTGTGCTATGAATATGCGGAGTCGAATCATTATACCGTTGTCGGAGAGTATATCGATCGGGCCATCAGCGGCACCACGGATAACCGTGCCGAATTCCAGCGGATGATCTCCGACAGTGACAGGCACACCTTTGAGGGCGTTCTGGTATATCAGCTGGATCGTTTTGCCCGTAACCGCTATGACAGTGCCATCAACAAGGCGAAGCTGAAAAAGAACGGTGTCCGGGTGCTGTCTGCCAAGGAGAATATTGCGGACGACGCTTCCGGCATCTTGGTGGAGGGCGTTCTGGAAAGTATGGCGGAATACTACTCCGTGGAGCTTTCTCAGAAGATCCACCGGGGCATGGCCATCAATGCCGAAAAGTGCCTGTCTAACGGCAGCAACCCTGGCCTGGGCTTCAAGGTCGATGCCGAGCGGCGGTTCTATGTGGATGAGGAGGAAGCCGCCATTGTCCGTGAGATTTATGAGCGCTACGCCAGCGGCGAGACAAAAGCGGAGATCATCCGGGATCTGAAACGGCGCAAGGTCAAGACCTCTCTCGGCAAGGAATTCAGCCCCAACAGCCTCAGCCACCTGCTCAGCAACAAGCGTTATATCGGCGTCTATCTTTACAAAGGAAAGGAAACACCCGGCGGGATGCCTCGCATTCTGGATGATGACCTATTTTACCGGGTGCAATCGATGATGAACAAGAACAAAAATGCGCCGGCCCGAACTCACGGCGAGGGCGAATACCTGCTGACCACAAAGCTGTTCTGCGGACACTGCAAGGAAATGATGGTGGGCTACGGTGGCACCAGCAAGACCGGCAGGCAATATCACTACTATATGTGCAAAAACGCCCGCAGGAAAAAGTGCGGCAAGAAGATCGTTAGCAAGTCTTACATTGAGGACCGTGTGGTCAACGAATGTCTGAAAATGCTGACCGAGGAAAAGATACGCTTCATTGCCAAGAAGGTAGCTGAGGAGTGCGCCAAAAGCCCAGATAACCTGACCGCCAAGGCACTGAAAAAGGCGATCCGAGAGGCGAACACGGCTATTGAAAACCTTTGGAAGGCCATCGAGCAGGGGCGGGCCGTAGAGATGCTGACGGAACGGCTCAACAAGCGCATGGCGGAAAAGGCGGAGCTGGAGGCGCAGCTCGCCATCGAGGAAAACAAGAAGATCACGCTGACGGAGGCACAGATTTTGGCCTTTTTGGACTATGTCTGCGAGATGCCCGCCGACGATGTGAATAAGCGCCGAGCCATCATCAACATCTTTGTTCATTCCATCTATCTGTATGACGACCACTTTACCCTCATCATCAACGCCAGCAAGAAACCGTTGAGCATTGACAATATCCCGCTGGATGATATAGAATCTGCATTTGAAGGCGAAACCGGAGCTTCGGAGGGGTGTTCATCCTTGAGCACCCCTACTCCACCATTGGACGCATATCCGAACCCTACATTGTGTGGGGTGTGGTTTTCGTCCAAACCAAAAGACACTCTTTACCTTAATCGGTAGAGAGTGTCTTTTTTTATGTTTAGGTGATAAAGGTGAGTAATCGGGCGTTTTTCCTATAAACTCCCTCTTATATGCGTATACTATAGAGAAGTTATAGGGATTTTGACCCGATTACTCACCTAACTCACCTTAATTCAACCTTTGATTTTCTCAAAACGTGTTTTCTCACTTCTTCAGCAGGAAATTCCAGCTGGCGGAGCGAGGATGCCGTCAGCGCCCAGGCCGTTTGCCTTCTGCATCTTCACAAGGCCCCGCTCCATCTTCGGGCCGAAGGTATGATCGCCGGTGACGTCGTAGGGGTAATAGCCCTTGTCCTTCATCAGCACCATCGCAGCATGCACGTCGTTGCCGGTCATGCCGCGCTTGAGTATACGCAGTTCCATGTGGATCGTGTCCTCCTTCGTCGTGTTGTCGGTCTTGGCCGGGCTGGCCGGGGCCGTCATAGGCATATGGCAGATGAATGACCGGCTTTTGTTGTATTTCCGGCTGGCGCGGCTGATGCCGTATTTCTCCGCGTACTTCATTAGGGATTGCCTGTAGGATATGTCTTGTGCTATACTCTTGCTCATGAGGGATATGGTCTCCTTTCGGTAAGTCGTTGTGTGGTAACTCAACTTTAGCACATGAGACCTTATTCCTCATATTTTTTATTTGCTTGTCCAAAATGTATTGTAGTCCTACAAAAATTATTCCCGTTTTTTCAAAATCATGCTTTACAAGCCGCGGTAAGTGTGGTATTTTTAATAGAGTACGCGTTGTGCGTACACGCTACCCCTGCCTTAGTCCCGCGGATGCTTCACCCGTCCCGGCACTCAGACAGCGGGCAGACATAAAAGAAAGGTGGAACACAACCATGATGCTGAAAGACCAGAAGACCTCTATCATCGAGGCCAACCGTACCCACGAGAAGGACACCGGCTCCCCCGAGGTGCAGGTGGCTATCCTCACCGAGCGCATCAGCCAGCTCACCGCTCACCTGAAAGTGCATCCCCACGACTTCCACAGCCGCCGCGGTATGCAGATGATGATCGGTAAGCGCCGTCGTCTGCTGGACTATCTGGCCAAGAAGGACATCGAGCGCTATCGTGCTCTGATCGCCAAGCTGGGTCTGCGTCGATAATTTCAGGAATCCGGGTGGTGCAGGCTCCCCTGCGCCACCCTGTTTTCGCATTTACCTGCCGCATCAATCCATCCGCCGGAGAAAACGGCACCTTTAGCGTTTGAAACTGCGCCCCGGTCGGGGACGCGCTTTCAAGTGCTAAAGGGTTTGTCTCCGGGGGAAATCCAAATGAACAAGGAGATAAATCATGTCAACAATCATTACCAAGCGACAGTTCCCCGGCTACCATAAGTATGAGCTGGATTTGGCGGGCCGCCCCCTGACTCTGGAGGTGGGCAAGCTGGCCGAGCTGGCCAACGCCGCCGTCATGGTGGGCTACGGCGACACCCGGGTGCTCTGCTGTGTCACCGCCGCACCCCGTCCCCGGGACGGCATCGATTTCTTCCCCCTGAGCGTGGACTTTGAGGAGAAGATGTACTCCGTGGGCCGCATTCCCGGCAGCTTCAACCGCCGCGAGGGCCGCCCCGGCGAGAAGGGCATCCTCACCAGCCGCGTCATCGACCGGCCCATCCGCCCCCTGTTCCCCTCCGATTTCCGCAACGATGTGTCCGTCATGTGCACCGTGATGGCGGTGGATCACGACTGCTCCCCCGAGGTGGCCGCCCTCATCGGCACCTCTGCCGCCCTGGCCATTTCCGACATTCCCTGGAACGGCCCTGTGGCCGCTCTGAAGGTGGGCCTGGTGGACGGCAAGCTGGTCTTTAATCCCACCAGCGAGCAGCGCAAGGTCTCTGACCTGGACGTAACCGTGGTCTCCACGGGCAAGAAGGTGGTCATGATCGAGGCCGGCGCCAATGAGGTGCCCAACGATGTGATGTTTGAGGCCATCCGTATGGCCCACGAGGAGAATCAGAAGCAGATCACCCTCATCAACCAGATGGTCACCGAGATCGGCAAGCCCAAGTTTGACTATCCCCACGCTGACTTCAACCAGGAGCTGTTTGACAAGATCGTTCACGACTTCATGGACGAGGCCAAGGCCGCCATGGACACCGACGACAAGAACATCCGCGAGGCCCGCTGGAACGAGATGATCGAGCACTGGCACGAGAAGTATCTGGAGGAGTATCCGGATATGGACCAGTACCTGGAGG
>ERZ1106963.3540-NODE-3540-length-13070-cov-7.401306_pt1 | contig 13070 bp, 14 predicted proteins | sample MGYA00403681_ERZ1106963 | MGnify/ENA primary metagenome ERZ1106963 (study PRJEB35170, sample SAMEA104062407) | human gut metagenome | biome: human gut; feature: human-associated habitat; material: faeces | place: Denmark | collected 2012-05-03 ...
CGACACCGTTTCTTTGGGCAAGCACCAAAGAAATGGGGTCGAATCGCAGGACAGGCCAACGCCCACCACCCAACGTATCGGCGCACACGCAAAAGGGTAAAAAAAGAGAACCCCCTTTGCCGGGGGGTTCTCCCTTAAACAAACACGCTTACGCAGCGAGCGCGGCGACGATGGCGTCGTAGACGGCGTCGGCGTTCGCGCACATGACCATGACGATGGTGCCGTCGTCGAGGGTCTCGAGCTTGGCGTTCTTCGCGATCTCGTACTGGTCGGCCAGGTAGGTCTCGAAGTTATTGCACTGGGTGTCGATGAACGCCTGGAGGCCGGCCTTCACGGTGTCCGCGCAGCCCTCGGCGGGCTTGGCGATGACGATGCCGTAGGCCTTGATGTTGATGAGCGACACGCTCATCGCGATGTCGTCCACGTCCGCGGCCGTGAAGCCCACGACCTGGTAGTACGCGTCCTCGATGGCCGCCTTGTCGCTGAACACCGGGTACGCCTCGTTCTCCTCGTCCGTGCGCGAGGACGTTATCGCGTCGGCCAGGGCGCTGGTCGCCGGGGCCTCGGTCTCGGGCGCGGTGCCCGGCTCATCGCTCGGCTGCTCGCTCGGCTCGGCGCTCTCTTCGGGCTCGGCGCTCTCGGTCGGGGCGGTGCTGGGCTCTTCGCTGGTCACGGGGTCCGTCTCGGCGGGCTTGTTCTCGGTGCCGCAGGCGCTCAGCAGCGCAAAGCACATGGTCAGGCAGAGGACTGCCGCAATGATCTTTTTCATCTTTTCATATTCTCCTTGGATTTATTCCGGCGGCTCGGCCGCCGTCTGCCTTAGACTTGCGCGCGGCAAAAAAGTTCCCGCGGATCTTTTAAATTTTTGTTTCCCTTGCCTGCGCCGCGCCGCGATGTTAAAATCTCTTTATACAATCTTCCCCGGAGGCCGCCATGAATAAACCGCGCACGCCCTGGTACCGCATGGACAACGCCAGCTTTATGTACTCCTCCATCCAGCGCGAGGAGTTCTCCGCCATATACCGCTTCTCCGCCGTCATGACGGAGGACGTGGACCCCGCGCTGCTGCAATCCGCCGTGGACCGCACGCTGCCGCGCTTTCCCGGCTTCGCGATGAAGATCTGCCGGGGCTTTTTCTGGTACTACTTCGAGCCGAACACCGCGCCCGGGCCCTTCGTGCGCGAGGACGTGGCCGACCCCTGCCGCCCCGTGCGCTTCAACGAGGACAACGGCTGGCTCATCCGCTTTTACTATTACCGCCGCCGCATCTCCCTCGAGGTCTTTCACGCCCTCGCGGACGGCGCGGGGGCGCTGACCTTCTTCCGGAACCTGCTGGCCGAGTACCTGAGGCAGCGCGGCGTGGACGTCCCGCCCGGCGAGGGCATCGCGGACCTCGACGAGCCGCCCCCGGCCGCCGAGCGCGAGGACGCCTATCTCCGCTACGCCGGGCCAGCCTCCCGCGCCCTGCCGAGGATACCCCGCGCCTACCAGAACCGCGGCACGCCGGAGCCCTTTTACACCTTCCACGTCACGATGGGCTTCCTCTCCGTCTCCGCGCTGAGGGAAAAGGCCCGCAGCTACGGCGCGTCCATCACGGAATACCTCGCGGCGGTGCTCCTCAAGCTGCTCGTGGAAAAACAGCGGCGGGAGCGGCCCATCCGGGAAAAGCCCGTGGCGCTCGCCGTGCCGGTGAATCTGCGCGCCTACTTCCCGAGCGAGACGCTGCGCAACTTCATCCTCACCGTGCAGCCGAGCGTGGACCCGGCGCTCGGGGACTACGACTTCCCGCAGCTCGCGGCGCTGGTGCACAACTACATGCGCCTCACCGCCGAGCCGGTGAAGCTCCGCGCGGGCCTGACGCGGGGCGTGCGGCTGCTCTACAACCGCTTCCTCATTCTCATCCCCCGCGTGGTGAAAAACCCCATCATGCTGCTCAGCTACGGCCTCACCGGCGTGCGGCCCTACAGCGCCGTGTTCACCAACCCCGGCCCCTTCCGCGTGCCGGAGTGCATGAGGCCGTATATCGAGCACATGGAGGTCGTGCAGGGCCAGGCCACGGTGGCGAGGCCGCACGTCTCGTCCATCAGCTACGGCGACACGATGGAGATAACCTTCTCCGGCGTGCAGAAGGAGACCGACCTCGAGCGCGAATTTTTCCGCTTTCTCGTGCGCGAGGGCCTGCACGTGCGCATCGAGAGCAACCGACAGGGGGTGCAATGAATGTCATACTGCGTAAACTGCGGCGTGGAGCTTGATCCCGGCGCGCGGGAGTGTCCCCTCTGCCGGACGCCCGTGGTGAACCCGGCCTGCCCCGTGGACGAGGACGCGCCGAGCTTCTTTCCCACGCGGCGCGAGGAGGTCGCGCCCGTCTCGCGGCGTGAGGCGGCGCTGCTGCTCACCAGCATGCTCGTGAGCGTGGCCATCTGCTGCGGGCTGCTGAACCTGGTGTTTTACAGCGACCTCTGGTGGTCGTTTTTCATCGGCGGGGCGATGGCGATGCTCTGGGTCTGGTTCGTGCCGCCGCTGCTGACGCGGAAGCTGCCCGTCTGGGCGCCGCTGACGCTGGACGTGCTGGCCGTGGGCGCCTACCTCTGCCTCATCGCCGCGGCGGTGGACGGCATGGACTGGTTCGTCGGCCTCGCGCTGCCCATCACGGCGGCGGGGGTGCTGGTCATACCGCTGCTCTACTGGATAATCCGCACGCGGCGCTGTTCCCTGCTGGTCTCGGCGGTGCTGGTGCTGATGGCCATAGGCCTCTTCGCCGTGCTGACGGAGTTCCTCTGCGACGAATATCTCAAGGGCGAGTGGGTCCCGGGCTGGTCGATGGTCGTGCTGGCCTCCTGCGCCGGGCTCTCCATCCCGCTCATCATAGTCCGCCGCGTGCCCTCCCTGCGCGAGGAGGCGCGGCGCAGATTCCACATGTAGGAGGCGTAAACATGCTCATGCACACAGAGCGCGAGCTCATAGCGGATTACGGCCGCAGGATGTCCACGGCGGGCCTCTGCCCCGGCACCAGCGGCAACCTCAGCGTCTACGACGCCGCGCGCGGCCTGATGGCCGTCAGCCCCTCGGGCCTCAGCTACCACGAGACCCGCGCCTGGGACGTGGTGGTCATGGACCTCGACGGCAAGATAGCCGACGGGGCGCGCCGCCCCTCCAGCGAATGGGGCCTGCACGCGGGCTTTTACCGCGCGAAGCCGGACATCGGAGCCGTGGTGCACACGCACTCGATGTACTGCACGGTGTTCGCCGTGCTGGGCCGGGAGATAGAGCCGGTGCACTACGCCATGCTCGCCTCGGGCGTGGAGCGCGTGCCCTGCGCGCCGTACCGCACCTTCGGCACGCCGGAGCTCGCGGAGGAGGCGGTGCGCGTCTGCGGCGCGGGCCGGGCGGTGCTGCTCGAAAACCACGGCATCGTGGTCTGCGGGGACGACCTCCCCGGGGCCTTCGCCCTCGCGCTCAACGCCGAGTACGTGGCCGAGCTGCAATACAAGGCCCTCGCCATAGGCCGCCCGCGCGTGCTGGACGCGGAGGAGCTCAAAGCCGCCGCCGCGCGCTTTGAGACCTACGGCCAGCCGGGGGGCCGGAAGGGATACTGAAAAAAGTGCCGCCGCGGGACACGAAGGTCACGCGGCGGCTGTATTTGGAGGGAGAAATATCGTTATGAGAGCACGCCCGTCGGGCTGCAGGAGAGGGTGACGGTGGTGTCCACCGTGCCGAGCAGCGGGTGCTTGAACTCCCCGTTGGCTATGGCCTTGTTGTCCTCGCACCAGGCGCTGGCGCTGACGAGATACCAGCCGGCGGCGTGTATCTCGTAGTCGTAGGAGGCCAGGGTGGCTATGCAGGTGGTGCCGCTGTACTTGAACGTGCCGTGCACCTCAAAGGTGATGGCGAGCTCGCCGTTGGCGCTGTACAGGCTCTGCACCTTGGTGCCGCTCGTGAGCTGCTGGGCGCGGGTCTGCACGGCGTAGAGCTCCGTGACTATGTAACAGCCGTTGTCGAGGTACTCCACCTCGGTGGAGATGGGCGCGGGCCCGTCAGCAAGTGCCGGGACCCCCGTCGAGAGCAGCAGCGCCGCCGCCAGGGCAAAACAGATCAAGCGTTTCATAAGTGCCGTCTCCTTTGTCAAAAATGTCGGTGTCGGAAACCGTTATGCGCATGGTGGAGCCGTACCACACCAGCGCGCAGATAACCGCCGCCAGCGCAACGCAGAGCAGCGCGAGCAGCACGTGGCTGCGCTTCCAGAGCCGGCGCTCGCCCTCGCGCTCCGCCCCGCCGACGGTCAGCTGCAGCTCCTCCGCGGCCTGCTCCGGCGGGCCGAAGGCGGCCGTTATCTGCTCGAGCGTGCACTCCCCGCCCAGGGCGTCCCTTATCTCGTCGGCCAGGCCGTCCGTGAGCCGCCGCCTGGTGGCGCGGCGCGCCGTCAGCGCGCCTGAGACGGCACGGCAGTATTTCTCAATGCCGTTCACTCCCGGCCCCCCCTTTCAGCAGTGCGGAAAAGACGGCCGAGAGCTCCTCATATTCCCTTGCCGTTTCACTCAAATACGCGGCGCCCTCCGGCGTCACGGCATAGTAAGTCCGCGCGCGGCCGTCCACTATCTCCGTCCTGTCCTCGCGGATGTAGCCCTGCTCCAGCAGACGGTACAGCACGGGGTAGAGGAGGGAGAGCACATACCTGCCCCCGCTCCGGCGGCTCAGCTCCTGGGTTATCTCGTAGCCGTACATGGGCCGCTCCGACAGCAGGCTCAAAACGGCCAGCGGACTTGTCGCGCGCTTGAAAAAAGCCTCGAATGAATGTCCTGTCGTGTCCTTTTTCATGCTCAAGCACCTGGTGAACAGTATAAGACCGTTTTTGACTTTCGTCAACAGTTATTATGCAATGCTAAATATGCCGTGTGCACAAATTTGCGGCGCAAATTTCGTCGATACGCCCAGCGCCGGGTGATACAGATCGGATACAAGCGCGTGATAAAATGCGGAAAAAAGGAGGCGGGACCATGAAAAGTGGCAAAACTCTCAGGAACACGCTCCTCGTGCTCGCCGCGCTGGCGCTGGCCGTCTTCCTCGCGGTCTCGTTCGGGCTCTTTTCGCCGAGTGCGCACATGTGGCCTAGCCGCGTCGAGGGCGGGCAGCTCTATTACACAAGGCACAACTGCACCCTCGCCTACACCCCGGGCGGGGGCTCGGCCCTGCTCAAGCTGCCCTGGGACAGGGGCGGCGGAGAGGCGCCGGACACATACACCGTGGGCGAGCGCAGCTTTACCCTCAGCGAGGACGGGACGCAGCTCCTCGAAAACGGCGAGGACCTCATCCCCGAGGGCCTCGGCCTCTTCGCGTCACGGCTGAATGCGCAGCCGGACAGCCTCATCGTGCCGCTGAGCGACGCCCGGGGCAATGAGGCGGGCCGGCTCTGCCTGACCGCCGACCACAGCCGCGTGCTGGACGGCGCGATAGAACCGCTCTGCGCCGCCGGGCGCTGGGCCTACGGCGTCGAGCAGCGCGGGGACGAGGCGGCGACGCTATATTGCATCGACCTCGAGACGGGCGAGACGCGGCCGCTCACGGATGAGGCGAGCCTCTCCCTCGCCCTAACGGACGGGCGCTGGCTCTACACCTACCGCATGTGGGGCACCGGCTCCGCGAGCTGCTGGGAGATAGCCTGCGACGCCGACGGCCGCCCCGAGGCCCTCGACTACGTGGGCGAGGTGCGAGCATGAGGCGCGCGGCGGCACTTGCGCTGGCGCTGCTCCTGCTCGCGGGCTGCGGCGCCGGGAGCGCGCCCGTCCCGGCGGAGACGGCGGAGGAGTACGCGCTCGATAGCTTTGAGCTCGCGGGCTTCCCCGCCGTCAGCGGCGGCGCGGTCTACGACTGCGCGGGCGGCTCGAGCGCCGCGGTGTGGCCCGAGGCGGGCGCGCCGCTCGACGCGCCGGACATCATCGGCTTCGGCTATAATTCGCCTGAATCCATGGCGGCAAACGGCTGGCTGCTCGATATGTACACGCTCATGGGCGACTTCCCGCGCGAGGACTTCCTGCTCGGGCCCTTCGAGACGGACGGTGCGCTTTATGCGGTCTCGCAGGAGTATTATGTGTATACCCTCGTCGGCCTCGAGGCGGATTTCGGCCGCTCTTACATCCACCCGATATCAGATTTCGAGGGTATAGGCTTCAACCATTTTGCCGGGGATGAGTTCCTGACATACTCCATCCCGCTCTGGATAGAGCAGAACAGGCGCGGCGCGGACTGCGGCTTTGACTCGCCGGAGTTCACAAAGCTGCTGGAGATGGCAGGCAGCATGACCAAGGCCGAGAGCTTCAGCCCGGAGACTTTGTCCGTATCCGTCCTGACGAATCACATGGAGCTCATAAATACGGAAAAAGAGCGCGGCCTCGAGCTCTGGCCCGTGGGCTTTCCCGGCGGCTCGTACATAAGCCCCATCGCCGCGATGGGCATACACGCCGCCACGGAAGAGCCGGAGGCGGCCTGGGAGTTCATCCGCTGGTGCGTCGCGGAGCGGGAAAACTTCATGTTCACCCTCAACCTGCCCGCCCTGGAGGAGAAGTTTTACGAGCTGCTGCACCCGCACGAGGACCTCGACCCGGAGAAGGTGGTCATCCGCGAGGACGGCACCTGGGATTACGAAGGGCGGCACTATGAGACGGTGTTTTCCTGGGAACCGTCCATCACGGAGCGGCAGGCGGACATGATGCTGGGGCTGGTGAAAAGCCTGGACACGGTCATCTGCTACGACGCCGAGCTGGTCGACCTCATCCGCGAGGACGCCGGGGCCTTCCTCGCCGGAGAGCGCAGCCTCGGGGACACGGCGGCGCTGCTGGGCGACCGGCTCGGGACGTATCTGGCCGAGAAATACGGCTAAAAGCTCTTGAAGCTCATCCCCCGCGCAAGGCGGTCGAGCGCCTTCTGCCGCAGCGCCTCAAACTCCTCCGGCGAGCGCGGGGAGTAGCTTTCCACAGGGTTTTCAACATCGGCGGGCATAGCTGCTGCTGATGCTGGAGCTGCTGTTGCTGTTGATGATGATGTTGATGATGAAGATGATGTTGTTGTTGATGTTGGAGTTGACGTTGATGTTGTGTTGGCATCGTCCGCATGCGGCCGCATAGCATCGTTTTCCTTTTCCCAGCGCCTCTTTGCGTTCTCGGCCGCGCGCTCGCATCTGTTCTGATAGCGCTTGTGGTCGGCGTCGATGCGCATGGCGATGAACGACCAGGTCACGGCCATGGTCGGGTCGGAAAAGTCCGGCGCCTCGCCGTATTCGCCGTAGTTGAGCATCGCGTCCAGCAGCTGCCCCTTCTCGTCGAAGCTCAGGTGTTCGAGCGCGGAGCGTATCTCGTAATAGAGCATTATCCCGGGCGCTTTCTTTGCCATATGGCACTCCTCCCGTCAGTCTTGATGGCTGAACAATATACAGCCCCTCAATTTTTCCGCAAGGGCGCGGGGGAAAAAAACGTCGGAGCAAGGTTTTTCCTGCTCCGACGCTGATGTTTGGACGCTTTATTGGTTTTTCTCGAGGATGACGAAGGAGACCAGCGTCTCCTTGTGGAGGTAGTTTTCAAGCTTGGGGTCGACGGCCACGGTCTGCGTGTTCATCTGAGCAATGGTCCAGCCCTCTTCCAGCAGCTTGTTGATGCGGACGAGATATTTGTTTTCGTTGATATCCGTCTGTTCCGTAAAATCGCGGCTGTTGCTGATGTAGACGACCTTTTGCATCGGTTTCCTCCCTCTCTCCTTCCAGGCGGCTGATTCAGCGATACGGGAAGAGGCCGGAGCGCGAATGCTCCGGCCCCCCGCCTCTGGTACGCCCGACGGGATTCGAACCCACGACCTTCAGAGTCGGAGTCTGACACTCTATCCAGCTGAGCTACGGGCGCATGTGCGCTTTGCGCCCGATTATTATAGCAAATCGCGCCCTCAAAGTAAATAGTTAAGTTTGCCTATTTCCCGCGCTTGTGCTATACTTTTAAAAAACGATCTCTCACAGGGGTTTCGCGCTTATGAAGACTTTGAGAAAACTTATCGCGGCGCTGCTCGTCTGCTGCATGGCGCTGCCGATGGCCGCCTGCGGGGAGGTTCAGGCCACGGAAAAACAGCTCTTTGCCATGAACTCCGCCGTCTCCATCAAGGCCTACGGCAAAAACGCCGAGGCCGGGCTCAACTCCGCCGCCTCCGTCATCTCCGCCCTCGACGCCTCCCTCGACCCCGAGCGCGAGGGCAGCACCCTCTACAACATCAACTCCGCCGCCGGCGACGGCATAGTCATCACCGGCCAGGTCGCCGAGATGCTCCAGACCGCCCGCACCGTCTACGACGCCACGGACGGCGCGCTCGACCTCTCCGTCTACCCCCTCGTCAAGGCCTGGGGCTTTATCGACGGGCTCTACAACGTCCCCAGCGAGAGCGAGATAGACAGCCTGCTCGAGCACGTGGACTTCTCCGCCGTCAACGTCTCCGCCATGACCGAGACCGACACCTACCTCCTCACCATGCCCGCCGGGATGGAGCTCACCTTCGCCGCCGTCGCGCGCGGCTGCGCCGCCATGTACGCCATGCGCGCCATGCGTCAGGCCGGGGTCGAGAGCGGCATCGTCTCCTTCGGCGGCACCGTCATGACCCTCGGCGTCAAGCCCGACGGCTCGGACTGGGTGGTCGGCCTGCAGGACCCCGTCAACACCGGCAGCTACGCCGCCACGCTCAACGTCGGCGCGGACACCGCCATCGTCACCTCCGGGGGCTATCTGCGCTACTTCGTCGACGACGACGGCAACTACCGGCAGCACATCCTCAGCCCCGCCACCGGCTACCCCGCCGAGAGCGACCTGCTCTCCGTCACCGTAATCTGCGACGACGGCACCTATGCCGACGCGCTCTCCACCGCGCTCTACGTCATGGGCGAGCGCGACGCGAAGAGCTTCTACGAGGACAACACCGGCTTCGAGCTCGTGCTCATCACCAGCGACAACCGCGTCGTCGTCTCCGAGGGCGTGCGCGAGGACTTCACGCTCAGCGGCAGCGACTACACCGTCGAGACGCTCAGGAGGCCCTCATGAGGCTCGGGCGCGAATTTTTCGAGCGGGACGCGCTGGTCGTAGCGCCGGAGCTGCTGGGCAAGGCGCTGGTCACGGTCACGCCCGAGGGCGCGGAGCGCCGCCTCGTCATCACCGAGACCGAGGCCTACCGCGGCGAGGAGGACACCGCCTGCCACGCCCACCGCGGCCGCACAAAGCGCACCGAGATGCTCTACCGCGGCGGCGGCGCCGTGTACGTCTACCTCTGCTACGGCATACACTGGCTCATGAACGTCATCACCGGCCCGGAGGACTTCCCCCAGGGCGTGCTCATCCGCGCCTGCGCCGGATTCGAGGGGCCCGGCAAGCTCACCAAATACCTCGGCATCACCGGCGCGCTTAACGGCGCGGACATCGCCTCCTCCCCGCTCATACGCATCGAGGACGAGGGGCGCGAGGTTTACATAAGAACCGCCAAGCGCGTGGGCATCGCCTACGCGGACGAGGCGGATCGGGACAGGCTGTGGAGATTCATCGGCGAGGTGCGCTAATGCAGCTTGACACGGACATCAGATACATAAAGGGCATAGGCGAGGCGAGGGCGCGCAGCATGGGAAAGCTGGGCATCCACGACCTCGCCGGTCTTGTCTCGTATTTCCCGCGCGCGTACGAGGACCGGACGCGGATCAGCCCCATAGACCGGCTCACGGACGGAGAGAGCGTCTGCGTGCGCGCCATGGTGGCCGAGACGCCCACGCTCAGCCGCATCCGGGGCGGGCAGGAGATAGTCAAGGTCCGCGCCGTGGACGAGACGGGGGCGCTGCACATCACGTTTTTCCACAGCAGCTACGTCCGCATGACGCTAAAGCGCGGGCAGTTTTACATCTTCTACGGCCGCGTGAACGTGCAGGGGCGGCTCCGGAGCATGGTGAACCCCATCTTCGAGGCCGGCTATGAGCCCTCCAGGTTCACGGGCCGCATCGTGCCCATATACCGGCTGAAGGCGGGGCTCTCGCAGCGGACGGTGATGCAGTGCGTGCGCAGCGCGCTGGACTTCTGCGCGGACTCGCTGCCGGACTACCTGCCCGCGGGCGTTGCGCTCGACAACGGCCTCGCCACGGCGCGCTACGCCTATGAGAACATCCACTTCCCCAAGGACGCCGCGGCCCTCGCCATAGCGCGGCGGCGGCTGGTGTTTGAGGAGCTCTTCGTCCTCGTCTGCGCGCTCGGCATGATACGCGGCGGGCGGCAGAAGGCCGCGGGCACGCCGCTCGCGCGCGCGGAGCTTTCGGACTTCACGGCCTCCCTGCCCTTCACGCCCACGGGCGCGCAGCTGCGGGCCATCAACGAGGCGGCGGAGGACATGTGCTCGGGCCGGGCGATGAACCGCCTCGTGCAGGGCGACGTCGGCAGCGGCAAGACCCTCGTCGCCGCCGCCTGCGTGTGGTACGCGGCGCAGTCCGGGGCGCAGTCGGCCTTCATGGCGCCGACGGAGATACTCGCAGAGCAGCACTTCGCCACGCTCTCGGGCTTTCTCGAGCCCTTCGGCATCAGGGTCGCGAAGCTCACCGGCTCCATGCGCGCAAAGGAGCGGCGGGAGGTGCTCGCGGGCCTCGCCTCGGGCGAGACGGGCCTGTGCGTCGGCACGCACGCGCTGCTCTCGGAGGACGTGGAGTTTAAAAACCTCGCCCTCGTCGTGACGGACGAGCAGCACCGCTTCGGCGTAGAGCAGCGCGCCGCGCTCGTCGGCAAGGGCACGCGGCCGCACCTGCTGGTCATGTCCGCGACGCCCATACCGCGGACGCTGGCGCTCATCATCTACGGCGACCTCGACGTGTCCATCATCGACGAGCTGCCCCCCGGGCGGCAGAAGGTCGGCACCTTCGCCGTGGACGAGAGCTACCGCGCGAGGCTCAACGGCTTCATCGAAAAGCTCGCGCACGAGGGGCGGCAGGTCTTCGTCGTCTGCCCGCGCATCGAGGAAAACGAGGAGGGCGCGGACGGCATAAAGTCCGCCGAGGAGCACGCGGAAGCCCTCCGCGCCGCCCTGCCCGACCTCAGGATCGCCTGCATACACGGCAAGATGAAGGCGAAGGAGAAGGACGAGATAATGTCGTCCTTCGCGCGCGGCGAGACGGACGTGCTGGTGTCCACAACGGTCATCGAGGTCGGCGTGGACGTGCCCAACGCGGCGCTGATGGTCATCGAGAACGCGGACCGCTTCGGCCTCTCGCAGCTCCACCAGCTGCGCGGGCGCGTGGGCCGCGGGCAGCACAAGAGCTGGTGCATCCTCGTCTCGGACGCGAAGGGCGAGGAGGCCCGGGCGCGGCTCTCGGCCATGGTGCACATCTCCGACGGCTTCAAGATAGCCGAGGAGGACCTGCGCATGCGCGGGCCCGGCGACTTCTTCGGCTCGCGGCAGCACGGCTTGCCGGAGCTGCACATAGCCGACCTCGGCGCTGACATGGACGTGCTCCGCCGCGCGAAGGACGCCGCCGAGCGGCTGCTCCAGGCCGACCCGGGGCTCCGGAAAATAGAAAACGCCGGGCTCAGGCGGCGCGCCGAGGCGCTCATAAGCCAGTCGGCGGGGACGCTCAACTAGCGCGGTCTTTATGGGACTGCCCTCCGCATATACTCTCATGAGTACAAGCGGGGGGCAGTCCTTTTATGAAGAAGCGGCTTATTGTGAATACGGCGCTGCTCGCGGGGGCGTCGATACTGATGCGCTGCATCGGCATGGTGTTCCAGGCCTGGCTGGCCGGGCGCATAGGCGCGGCGGGGATAGGGCTATATCAGCTCGTGATGAGCGTGGAGCTGCTGGCCACGACCTTTGCGATAAGCGGGATACGCTTTGCGGCGACGCGGCTTGTGGCGGAGGAGATAGGCCTCGGGCGCGGCGGCGGCGTGGGCGGGGCGATGAGCCGCTGCGCGGCGTACAGCCTCTTCTTCGGCGCGGCGGGCTGCGCGATACTCTACGGCTTTGCAGAGCCCATAGGCTTCCTCTGGATAGGCGACGCCAGGACGGTGATGAGCCTGCGCATACTCGCCTTCGGGCTGCCGTTCATCGCGCTCTCGAGCGTGCTCTCGGGCTATTTCACGGCCTGCGGGCGCATCTGGAAGCCCTCGCTGGTGCACCTTCTCGAGCAGCTCTTCTGCGCGGGGCTGGTTGTGCTGTTCCTCTCGCGGGCGCCGGAGGGGGACATCGAGCGCAGCTGCGCGGCGGTGGCGGCGGGCGTCACGGCGGCGGATATGCTCTCGCTGGCCATGATGCTGGCCTTCTACACGGGCGACCGGCGGCGGCACGGGGAGCGGCGCGTCGGCTCGGTGCGGCTGACGGCGCGGATGTTCGGCGTGGCGGTGCCGCTCGCGGTGTCGGCGTACGCGCGCAGCGCGCTCTCTACGCTGGAGCACCTGCTGGTGCCGCGCGGGTTCCGGCGCTCCGGGCTCTCGGCGGATGCGGCGCTCGCGGGCTACGGCGTCATCCAGGGCATGGCGATGCCGATAATCGGCTTTCCGAGCTGTCTGCTCTCGGCGGCGGCAGAGCTGATGATACCCACGCTGACGGAGGCGCAGATGCGCTCCGACGCGGCGGGGATACGCCGGGCGGTGAGCTCGCTCTTGAAGCTCTGCGCGGCGTTCTCGGTGGCGGCGGCGCTCATACTGTGGCGCTTCGGCGGGGCGCTGGGCGAGGCGGTGTACGGCTCGGCGGAGGCGGGGCGGTTCATAAGGCTGCTCGCGCCGCTGGTGCCCATCATGTACACGGACATGGTGGTGGACGGCTGCCTGAAGGGGCTGGGGCAGCAGGTGTGGAGCATGGGCATAAATATCCTGGACGCCGCGCTGGGCGTGGTGCTGGTGTGGCAGCTCCTCCCCATCGGCGCGCTGACGGCGTATATCGGCATCATCTATTTCAACGAGTGCCTGAACTTCGCCCTAAGCGCCGCCCGCCTCCACCGCGCCGTCAAGAAGTACGCCCCCGCGCCTGCGCGCGAAGCGCGCGTCTGAAAGTTTCGCCCGCCTTTTCAAAGGCGGTGGAGTCCAGAGGCA
>ERZ1106963.3548-NODE-3548-length-13037-cov-3.321368_pt1 | contig 13037 bp, 11 predicted proteins | sample MGYA00403681_ERZ1106963 | MGnify/ENA primary metagenome ERZ1106963 (study PRJEB35170, sample SAMEA104062407) | human gut metagenome | biome: human gut; feature: human-associated habitat; material: faeces | place: Denmark | collected 2012-05-03 ...
CCGCGCCTCGGCGCGAGAATGTGCCAAGGCACATTCTTTTTTTAGTGGCAGAGATATCAAAGGCTCAGAAAAGGGCAGCTTTTTGTCTTGCTTCACGGCGGCGTTTGTATTCTGCCTTGTCGAGGGGTACAATCATGCCGCAGCTTTCGCACAGGATGCCGCGTTGTTTTTCAAGACTGACGATGGGGATAAAGAAAAGTGTTACCTGATCGAGCTGGCGGCAAAGGGTTTGGGGAGCATCATGTCCGCAGTTTTTACAGATCGCATGTCCCCATGCGCCTTCCCGCTTGAATAAGGTTCTGGTTCCGTAAGTGATCACCATTGCATACCTCCGTTTACAGATTGTTTCAGCATAGCCAGTGCAGTGTTAAAGCTTTTAGATGTATTCGGGCAGGCTGCAACAAGGATCCGCTGTCCATTCTTGAGCTCCAGAGCAATGTAATTGGATGTTGTAGGCTGGCCGTTCACCATGTTGCATTTAAAAACATTATAAAACTGATCGAGGGGGTATACAGAAAAACCATACTGCAAATTGGAAAAGTCAAGGAGATAATGGGGAGAGACAGCGAGACCTAATCTGGCATAAAAAGCAGCGTCAGTTGACTGGAAATCCTGACAGAGTGGTTCGAACTCACCGTCTCGCATAAGCTCCTGAATACGGGTCTGAATGTGATTGCTGTTTTTCCTGAAGGAGATCAGGACGATCACACTGAGGATAAAAAAAACTGCAGAAAATATAAAGAGCACAAGGCTGCTGCCCATCAAAGGTGCGGTGGTATCGAGATAATGATCACTCAAGGTTTGCTCATAGTCGGAAAGGGAGAGCTCAAAGCCGTTGTTATTAAAGTAGTCTACAAGGTATCCGGCAAGCTTTTTGGGGATCTTCTTGCTTTGACCGACAGCAGTCTGAGGAACCATTGCTTTCAGATCAGCATCGGAAATGGTTTCATTGTAAACCGGAAAGGGACAGGAGTTTTCGGTGCTGATGATAGACCAGTAACCTTTGTCGTTTTCGGCAACATAATATTTCTTTACAGTCCTTCCGTCAGAGGTTTGCTCTGCGAAGGGTCCCATAACATAGACGATATTGAGGGAAGCATAGCCGCCGGAGGTCGGGTCAAAGGGCTGATCCTTGTGGGGGATCAAAAAAATGCCGAACAGCAGAAAGAAGGCAGCAGCAATCAGCAAAACCGCCGGGACAGTCCGGTTTGTTTTTCCCATTTTAAGCAAGTTCTTTTTAAAATCTTCCATTAACGATAACTCTCCTCCCAGAGCTGAAATCGTGTGGGATTTCAGATTGATCTGTGTCATAGGAACAGCATAACAAGTTCATAACGGAAGATAAAGCAAGAAATTTAAGCTGTGATATCAGTTTTTTTAGATAAACAGCTCGATCAGGAAAACCAGTGCGCAGCAGATCACGGATACCGGAAATAATCCGGCGCCGAGCCATGCGGCGATGATTCCGGCGATCAGGGCAACTGCACCGGAAATCGGCGACTGCGTTGCGTGCAGGATGGCTGGAAAGGTCATCACAGCGAGCGTAACATAAGGCACATAATAAAGAAACGACTGGATAAATGTGTTGCGGATCGGTTTGCGGATCAGCGTCAGCGGAAGGACGCGGATTGTATAGGAAACCAGCGCCATGACGGCGATATAAAGCACATTACGACTCATGTTCGGATTCCTCCTGTGTATTTTTGACCGGGAATAAAATTGCTGCGGCAGCGGAAATCAGCACGGTAAGCAAAATCGTGCGGGTTCCGTCGGACAATGCAGAAATTCCGGGCACATAACTGCCGAAAAAGCTCAATGCAAAGCTGATGACGATCAGGACAGCAACGACTTTATTTTTCCGGGCGGGGGGGATGATGATTGCGAGGAACATGCCGTAAAGGGCGACGCTGAGCGCACTGACAGCGCGCAGCGGAAGCGCGTTTCCTGCCATGATGCCGAAGGCTGTGCCGAACGCCCATGCAGGAGCGGCAAGCAAAATCGCACCATAGGTATAGAACGGATTCAGGCAGCCGGGGCGGGAAATCGTGATGCCGAACAGCTCGTCCGTTACATCATAAGCGATAATCAGTCTGTGGAAAAACGGCGTGCCGGGTGCAAAGCGCTGCGCGAGCGCACAGCTCATCAGCAGATACCGCGCATTTGCGATCAAAGTAATAAGCGCTACCTGGAAAAGCGTCGCATTGGCGGCGATTAAGGTGAACGCAGCATATTCTCCGGCGGAGGCATTGTTTAACAGACTGGCAAAAAAGCCCTGCAGCGGCGTCAGACCGGCGTTTCTTGCGGCGATACCGAGGGAAAAGGAAACGGCAAAATAGCCCAGTGCGATGGGAACGCCGTCGCGCATGCCGTTTAAGAAAATCCTGCGGTCGAACGCCCAGGCGGGGCGGCTGGACAGCCGGGAGGTTTCGGAACTGGAAGTCATGATAATAGAAGTCCTTTCTTTGGTGCGTGTGAACTGCACACCAATGGCGTGCAGAATTTATTATAGCGCACCCTATCTTTGAAAAAAAGAGGAAAAAACTGAATTTACATAGAAAATAGAAGGTTTTTTTCTACAGGAAATGATTGACGGAAAGGAAGAAAGAGACTACTATAGAACAGATAAAAATTTATAGGAGGTTTATAATGGAGGAGAAAAGTGTGGCAATTAAAGACGCCAGAACACTTGGTGTACCGAAGATGCTGCTGTTAGGTCTGCAGCATATGTTCGCAATGTTTGGTGCGACGATTTTGGTACCGATTCTGGTCAACAACTATTTTGAAGGAGAAGGGCTTTCCATTCAGGTAACCCTGATCTGCGCGGGTCTGGGAACTCTGTTCTTCCACCTGTGCTCCAAGCTGAAGGTACCGGCTTTCCTTGGTTCGTCCTTCGCATTCCTGGGCGGTTTTGCTACGGTAGCAAATCTGAACACCGGAATTTTCGCAGACATGACCATGGGAGAAAAGCTGCCTTATGCCTGTGGCGGTATTGTTGTAGCTGGTTTGTTGTATCTGGTGCTTGCCCTGGTCATCAAGCTTGCAGGTGTACATCGCGTTATGCATTATCTGCCGCCTGTTGTAACCGGTCCGATTATCATCTGTATCGGTCTGTCCCTTGCACCGTCTGCAATCTCCAACGCATCGACCAACTGGCTGATCGCTCTGATTGCACTTGGAACCATTATCGTATTTAACATCTGGGGAAAAGGAATGTTCAAAATTATCCCGATTCTGATGGGCGTTGTGGTTTCCTATGTTGTTGCAGCTGTTTTAAATGCAATTGGCCTGACAAATCCGGACGGAAGCGCTATCCTGGATTTCTCCAACATTGCATCTGCATCCTGGGTTGGCCTGCCGCCTTTCCAGCTGTGCAAATTTAACCTGACTGCAATTTTAGTTATGGCTCCGATCGCGCTTGCTACCATGATGGAGCACATCGGCGATATGTCCGCGATTTCCGCAACAGTCGGCGAAAACTTCATCGCTGATCCCGGTCTGCACCGCACTCTGGTAGGCGACGGTCTTGCAACCGCTCTGTCCGCTCTGGTTGGCGGTCCTGCAAACACCACCTACGGTGAGAACACCGGCGTTCTGGAATTAAGCCATGTACATGATCCCCGAGTGATCCGTATTGCAGCTGTATTCGCAGTAATCTTAAGCTTTATTCCGAAGATGGCTGATGTAATCGGCTCCATGCCGTCCGCAATCATCGGCGGCGTAAGCTTCATGCTGTATGGTATGATTTCCGCAATCGGTGTCCGTAACGTAGTAGAGAACCATGTAGACCTGACCAAGTCCCGCAACCTGGTTATCGCAGCAGTAATCCTGGTATGCGGCCTGGGCTTCTCCAGTGGTCTGACCTTTACGGTATTCGGCACCTCCATCACGCTGACCGGTCTTGCACTCGCAGCGCTGGCAGGTATTATCCTGAATGCAATTCTGCCTGGCAATGACTATGAGTTTGGTAAGGATTTAAAGGGTGATATCAACAGAGGCGTTACCCTGAAACCCAATCCGGAAGAAATTAAGTAAAAATCGAAGGCGCGCCCCGTTATAAGAGGTGCAAAGGAACAGCCCCGACAGTTTTCAAACAATAGAATGCACGCTTTGCGAGCATTCTATTGTCATGAATAAAAACTGTCGGGGCTGTTTTTTGTTTCATAGGAAAATGCGTCCTATGAAATAAAAACGCTTCGCGAGAATGTGCCAAGGCACATTCTTTTTTACATCAGCTTACGGAATAATGCGGTCAGATCTTCGATGCTTGCATCCTTCGGGTTGCCGGGTGCGCATGCATCTGCATGGGCAGATTCTGCCAGGAACGGAAGATCCTCTTCCTTGATGGCTTCGAGCTTGGACGGAATGCCGACATCCTCGGAAAGCTTGCGGACAGCATCGACCGCAGCTTTACGGTAAGCAGCCTGATCCATCTGATCAACGCCTTCTACGCCCATTGCGCGTGCGATTTCACGGTATTTTTCACCGGTGCAGTCTGCGTTGTATTCCATAACGATCGGAAGCATCATTGCGCATGCAACGCCGTGAGGGGTGTCATAAACAGCGCCCAGGGTGTGTGCCATGGAATGAGCGATGCCGAGACCGACATTGGAGAAGCCCATGCCTGCGATATACTGACCAAGAGCCATGCCTTCACGGCCTTCTTTGGTGTTAGCGACGGCATTACGCAGGGATTTGGAAATGATTTCGATTGCCTTTAAGTGGAACATATCGGTCATTTCCCATGCAGCCTTGGTGGTGTAGCCTTCGATTGCGTGGGTCAGAGCATCCATACCAGTAGAAGCAGTCAGGCCCTTTGGCATGGAGGACATCATATCGGGATCAACGACTGCGATGATCGGCATGTCGTGGGGGTCAACGCATACGAATTTGCGCTTGCGCTCTACGTCGGTGATAACGTAGTTGATGGTAACCTCTGCAGCGGTGCCGGCAGTGGTAGGAACAGCGATAATCGGAACGCAGGGCTTTTTGGTGGGAGCAACGCCTTCGAGGCTGCGGACGTCTTCAAATTCCGGGTTGGCGATGATGATGCCGATGGCCTTGGAGGTATCCATAGAGGAACCGCCGCCGATTGCGATGATGTAGTCAGCGCCGGAAGCCTTGAACGCTGCAACGCCGTTCTTTACGTTTTCGATGGTCGGGTTTGCTTTGATATCGGAGTAGATTTCATAAGCAAGACCTTCGCGGTCTAAAATATCCGTTACCTTTGCGGTTACGCCGAACTTGATCAGATCCGGATCGGAACATACAAATGCTTTCCGGAAAGCATGAGCCTTTGCTTCGTTTGCGATTTCTTCGATTGCGCCAGCTCCGTGATAGGAGGTCTGGTTGAGCATAATTCTGTTTGCCATTGGAAAAACCCCTTTCTTTCGATCGATTTTTGATAATTTCATTGTAATACAAAAAAGGAAAGAAAAAAAGGAAATTTTTATAAAATCGACATTATTCTAATGGGAAAAAGGAAAAAATGTTATTAAAATTTACCAGAATTCGCTTTCTTTTCAAAACTTTTTTAGCTTTGTTGACAATCTACGATCCTGCAGATGGAAATTCCTTTTTGCAGTTTTTAGAAGCTGCGTCGTCCGGTGCCTGGGGGGTGCAGCAAAAGCGTCTGGAATATTCCAGGTTTGCCTGAATCAGGTTGTATTCCAGTAAAAGACGGAGCGTGCAGGAGAGACATTCGGGAGATTTGGCGTGCGCTTCGCACACGTCCTTGAAAGAGTGGGACAGATTCAGAATATCCAGAGAAGAGACTGCCATGCAGATCACCTGAAACGCTCCGTTTCTATATAGTATGGCGTGCGTGCCGCCGGGGTGCGCAAACCGCTGCGGTGGATACCTCTTCTTTCCGGATAAAAACAGCGATGACCAGACTTTCCTGCTTGCATCCTGCCCTACAGATGATAAACTGGGAGTAAGAATCGAAAGGGACAGGAGGCACACAGCATGAACCTAAATCCGCTTGCGGCAGAGAAACAGTTTTTAAACCCATTGGATCGCGTCAACGGATTCGATATCCGTCCGGGGTTATATGAAATCAACGGAGCGACTTCCTTCGGAAGCTGCGTCAACTTTACAATTCATTCTCAGAATGCGGTTTCCTGTGAGCTGCTGCTGTTTCACAGAGGGGAAAAAGAGCCTTACGGGACGATTCCTTTTCCGGAAAATTACAGGATCGGGCGGGTATATTCGATGATCGTGTTCGGTCTGGATATTTACGATTTTGAGTACGCCTATCGGATGGACGGGCCGAATGTCCCGGAAAAAGGGCTGATTTATGATAAAACAAAAGTGCTTTTGGATCCGTATGCACGGGCGGTGACGCAGCAGAGCATCTGGGGAAAAGAGCCCGACCGGGAGAAGGGTTATCATGGGCGGGTGGTGTTCAACGATTTCGACTGGGGTGACGCCAGAGAGCCGAAAAAGCCGATGCAGGAGCTGATTATTTATGAGATGCATGTGCGCGGTTTTACAAAGCATGCCTCCTCGGGCGTGCAGTTTCCGGGAACGTTTGAGGGTATCCGGGAAAAAATCCCCTACCTGAAGGCGCTTGGCATCACTGCGGTTGAGCTGATGCCGGTGTTTGAATTCGACGAGACGATGGGAAAACGTGAAATCGGCGGCAGGACGCTTCTGGATTACTGGGGCTACAACACGGTTGGATTTTTTGCACCGAACACAGGATACACGGCGCGTCAGGAGTATAACCGGGAAGGGACGGAGTTTAAAAATCTCATCCGGGAGCTTCACCAGAACGGAATCGAAGTCATTTTAGACGTGGTGTTCAATCATACCGCGGAGGGAAACGAGCAGGGACCGTTTTTTGAATTTAAGGGAATCGACAACCGGATTTATTATATGCTGACGCCGGAGGGAAACTATTATAATTTCAGCGGATGCGGAAATACGTTAAATTGCAACCATCCAGTCGTACAGCAGATGATTCTGGAATGCCTGCGGCATTGGGTAATTCATTATCGGGTGGACGGTTTTCGCTTTGACCTTGCGAGCATTTTGGGACGAAACGAGGACGGGACGCCGCTGTTACAGCCGCCTCTGCTTCGGAATCTGGCGGAAGATCCGGTGCTGAAGGACGTCAACCTGATTGCGGAGGCATGGGATGCGGGCGGTTTGTATCAGGTCGGAAATTTCCCGGCGTGGAACCGGTGGGCGGAGTGGAACGGCAAATACCGGGATGAGCTGCGCAGCTTTTTAAAAGGAGAGTACTGGTTCGCTGCACAGGCAGCAAAGCGGATTACCGGCTCTCCGGATCTGTACGGCGGGCAGTATCGGGGCTACAATTCGTCAATCAATTTTCTGACCTGTCACGACGGCTTTACGCTGTACGACCTGTATTCTTATAATGAAAAACATAACGAGGAAAACGGCTGGAATAATACTGATGGTGCAGATGATAACCGGAGCTGGAACTGTGGGTACGAGGGAAAATCCGACAACCCCGGAATAGAAGCGCTTCGGAAAAGAATGATCAAAAATGCCTGTGCGGTGTTACTGTGCAGCCGCGGAACGCCGATGTTTCTGGCGGGAGACGAATTTTGCAATACGCAGTTTGGCAACAACAACGCCTACTGCCAGGACAATGAAATTTCCTGGCTGGACTGGTCGCTGTTGGAAAAAAATAGAGAAATTTACGAATTTTTCCGGTATATGATTGCATTCCGCAAAAAACACTCTGCAATCCGCGGAGAATGCAGTTCGTCCGGGCTTGGGTTCCCGACGGTCAGCGTCCATACGAATCAGCCCTGGGACAATAATGTGACCCAGGAAAGTAAATTCCTGGGCGTGATGTTTGCGGGGGCGGTTCCGGCCGGAAGCAGTCAGAAAACAGGACGAAATCAGGAAAACGCGTGGAGTCAGGAAGCAGAGAGACGCCGGGAATCTGTGTGGAGCTTGGAAATGGAGCGAACCCGGGAATTGGAAACGGAAGATCTCGTGTACCTGGCGGTCAATGTTTTCTGGGAGGATCAGCAGTTTTTTCTGCCGAAGCTTCCAAACGGCTTTGTATGGAGGCTTGCGGTCAATACGGACCAGCCGGAAATGCCCGAAAAGGAGTCACAGATGACTGTCATTGACAGTGAATTTATCCTGAAACCGCGCAGCGTCGCCGTTTTTGTGGGAGGCCCATCCTTTTAACAAAATGCCGCGAAATGGAAAGAAAAGCTGATGATGTCTCCACATTATAAGCCAAACATTTCGCGGCAGATTTTTTTCCCGGTCTCTGTGCGGAAAATGTTGTCATAGGTCGCTCGGATATGGGCTGTGTCCGTGTTTCCTTCAAAGAGGTTGACCAGAAAATCCGCCTCCACCAGAATCTGATAATCGAGACCGTCGATGCCGGTATAAGTATGATGATGACCGACTAAAAAGCTGACGCGCTCTATCACATCTTTTTCAAATCCCAGCTCGGAGAGCATCTGCTCTGCCAGGGCAGGACCTTCTTTTTCCTGCAATTTTCCGTTTCCGTCTCCGTATTTTTCCAGACACAGCCGGATGCCGATATCGTGCACGATGGCGGCAGCTTCCGTAATGAACAGTGTTTTTTCATCGAGATGCTCGGAAACAGCGATCGTCTTTGCAAAGCTGTGCACCTTCAGAAAATGCTGAATGCGCTCCGGGCTGCCGTGATCGTAGGAAATCATTTTTAAAATAAGCGGTTCTAAAGTCATACGAAGCTCCCTTCTTTGTGTGATACATAAGTCAGTTAAGAACATCATAGCGCGGTTTTCCTGATAATTCAAGCGCAGGAAAACGGTTGACAGTTCTCTGCGGATAAACTAGGATGAAAGAAAGATGTAGGTACATCCATTTTGAAAAACTATCGTGCAGGAAAGCCCCTGCAACTTAAATTCAGGAGGACGATTGCGATGGATAAAACCGAACGGAAAATGACGAAAATTGCGCGGGAGTTAAATAAGCTGACGGTACAGGCGATGAAGGAGAAAGGAATCGGGACGGCGGAGTTCGATTTTATCCATCTGGTGCGGCACCATCCCGGCATCACACAGGCGCAGCTGCGGGAAGAATTAAAGATCGACAAGGGAGCTGCGGCGCGCCGGGCGGCAAGCCTGGAAGCGAAGGGCTACCTGATTCGCCGGGACAATCCGGAGGACAAAAGAAGTCAGCTTTTGTATGCGACAAAAAAGGCGGAAGGGCTGAAAAACTCCAAGGTCAGCATTGAATCGACGTTTTATGAGTGGCTGATGGAGGAACTGGACGAATCAGAAACCGAGCACTTTTGCGAAATGCTGGATCGACTGTATCTGAGATCGAAAAAAGAAAGCCGGTCTGGATTTTTGCAGGTAAAGGAACGGATGGACAGGGGAGAAAAGGATGGCTGAAGGGACGACGATGTGCGACAGGAAAGAATCGGGAATCCGGACTGCCTGGGAAAAACCGGATCAGATCGGAAGCTACTTTGTGACGGAGTGGAAGCCGCTGCTTGCGGTGACGGTTTCCGGCCTGATTTATAATATCGGACTGCTCGCGGGGCCGTGGTTTGAAGGACGGCTTGCACAGTGCCTGCTGGATGTATTTACAGGGAAAAAAATTTTTACCGATATGCTGCTTTTGGTGTGCGCGTATGTGGCAGTGATCGGATTCGTGCAGGGCGCGCGCTACATCAAGCGGTTTTATGTGCGCCGGTTTGCGAACGATATCAACCGGGGCATGAAGCAGGTGCTTTACGGGAATCTGGTACATAAAAGTGTAGGTGAGCTGGAAAAAGAGGGGGCCGGAAGCCTTCTGACAAAAGCGGTGTCTGACGTGGATGCGTGCGTAGAGGGAATCCGGAAGTTTACGACGGAGATTTTTGATACCGGTATTGCGCTGCTTGCCTATGCTGCGATGCTGTTGTGGTACGACTGGCGGCTTGCACTGCTGTGTCTGTTGTTCCCGCCGTTTTCCTATTTGATGGCGGAAAAGATGAAAACCGTGGTAGAGCGCAGCAATGCCGCATATAAGGAGAGCGCCGGACGCTTGAATACAGCGACGCTGGACCGCGCGGGCAACGCGGTGACTTATCGGATTTACGGCTGTGAAAAACAGCGCAGCGGCATGTATGAAAAACAGCTAGACGATTACGAAAAAACAGCAGTCCGTGCAGGAATGCAGGTCGTAGCGATGCCTCCGCTGTATCAGGTGATTTCCATGGGAAGCACCGTGCTGATTTTGTATTTCGGTTCGAAAAATGTGTTAAACAGCGGATGGACGGTTTGGAACATCGCAGCGTTTACGACATTTTTATCCTGCTATGGAAAGCTTGCGGTCAAGTCCTCGAAGGCGGCGAAGCTGTTTAACTCCGTACAGAAAGCGAACGTTTCGTGGAAAAGAATCCGTCCGCTGCTGACAGAGCCTCCGGAAGAAACAGAAGAAAAAACAGCCGGGGCGGTCAGCCTGAAGCTGGATCAGGCGGGCGGCGCATATCCGGGCGGAAAGCAGATTTTTGACGGATTGACGATAAGTGCAAAGCCTGGACAGATCATCGGGATCACGGGTCCTGTTGCGTGCGGTAAATCGACGCTTGGTAAAATTTTTCTGGGAGAAGTGCCTTATACCGGACATGTTTTGTTAAACGGGAAAGAATTATCTGAATATTCAGACAAAGAACGCAGGAGCATGGTCGGATGGCAGGGACACGATCCGGAGCTTTTGGCGGACAGTGTCCGAAACAATGTCGCGCTCGGAGAGGAGCAGATCGACGTCGGCAGGGAGCTTTCGCGCGTCTGCCTGGACCGGGAAGTGTCCGAAATGGAAAACGGCATCGATACACTGGTCGGCAGCCGCGGCGTGCGGCTTTCCGGCGGGCAGCAGGCGAGAACGGCGCTTGCACGGACGCTGTCCCATGCAAAGCCGCTGATCGTTCTGGATGACCCGTTTGCGGCGCTGGATCGGAATACGGAGGAGGAGATTTTCCGGGAATTAAAAGCGATGTCAAAGGATCGGATTATCCTGCTGATTTCGCACCGCCTGTATTTGTTTGATCAGACGGATCAGGTCATCTGGATGGAAAACGGACAGACGCAGACAGGAACGCACGAAAAAATGCTGCAGATCGTTCCGGAATATGCAAATTTGTGCAAGGTATGGAAGGAGGGAGCAGACCATGCGTGAGCGTTTGAAAAAAACGATGCCGTCAAAGGCGCATCATGAAATTCTCACTGCGGTGGGATCGATCTGCACACAGAATCTTCTGCTTTCGATTGCATTGGTCATCACCGTAGTCGGCGCAGTCGTCACTGCACTTGTGCCGCCGCTGATTCTGGAAAAAATCGTGGACGGGCTGACTGCGGGAAATCCGATGGCGATTGCACAGGCATTTTCCTATTTCGGCGTGACAGCACTGGCGGGATTGCTGGAATCTACGCGGGAAAGCCTTTTGATCGTATTCGGACAGAAGCTGACTCACGGTCTGCGCAGTCAGATGTGCGAAAAGCTGTCGCAGCTGTCCGCAGATACGTTGAGTAAAATGGACGCAGGAACGATCGCATCCAGGTTCGTCGGAGATGTTGATACGCTGGAAACGCTGTTTACCTCCGGTATCATCAGCATGTTTGCAGACGCTTGCACGATGATCGGTATTTACGCAGTGCTCTGGCAGAAAAACCGCGGACTTGCGATTACTCTGCTGGCGATTCTGCCGCTGATCGCACTGTTTACAAGACATGTTCAGAAAAAAATGCTGGCTGCGCAGATGGACAGCAGAAAGGCTGCTGCGCGGACGTCGGGTCTTGTGCCGGAGACGATTCATTGCATTCGGATGATCCATGTTTTTGGAAAAGAAGGCTTTATGCGCAAACGTTATGACCGTACGCTGCAGGAGGGATATGCTGCGATGGAGCGTACAAATTTTTACGATGCACTGTATTCTCCGGTTATTTTGATTACAGATGCGCTGGTGACGGGCGTTGTCATGCTGCTGTCGGCTTCGTCCGGCCCGGAGGTCAGAATGTTTTTCGGCATGTCAGTCGGTACGGCGGTTGCGGTAATTTCCTATATTTCAAGAATCTTTTCCCCAATCGAAAGCATTGGTATGGAAATCCAGACGATCCAGGAGGCGCTGGCAGGCGCGAAGCGTGTCGGAGAATTTCTGGAGCTGCCGACGCGGCTGGAAACCTCCGGGGAGGCGGGAGAAAAAGTGATGGTAGAACTTGGCAGAGCCGGCTCGGTCTCTGGTTCGGATTATGCTGCGGCCGCTGGTTCGGATCGCGCTGCGGCCGCTGAGCCGGCAAAATCGCCTGCGGTCGCATGCATTTCCCTGGAAGATGTCAGCTTCGGCTATGAAGAGGAAAAGATGGTTCTGAAGCATTTGAGCTTCGAGATAAAAACCGGCGAGCAGGTAACGATGACCGGGCGCACCGGCGCAGGAAAGAGCACAATTTTTAAATTGCTTTTGGGGCTGTATCGTCCGCAAAAGGGCTGTGTAAAAATATATGGACAGGACGCTTATCTGCTTCCGGACAGTATCAGACGGCGTCTGTTTGGCTGCGTGGAGCAGAGCTTTAAGCGGGTTCCCGGAACCGTTCTGGAGCAGATTACGCTTTCTGATCCGATGATTTCCAGAGAGGATGCGGTCGAAGCGGCGAAGCTGGCAGGACTGCATGAAGTGATTGCCGGAATGGAGCAGGGGTATGATACGCCCTGCACGGATGCACTGTTTTCACAGGGACAGTGGCAGCTTTTGTCCATTGCCCGGGCGGTTGCAGCGAAGCCGTCGATTCTGCTGCTGGATGAAATCACGGCGAACCTCGATGTAGGCACAGAGCAGGAGGTTTTGTATGCGCTCAGGCGCGCCGGAGAAAACCGGACGGTGGTTTCCATTTCCCACCGTTTGTATGAAAAAATGGGCGGCAGGGAGCTTGTAATCGGGTAACCAGACATCGTCGCAAAATACAATATGCCGCGCAAAGCCACAACCGGTCGCCTCTGCGCGGCATATTTCTCCTCCTTTCTGCGCACGTTTTTTGCGCATGTCGAGTTTGTGTCAAGTGCGCGCAGACACA
>ERZ1106963.3552-NODE-3552-length-13031-cov-3.192509_pt1 | contig 13031 bp, 10 predicted proteins | sample MGYA00403681_ERZ1106963 | MGnify/ENA primary metagenome ERZ1106963 (study PRJEB35170, sample SAMEA104062407) | human gut metagenome | biome: human gut; feature: human-associated habitat; material: faeces | place: Denmark | collected 2012-05-03 ...
GGAGAGGAAAGCGCCTGCTTTGGCAGCCGCCATCATCACATGGTTCATCAGCATGGTCATCATCCTGTGTGCCTCCTTTCGTGTCGGTTTTTGTAAGTTGGGGTTACTGTAGCACGGGTACGGACAGTTGTCAATCCGTTTTCGACAGGTCGGCCTTTCTTTTGTCGCACCTGCTCAACCTTGTGGGAAAATATGCCGGGATTTTGTGGGTTCGGACAGTCCGTCCGTGCCACAGCCGCTCTTACAGGCGGCAGGTCCAGCCGTGGGGGTCCTCCGCCGTGCCCCACTGGATTCCCGTAAGGGTATCGTAGAGCTTCTGGGTCAGGGCTTTACCTGGCTGGATACAGGAACCCATGAGTCCTTAGTAGAAGCAACCAACTTTGTAAAGACGGTAGAGACCCACCAGCACAGAAAGATCGCGTGCCTGGAAGAGATCGCCTACACAAACGGCTGGATCTCCAAGGAAGAGGTTATGGCCGCATACGAGATCTACAAGAAGAACCAGTATGGCCAGTACTTAAAGGATGTTATCGACGGAAAATATATCGACAAACTGCCGGGACACGCAGATAAGTAAAACGAAAAGAAACAGCAGGATTTCAGCGCACTCACGCCCAAACACAAAGCGTTTGAGTGAAAGCTTCTGAACTGATACAGGAAAGGATGGAACATGAGCTGAGTGTATTTCTGTATGAAAATTTTGCAGTCAGGATCATGTTCATGAAGGAGAAATAAACACATGAAAATCATCGTAACAGGCGGCGCCGGATTTATCGGCGGCAACTTCATCCACCATATGGTAAACAAATACCCGGAGTACCAGATCGTAAACCTCGATCTCTTAACATACGCCGGAAACCTTGAGACATTAAAGCCGGTCGAGAACAAGCCGAACTACAAGTTCGTAAAGGGCGACATCGCAGACCGTAAATTCGTATTCGACCTCTTCGAAAAAGAAAAACCGGATATCGTTGTAAACTTCGCAGCGGAGAGCCATGTTGACCGTTCCGTTGTAGATCCGGAGAGCTTTGTCCGCACAAATGTTATGGGAACTACAACGCTGCTTGACGCATGCCGCACCTACGGGATCAAGCGTTACCATCAGGTTTCCACCGATGAGGTTTACGGAGATCTTCCGCTGGACCGCCCGGACCTCTTCTTCACAGAGGAGACACCGCTCCACACCTCCAGCCCGTACTCTTCCTCCAAGGCAAGCGCTGACCTTTTCGTTCTCGCTTACCACAGAACCTACGGACTCCCGGTGACGATCTCCCGCTGCTCCAACAACTACGGCCCGTACCACTTCCCGGAGAAGCTGATCCCGCTGATGATCGCCAACGCTCTGAACGACAAACCACTCCCGGTTTACGGAAAGGGCGAAAATGTCCGCGACTGGCTCTATGTTGAGGATCACTGCCGTGCCATCGACCTGATCATCCACAAAGGACGTGTAGGCGAGGTTTACAATGTAGGCGGACATAACGAGATGAAAAACATCGATATCGTAAAACTGATCTGCAAGGAACTTGGCAAACCGGAAAGCCTGATCACACACGTGGCAGACCGTAAAGGCCATGACATGCGCTACGCTATCGACCCGACCAAGATCCACAATGAGCTTGGATGGCTTCCTGAAACAAAATTCGCAGACGGAATCAAAAAGACCATCAAATGGTACCTTGACAACAAGGAATGGTGGGAAACCATCATCTCCGGTGAGTACCAGAATTACTACGAAAAAATGTATGGAAACCGCGAGGAGGTTAAAGCATGAAATTTTTCGTAACAGGCGTTGGCGGCCAGCTTGGCCATGACGTGATGAATGAACTGTCCAGCCGTGGACATGAAGGCGTAGGAAGCGACATTGCACCTTCCTACAGCGGCATTGCAGATGGTACTCCGGTTACCACCATGCCTTATGTCCAGCTGGATATCACAGATAAAGAAGCAGTAGCAAAAGCCATCCGCGAGGTAAATCCTGACGCAGTGGTTCACTGTGCCGCATGGACAGCCGTAGATGCTGCCGAAGATGAGGAAAACCGTGAAAAAGTGCGGCTTGTCAATGTAGTGGGAACCCAGAATATTGCGGACATCTGCAAAGAGCTTGGCATCAAAATGATGTACATTTCCACAGACTATGTTTTTGACGGTCAGGGAACCACTCCATGGGATCCGGACTGCAAAGACTACGCTCCACAGAATGTATACGGCCAGACCAAACTTGACGGTGAACTGGCAGTATCCGGTACTGTTGATAAGTTCTTTATCGTACGTATTGCCTGGGTATTCGGCAAAAACGGAAAGAACTTTATCCGTACTATGGTAAATCTTGGAAAAACTCACGACAAACTTACCGTTGTCAGTGATCAGATCGGAACTCCGACTTATACTTACGATCTTGCCCGCCTTCTGGTTGACATGATCGAGACCGATAAATATGGTTACTATCATGCAACCAACGAGGGCGGCTACATCAGCTGGTACGATTTTACAAAAGAAATCTTCCGTCAGGCCGCTGCCCTCGGACATAAAGAATACGAAAATGTGCAGGTTTCCCCTGTTACAACTGCGGAATATGGTGTTTCCAAAGCGGTCCGTCCTTTCAACAGCCGCCTGGATAAATCCAAACTTGTAAAGAACGGCTTCCAGCCTCTTCCAACATGGCAGGATGCTCTGGAGCGTTATCTGAAAGAAATTCTGTAAATTTCTGTAAATAGCACAAAAACGCCTGCATTACATGCCGGTCCAGAATTCATAACTTCTGGCCGACGACTGTGGTGCAGGCGTTTTTTTATTATTATGAAAAAAATTATTCTACGGTAACACTTTTGGCAAGATTTCTTGGTTTATCCACATCCAGGCCTTTGTTTACACTTACATAGTAACCCAGAAGCTGTAACGGGATCACCGCCAGGGATGTTGCAAAATGCGGATCTGTCTTTGGAATATATACCGTGAAATCTGCAGTATCTTCAGTATTATAATTTCCAAATGTTGTAAGTCCCATCAGATATGCACCACGGCTCTTGCACTCAACCATGTTACTGATGGTTTTTTCGTAAAGTTTCGGCTGTGTCAGAACACCGATCACAAGAGTTCCATCCTCGATCAGTGAAATCGTTCCATGTTTCAGCTCACCGGCTGCATATGCCTCAGAATGAATATAACTGATCTCCTTCATCTTAAGACTTCCCTCAAGACTGATGGCATAATCAATTCCTCTTCCGATAAAGAAAATATCCTTGGCATTGGCCTGTTTGGAAGCAAACCACTGCAGTCTTTCCTTATCCTCAAGAATTCTCTTGATTTTCTCCGGGAGTGTCTTCAGTTCTTTTACATAGGCATCACACTGTTCTTCTGTGATCTCACTTCTGATCTTCGCAAACTGGAGTGCCAGCACATAGGCTGCGATCAGCTGTGTACTGTAAGCCTTCGTGGTCGCAACAGAAATCTCCGGACCTGCAAGTGTATAAAATACATTGTCTGCCTCTCTTGCAATAGAAGAACCGATAACATTCACAATAGCAAGTGTACGGATCCCTCTGGCTTTACATTCGCGGAGTGCCGCAAGGCTGTCTGCTGTCTCACCGGACTGACTGACAATGATCGCAAGGCCGTTTTTGTCCAGGATCGGATTACGATATCGAAATTCTGATGCCAGCTCTACACGTACCGGGATACGTGCCAGATCTTCAAACACATACTGTGCTGCCATACCGACATGATATGCGGAGCCGCAGGCAACGATATAGATCTGGCTGACATTCCTGATCGTATCCTCATCCAGTCCAACCTCGGAAAGATCAATTTTTCCATCTTTTACAACCGAATTGATTGTATCAGAAACTGCCTTCGGCTGCTCATGGATCTCTTTCATCATGAAATGTTCAAATCCGGCCTTCTCTGCTGCTTCCGCATCCCACTCGATCGTCTTGAGTTCCTTCTCGATCTCTTCTCCATCCAGATTGTAAAAGGTGATCTCTCCCTTTTTCACATGAGCCATCTCCTGATTTCCAATATAATAAACATTTCTTGTATATTTCAGGATTGCCGGAACATCTGACGCAATATAAGATTCCCCATCGCCTACTCCGAGGATCATCGGGCTGTCTTTTCTTGCCACAAAAATCTCTCCTGGATAGTCACGGAACATCATTGCAAGTGCATAAGAACCACGGATACGTACCATTGCATGGCCGACTGCCTCAACCGGTGATTCTCCATATTTCTTATAATAATAATCCACAAGGTTTACCGCAACTTCTGTATCCGTAGCAGAATAAAAAGTATATCCTTTGCGGAGAAGTTTGGCCTTCAGCTCCTGGTAGTTCTCAATGATGCCGTTGTGTACGGCAACAACATTTCCATTTTCACTGACATGCGGGTGTGCATTCGTCTCGGATGGCTCTCCATGTGTTGCCCATCTCGTGTGGCCAATGCCACAGGTTCCCGGAACCGATTCTCCTCCATTAGTCTTCTCGATCAGAACTTTAAGGCGACCTTTTGCCTTAATGACTTCTGTTTCTTTATCACCGTCACGCACTGCGATACCGGCGGAATCATATCCTCTGTATTCAAGTTTCGAAAGGCCATCCAGCAAAATCGGTGCTGCCTGATGCTTACCTGTAAAACCTACTATTCCACACATATTCTAGTCTCCTTTATAATATGTATAACATTTTTTCTGTGAAAGTATATCACATATTTCTTTTTTTTGCGATAAATACTTTTTCCCTAACGTTCTGTGATCTTTCCCGGATTATCGATCAGTATTTTTTTTACATATTCTTTTCCCATTATTTTTTCCATTTTTGCAGCGCATTTACCAATCTGGGGGATTCTTTCATTCTGCCGGTGCCCGTCTGAGCCTACAAAATCCAGGATTCCCTGTTTCATCAGTTTTTTCGCGAATAATTTCGCTCCAAATCCACTTTCTCCGCTGATCGTATCCGCATTGATCTGGATATAAGCCCCTGCTTCTCTTAACTCTTCAAGAAACCTGATATCGCTTCTGGTCGCCTTATAACGTTCTGCATGGGCAATGATCGGAATAAATCCGTTCATCAGAAGACTTCGTACCCTTTCTTCTATATAACTCTTTTCATCACTGTTACTGAATTCTACAAGTACATATCTGGAACCGGCCAATGTAAGTCTCCGGCCTTTTTTCAGGCATTCTACCATATCCATACTGGAATGCAGTTCACAGCCCAGATAAAGCTGCAGGTCACCCTCTCCGATCTTGATGGCTTCTCTTCTCAGCTGCATAAACTGTCTTGTTACAATATTCATATGCGGCTCAAACATTTCATATCGAAAATGGGGTGTCAGTATTACATGTCGCACGCCTTCTTTATATTCTTTACTCAGCATCCACAGGGATTCTTCCATATTCCTTGCGCCATCATCTACCCCTGGCAGAATATGGCAATGAATATCATAAAGTCCTTTCATCAAAACAATCCTTTCATTTCTCTTAGCAGTATCTCTGTGTTTTCTCTCGTGGCTATTATACAATCCGGTCATTTATTACGCAAGGTCTTTATTATTCTTCTCTCCTATGTTAAAATAGACCCACGGCAATGAGTGCAGCAGTTACAGGAGGAGCCTTATTTTTTTGCCAACCGTGATTGGCTGCCATAAGGAGGATATAAACATATGACAAAACAGGAATTTCAGAAACTGACCGAAGATCATGTCCTGCTGCTGGATGGTGCTACCGGTTCCAACCTGATGAAAGCAGGAATGCCAAGAGGTGTCTGCACAGAGAGCTGGGTGCTTGAGCACAAAGATGTGATCCAGTCCCTTCAGAAAGCTTATATTGAAGCAGGAAGCCATATTATTTATGCACCTACATTCGGTGGAAACCGCATTAATCTCACCATGCACGGTCTGGAAGATCAGATTGAGCAGATCAACCATACCCTGGCCGGCTACACCAAAGAGATCACACCGGAGGGCGTTTATGTTGCGGGAGATATCACCACAACCGGTAAGATGATGGCCCCGGCCGGTGATATGACCTACGAAAAAGCCTTCGAAACCTATCAGGAACAGATCGGTTATCTCCGTGACGCAGGTGTGGATCTTATCGTAGCGGAAACCATGATCAATATTGAAGAGACACTGGCTGCTGTAGATGCCTGCCAGAGTGTCTGCGATCTCCCGATCATCTGTACTGTGACTGTAGAAGCAGACGGAAGTATCTTCAGCGGCGGCAATGCCGTAGAGGCTGCTATGTCCCTCGAAGCTGCCGGTGCCAGTGCAGTCGGCATCAACTGCTCTGTTGGTCCGGATCAGCTGGTATCTGTTGTCCGTAATATCAAAGAGAATGTTTCCATTCCGGTTATCGCCAAACCGAACGCGGGAATGCCGCAGATCGATGATCTTGGTAATGCCGTTTACAGCATGACACCTGCTGATTTTGCAGGCTATATGAAGGTGCTTGTTGAGAACGGAGCTTCTGTGATTGGCGGATGCTGCGGTACTACACCGGAATTTATTTCAGAAACCGCACGTGTTCTCGGACTTCGATAACTTAACAAAGCGGATTTGAAATATCCACCTGGAATTTCCAGCATGGTAATCATACAAAAAATCCTGAGAATCCTATGCGAAATATAACATAGAAATTCTCAGGATTTTTATTTGTTTCTGTTTTTCAGAAAAAGGATCTCCTATAATCTCAGATACTATTGCTCTTCCGGCCTGTTTGACGCATCTGCAAATGCTGCACGGATTGCTTTTCGTACCGGAAGTACGCATGCCGGAACCACAGAAAGTCCATCCACTCCCATCTGGATAAATTTCTCTGTAAGATTGGAATCAGCTGCCAGCTCCCCGCATATGTAAACATTACATCCGGATTTATGTCCGGCTTCTGTCACCATACGGATCATCTTTACAAGTGCGGGATGATGGTCGTTGTATTTATTCTTAAGAAGAAGATTCTGCCTGTCCATAGCCAGGGTATACTGGGTCAGGTCATTGGTTCCAAGGCTTAAGAAATCCACACGTTTTCCCAGTTCCTCGCTGATCATAACTGCAGCCGGTGTTTCGATCATGATTCCGGTACGGATATTTTTGTAGGGAATATTCTTCTCATCCAGGCCTTTTTTTACCTCCTGGATCAGTTTTTCGATCTCATCCAGTTCTTCCTCCGATGTGATCATCGGATACATCAGACTGATGTTTCCATAGGCACTTGCCCGGTAAATGGCACGAAGCTGGGCTTTGAACATTTTTTTCCGGTCAAGGCAAAGTCGGATACCGCGGTTTCCCATCATAGGATTGACTTCATCCGGGATGGCCATATATTCTGCCTGCCGGTCTGCACCCAGATCTACGGTACGGATCACAACCGGACGGCCTTCCATATCCTCCGCTACCTTCTTATAAGCACGGAACAGTTCGTTCTCTCTTGGATAATTTTCTCTTCCAAGATACTGAAATTCACTTCGAAGGAGACCGATGCCTGTAGCTCCGTAATAAAGAACCGTATTCAGATCATCCAGATTTCCGATATTGGCCAGAAGTTTGATCTCTTTTCCATCGGCCGTGATATCCTCCTGATTACGAAGTCTTAAGAGTTCTTCCCGTTCTTCCATATCTGCCGTATGGCGGATCTCATATTCCTTCAAAAGTTCCGGTTCCGGATCAATATACAACGTTCCTGTATATCCATCCACAATAGCCATGTGACCGTCCCATTCTTTCTGTATTTCCACTTCCACCAGTGTGGGAACTGCCATGGATTTCGCCATGATCGATACGTGGGAAATGATCGATCCCTGATGCATGACTATCGCCAGAAGGCTGGATTTGTTCATCTCCAGGAGTTCATTTGGGGAAAGCTGCTCTGCCGCAAGGATCACCGGCTCATCTCCCAGGTTGATCCGCGCATGGGAACCACCCATGGCGCCGATCAGAAGTTCTGAGATCTCCCGGATATTTTCGATCTGTTCCTTGACAGCCTCGTCTTCCAGCTTGCGAAATACATTGGCAAGCTCATCTCTGGTTGTCTGGACCGCATAAGCCGCACTGACCTTTTCTGTTGTGATCATGCTCTCTACAGCCCGCTGGAAACTGCCTCCGCTTAAGAGCTTCAGCTGACGTTTCAATGTCAGCTCCTGCTCTTTTGGGAGGGGTGCTCCGTTTTTATACATATGCTGGATCTGGGTCTTTACTGCTGTTCTTGCATGCTCCAGACGATCCAGCTCTTTTTTTACATTGTCTACCATAGACTGACGGATCTGGTATTCGCCCCTGTGATAATACAGTATTTTTCCAATGGCTATCCCGGAAAAAGCGGATGTGCCTTTGTATATTTCCACCTGAAAAACCCCCTTACTGGTTCGTCTGCTTAATCGCAGGCAGCTTTAAACTCTGTCCAGATCTTATTGTATTCCTGCTCTGCTTCCTGGCTTACGTTCTGCACGATCTCACCCTTGGTCACATCATCCGGTACAACCAGGTTCGCATCTACCAGATCATCTGCTGCCTTGTTTGTATTATAATAACCTACAGAATTGATGCACTTTGCAGTTACTTCCGGCTGCAGGATATAATTGATAAATTCATTGGCGGCCTCCGCATTCGGTGCTTCACTTGGGATAAAGGTTCCAAGAATACCAAATCCAAGGCCCTCTTCCGGATAAACCACCTTCAGATCCGGGTTATCCTTCAGTGCCTGTGTTACCTGGGATGTGTAAAGAAATGCCACACTTGCTTCTCCGTTGAGCAGGGCATTCTGTGTATTGTCATCCTGGATCATGCGGATATTCGGTGCAAGCTCTTTCAGTCTCTCACCGGTCTTGGCGATCACATCCACATCCTCTTCATTCATGCTTTCACCCATGGAAAGCTGTGTGATTCCTGCGATTACACGATAATTTCCGATGATGGCCACACTGTCTTTCAGAGATTCATCCCAGAGATCTTTGTATCCCTTGATATCAATATCTACCTGATCCGGATCGTAAACGATCAGCGGGATTCCTGCACCATACGGCACGGTGTACTCATCATCCGGATCATAGAACTGCCCCTGGAAAAGCGGATTGATGTTTCCGAAATTAGTCACGGTATCTTTGTCAATCTTCTGGACAAGTCCTTCTTTTACCGCGCTGTCGATAATATAGTCATCTGCAATTACCACATCGTAATCACCACCTTTTGCCTGGGAAAGTTTCTCAAGCATGGTCTCATCGGTATCAAAGTTAGAATAGACAACCTTGGTCCCTGTTTCTTTTTCAAAATCATCCAGCACTTCCTGAGGAACCATTCCGTCCCATGTATAAAGTACCAGTTCATCTTTATCCTTTGCACTGACGCTGACACCTGTTACCATAGATGCTCCAAGTGCCGCACATAACATGATCGCTGCTGCTTTTTTTGCTTTCATAGAACCTCCTTCATGTCTCTCTCTGACGTCTTGTTATTTTGCTTTTACCTTGGTCCAGAGCTCTGCAAATTTCTGCTTGATCTTTGGCTTCTGGTATCCGAAGATTTCATTCTTGGGATTATCGATCTGCGGAATATAAGAATCAATTCCCTCATAAGTTCCGTTCTTCATCTCCTCGAATGCACTCTTTACAGTAGAAGTATATCCTACTTCTTCGGTATTGGAAAGAGCATTTTCATCATCCAGCATAAAATTGATGAACTCATGAGCCAGATCTACCTCATTACAGTCCTTGGTGATGACCATCGCATCATACCAGGTATTGGTTCCCTGCTTTGGAGTGTAATAATCAAGATCCGGATTCTCACTGATGATATAAGAAGCGTCACCGGAATAAACCACTGCCATTGCTTTGTTTCCGGAGATCATATTATCGATCACATCATCTCCTGCATAGATCGGATCCATGGTATCACGCTGGTTGATCAGCCATTCATAAGCTTCCTGAATCTCACCCAGATCTGTGGTATTCATGGAGTATCCAAGTGCTTTCAGGGCGATCATAAAGGAATCTCGTTCGGAATCGTACATGTAAAGATTTCCTTTATATTTCTCATCGGTAAGAACATTCCAGCCCTCTCTATCCAGATCTTCCTGTGATACTACATTCTTATTGTAAAGGATTCCCACGGTTCCCCAGAAATACGGACAGGAATAGCGGTTTCCCGGATCATAGTCCTTGTTCTGTACTTCAGGGAGAAGATTCTTCTTATTTGGAATCTTTTTCCAGTCAATAGACTGAAGGTATTCTTCCTTGATCAGCCTCTCGATCATATAATCGGACGGTACCAGAACATCGTAGGTCTCACCGCTGGCAAGTTTTGTATACATCATCTCGTTGGACTCAAACGTCTCATAGACAATGGTACAGTTGTACTGTTTTTCAAATTTGTCGATCAGGTTCAGATCCATATATTCACCGGCATTATATACACGAAGTACATGGCTTCCCTGGCTTACAATCGTCCATTTTCCAAAAACGACCACCAGGATCACAGCCGTAACTGCTGCCACGATCTTTCTTGTTCTCGGATTCATCTTCTTTACTGTAGAATCCTGAAGCTTCGGCAGTATCAGATTTGCAAACAGCAATACCAGTACGATCACCACGATCACGAGCGTTGACAGTGCGTTGATGGTCGGATTGATACGCTTCGTCATATTATATACAACGATGGAGATATTTTTTACTCCATTTCCGGAAACAAAATAGGAAATTACGAAATCGTCAAAAGACATGGTAAATGCCAGAAGCGCTCCCGCAAAAATTCCCTCTTTGATCATAGGCACGATAACTTTTGTAAGGGCCTGATATGGCGTTGCACCAAGATCCATCGCCGCATTGGCCAGGTTAGGGTCCAGGTTTCGCACCTTCGGATATACACTGGTAATTACATAAGGCGTACAGAACGCAATATGTGCCAGCAGCATGGTCAGATAACCTTTCGTCATTCCCAGAGAAGAAAACAGAAGCATCAGACCGATAGCTGTTACGATCTCCGGGTTCAGGATCGGAAAGTTATTGATGGTAAGTACCAGTTCCTTCAGTACTTTTCTGGATTTGGAAAGGCCGATGGCTGTAATAGTTCCCAGCACTGTGGAAATAATTGTTGCCAGGATTGCCACTGTGACAGAAACATAAACTGCCTTGCTGATCTCCATGTTGTTTATCAGCTCTCCGTACCAGCGCAGGGAAAATCCTGTAAATCTGGTCAGGGACTTGGATGAGTTAAAGGAAAAGATCATGGTCACAAGGATCGGCAGGTAAAAAAATGCCAGACACAGCACTACATATAATTTTGAAAATATGGTATTTTTTCTTTTCATCTCCTGCCTCCTTTAATCGTCCTGGGTGTCCATCTTCTTCATCAGGCTCATAAAGATCAGGATGATCACTGCCAGGATCAGAGAGATGGCACTTCCAAAGTTCCAGTCACCTACGGAAATAAACTGTGACTCGATCAGGTTACCGATCAGCATGTACTGACCGCCGCCAAGAAGCTTCGGAATAACGAAAGTTGAGATGGACAGAAGGAATACCATCATAACACCATTGACCACACCTGGCATGGAAAGCTTCCAGGTGACTTTCCAGAAGGTCTGGAATGGATTGGCCCCAAGGTCATTGGCCGCCTCGATCAGTGATTTATCCATTTTACTTAAAGAAGTATGGATCGGAATGATCATAAACGGCATGAAGTTACAGACAAGGCCCACAATAACCGAAAAATCTGTATACATCATGGTGATCGGTGAAATTCCCAGCATTTTCAGAAGGTTGTTCACCAGACCATTGTCTGAAAGAATATTCATCCATGCATAAGTACGAAGGAGCATGTTGATCCACATGGGGATCGTAACCATAAGGATGAGAAAACTCTGCACCTTCTCGGAGTATTTGGAAATAATATATGCCAGCGGATATCCGCACACAAGACAGATCAATGTGGTCAGGATACCCAGGCGAAAAGATTTCAAAATAACACTTAAATAAGTAGTTTCCAGGAATTTTGCAAAATTCGCCCATGTAAAATGTAAAGTCAGAACTTCATTTCCATCTGAGGTAAATGCATAAAGTACGATCAGGATCAGCGGTACCACGATCAGGATCGAAGCCCAGATGATGTACGGCTTGATCAGATGTTTGAACTGTTTCATTAGTATCCTCCCATTCTGCACATAACATGGATATCCTCAGGACCAAACTTCAGTCCTACTTCTCGTCCCACTTCCGCATAATCGGTAGTGTGCACCATGTATGTGCGAAGCTCCGTCTCGATCAGGATCTCATAATGAACACCTTTGAACGTAATGTTCCGTACAGTTCCTCTGATCTTGGCCTGATCCGGTTCCACAATATCCAGATCCTCCGGACGGAGAACTACCTCAATGGCTTCGTTGTCCTCAAATCCCTTATCCACACATTCAAACTGGAAACCATCAAACTCTACCAGGAAATCTTTGATCATCGTTCCTTCTATAATATTGGATTCTCCGATAAAACCTGCCACAAAACGGTTTTCCGGCTCATTGTAGATGTCTGTCGGGCTTCCGATCTGCTGGATCTCACCGTTGTTCATAACAACTACGGTATCGGACATGGAGAGAGCCTCTTCCTGGTCATGGGTAACATAGATGAAAGTGATTCCTACTTCTCTCTGGATCTTTTTCAGCTCGATCTGCATCTGTTTACGGATCTTGGCATCCAGAGCTCCAAGAGGCTCATCCAGAAGAAGGACTTTCGGCTCATTGACAAGAGCTCTGGCAATGGCAACTCGCTGCTGCTGTCCACCGGAAAGAAGTGTAACATCTCTTTTTTCGAAGCCTTCCAGCCCTACCATTTTCAGCATTCTTTTTACCTTCTGCTCAATAACAGATTTATCTACCTTTTTCAGATTCAGGCCGAAACCGATATTATCCATAACATTAAGATGTGGAAACAGCGCATATTTCTGGAATACCGTATTGATCTCCCTTTTATATGGAGGAAGCTTGGAGATCTCAATGCCGTTAAACAGCACCTCTCCACCGCTTGGTTCCTCAAATCCTGCGATGATCCTCAAGGTTG
>ERZ1106963.3553-NODE-3553-length-13021-cov-17.312587_pt1 | contig 13021 bp, 14 predicted proteins | sample MGYA00403681_ERZ1106963 | MGnify/ENA primary metagenome ERZ1106963 (study PRJEB35170, sample SAMEA104062407) | human gut metagenome | biome: human gut; feature: human-associated habitat; material: faeces | place: Denmark | collected 2012-05-03 ...
GCCGGGCGATTTTTGTCGATTTTCGCGGATTGTCATTTCCGGCAAAAAATCAGATAGAGGCAGGCTCATCGGCAGGGTCTTGCGGAACAAGCTTGCCGTGTACAGCTTCTTGAAGAATTGATTTTTTTAGTTGTTCGGGAAAATCATGTTGCTGATTAACGATTAAATCGTGCGCGTTTTCATAGGAAGCTAATAATGGTTCAAGCAGATATAATTTCTCAGTGATTCGCTTTTGCTCTGTAACGGGCGGAACAGGAATCAATACTCTATTTATAGTTCCAACAGCAAGTCCGGGCTGTGCAGTTGCTGTAGCGTATTGGTTGAGATTAAGTGCTTTGAGAAATATACAGGCCCATGAAACATTTGTGTTTGAAAATGTTGTGACACATACCGCGTGTTCGGTTGCGTAGAAATCACCTGTTGCCCTGTTAATATTGCCACATAACGCACCTTGCCGACCAATAATAGGATAATCACCCCTGTGATTTGACTCCTTAACATATCCTCGTATACCATTTCCACCATAGCATGGAACGGCATTTGCAAATGGCTTTTCACTTATGGATGAAGATGAGATATTTTTTCCTGCTTGAAGAAAAAACAATTCTCCTATTCGACACCACTCCCAGCTCTCCGGGATGTCAAACGGCACTTCATCTGCAATGCAGACAGGCTCATTTTTGCCGACCTTCTCATAAGGCAAATTATCGGAAAAGCCCAAGACAGTAATCTATGCGTATCGCGCTATCGACACAAAACGGTAAAGTGGATTTTATCCGCTTTGCCGTTTTTTCTTAAATTGTAAAATTTTCAAAACTGTATTCCAAAACGGCCTTGCGGATTCCTATTAGTATAGGGGATTTCAAAATCTTTTGCAAAACGGCTTTCCTCTAGTTTTATGAGTGGAAAATAAACAAAATCTATATTCTAAAATTAGGCAGTTCAACGAAATTTAAAAATCTGGTTGCCAAACAGCCATTTTAGATTGTTATAGGTAGAGGGGAACGTTGGAAAAATGAATTTTCTTTGAACTTTCAAAAGACCCGGTTTAAAAACACCCCTTAAAGTTTGTATAGGGTATAGGAAGTGTTTTCAAAAGTAAGCCAATTCACTACGGTATCACTGATGAAATTCCCCGATTCCTTACAAAGTCACATCGCACCTTGAAAATTTCATGAGCCACCCCAGCTGGATACCTCTGGTACTGAATGTGCATTCTGCGCGTCTTACCAGAAAAAACGCCGGAGAAAATCGGGCAGGAACGGGATGGGACAGAGTGGACAGTGGTTAAGAGCAAGATTCGCCTTTGTATACGAAACCGCTCCTACGGGCAGTTTCTCCACGGCGGCATCTTGATGGGGATTGCGCTCCCCATACCCTCACATCGTGCAAAATCACATGATTTTGCCTGTTGGTGGCCTGCCGCAGCAGGTCACAGCCGGAGTGCGGATGCACTGCCGGGAAAATCAAATTCTTGATTTTGGAAAGGAGACCCCATGCCACGAACGAAGAAAAAAGTGAAACCTATCGTAAAAACAAAAGTAATCTCCGCACGAGTTACAGAAGTAGTACATGAACTTTTACACCGGCAGGCAGAAGATGCCGGAATGACCCTCTCTGAATTTGCAGCACAGATGCTGATGAAAGGCCGCGTGAATATCTCGTATGTGTTCTATGTCCACCCGGACGAGATCGAAGCTATCACACGGGAGATTGCCGCAATCGGGAACAACCTGAACCAGATCGCAGCGTTCTTCAACAGCGGCGGTATCCAGTCCCGTGCGATGCACGAAAACATCAACCATGCGATTTCCTGCATTTTTGAAATGCGGGAGCAGGTCGCAGAAATGGCAGGAAAGAACTATGGCAATCTTAAAGCACATCGTAAGTAAGAGTTCCAACTATGGCGCGGCGCTGGAATATCTGATTTTCAAGCATGACGAACTTCGGAAAGCTCCGATCCTTGACCAGAAAGGAAATCGTATCATGCGGGATGAGTTTTATCTGGACGGCCTGAACTGTGAACCTTATTCCTTCGATGCAGCCTGCCAGCAGCTGAACCGCGAATATCAGAAGAACAAAAATAAGGATGAAATCAAAAGCCACCATTACATCATCAGCTTTGATCCACGAGACAGCACAGAAAATTGCTTGACGGGTAAACGAGCACAGGAGCTTGGACTGGAATACGCAAAAGCAAATTTTCCGGGGCATCAGGCATTGGTCTGTACGCACATGGACGGTCACAATGGCAGCGGCAATATTCATGTCCATATCGTAATCAACAGTTTGCGAAAGCTGGATGTACCTAAGCAGTCCTTTATGGAGCGACCCATTGACTGCAAGGCCGGGTACAAGCACCATCTGACGAAAGACTACTTGAAACATTTACAGAAATCTCTGATGGATATTTGCATGAGGGAAAACTTGAATCAGATGGATTTGCTTTCCCCCTCTCTCTCGAAAGTTTCGGAGCAGGAATATTACGCTAAACGGCGCGGACAGATCAACCTAGATCTGACCAATCTGGAACTTCTTGGCGATGGGTTTACACCAGTAAAGACGACTTTTGAAACGGAGAAGGAAAAAATCCGAAATGCCATTACCGATGTAGCAAAACGATCTGTATCTTTTATGGACTTCCAAAACCTATTAAAGCTGGAATGCGGCATTCTGGTGAAAGACCATCGAGGGCAATTCAGCTATCTTCCGGCAGACAGAGAAAAATTTATCTCGGCCAGAACGCTGGGAACCAGTTTTGACCGGGAGCATCTTTTACTGCTTTTTCAGTGCAACGCAGCCGAGAAAGAAAAGCAGCAGTGGCGTGTCGATGATCCTATGGATGCGCTGTACATCAAGTCGAATCTCCGGCTGGTTGTAAATTTGCAGGATTGCGTAAAGGCTCAACAGAACTATGCCTATGCCCAGAAAGTCAAAATCTCAAATTTACAGAAGATGGCGCAGACCGTTCTCTATGTGCAAGAGCACGGATATGATTCATACGAAAAACTTTATGAAGCTGCCGAGAGTATTGACCGAAAAATGGCGACGGCTCGAAGTGATGCGAAACTCACGGAAGTCAAGCTGAAAAAGGTCAACGAGCAGATTCATCATTTGGGTCAGTATTTTTCTACAAAATCTGTTTATAGCGAATTTCTGAAAGCACCTAACAAGAAAATTTTTCGGCAAATCTATTTCGATGAAATTGCAAAATACGAGGAAGCACGTCAATTTCTAAAGCGGGATTTCCAAGACGAAAAATTCCCTTCGATGAAAGATCTCCGGGCAGAAAAAGAACTTCTGATGTGCACAAAGGATGCACGATATGAAACATACCGCTACTTTCAAGAATGCAATGCAGAAATACAGACAATTCTTGCCAATGTGGATAGTATCTTTGAAACGGTAAAAGTGCAGCAGCGTGAACAGCAGCCGCGAGCCAAGAAGCGTAGCTACGATATGAGCTTGTAATCAGCAGGGTCTTCCACCCCGTACCCCGGAACCTTGCCGGATGCGTAAGCCCGTGCAGGGCTTTCCCATCCGGCAGGGACTTTTGAAAATAAGAAGGAGGTCAATTTTCAAGAACAACAATTTATTTGAAATCGTAAAACGGAATATCACTACTCGACAGGCCGCAGAAGCCTATGGTTTTCGTCCAAACCGCAGCAGCATGATTTGCTGTCCATTCCATGCAGACCGCAATCCCAGCATGAAAGTGGATTCCCGGTTTCACTGTTTTGGCTGTGGAGCGGATGGTGATGTAATCGACTTCATCGCAAAACTGTTTCAGCTGTCCTTGCGGAAGGCGGCGGAAAAGCTGGTCGCAGATTTTGGACTTTCGGGGAATCCTGTTTTTCCACTACAGTATCCGAAAATTGTGGAATATAAAGGTCAAAACCCAATCCAAACATTGTACGAGTGCAGCGCGATTCTGGGTGACTGGCGCAAACGATTTGCGCCGAAGTCAGCAGAGGAAGAACTGCATCCCTGCTTTGTTGCCAGCCTGCATTATACTGATTACATCTAATATCTGATAGAGAATCGACATTTTCTCACCGAGCATTGGAAGGAGGTTCAACAGATTGCCCAACGAATCCGAAAATACGAGATCGACCATTTCCAACATCCGCAAAATGCTCTCGCAGGCTGAAAAAGGTGGTGTTCAGAACACGATTCAAAACTGTGTGACTGTTTTGCAGAACGACCCAGTTCTTGCAGATTCCATCCGGCTGAATCTGCTGAGTGAACGTATTGATATTGTAAAGCCGATGGGTTGGCAGCGTTCCGGCCCTACGCTGACCGACACCGATATGATGTACATTCTGCGCCGAATGGAAAAATATGGCCTGTACAGCGAAAAACGGGTGTCTGCAGCAATTCGCATTGTTGCCAACGAAAATCATTATCACCCTATCCGGGACTACTTGAATGACTTGAAGTGGGATGGCACAGAGCGGATAAGCCACGCTTTGCATCGCTTTCTCGGTGCGGCAGAAGATGAGCTTACCGCAGAAGCCTTGAAGATTTTTCTGTTGGGAGCTATCAAACGGGTGTTTCATCCCGGCTGCAAGTTTGAAATGATGCTTTGCTTGGTCGGTGGGCAGGGTGCAGGAAAATCCTCTTTCTTCCGGCTGCTTGCTATCAAAGATGAATGGTTCTCGGATGATTTGCGGCGAATGGACGATGATAATGTGTTCCGCAAGCTGCAAGGCCACTGGATCATGGAAATGTCGGAAATGATTGCGACTGCCAATGCCAAAAGCATCGAGGAAATCAAGAGCTTTCTCAGCAAGCAGAAAGAAACCTACAAAATCCCGTATGAAACACACCCGGCAGATCGTTTGCGGCAATGTGTCTTTGCAGGAACGACCAATCGACAGGACTTCCTGCCCCGTGACCGCACGGGAAACCGCCGCTTTATCCCCATCCCGGTGGATGCAACACAGGCTGAAGTACATATTCTGGATAACGAAGCGGAATCCCGTGCCTATATTGACCAGCTTTGGGCAGAAGCCATGACGATTTACAACAGCGGTGATTATAAGCTGACATTCAGCCCTGCCATGCAGGAAGCCTTGCAGATTTGCCAGAAAGATTTTATGCAGGAAGATACACAGGCGGGCATGATTTATGCGTTTCTGGAGGATTACACGGGTGACCGGGTATGTTCCAAACAGCTCTACGCTGAGGCACTTGGCAATCTGAATCTTCCTGCGGAGTGGGAAACCCGTGCTATCTGTGAGATCATGACTGCAGGAATTGTGAATGGCGAAATCAAGGGGTGGACAGCCCATAAAGCAGCCAAACGCTACCCGAAGTATGGCGTGCAGAAAGGATGGGAACGTGTAACCGCTGCAAAAGTGGAGGCAGACGGTTTTGTAGAACTTACAGACGAAGAAGCTCAGCAGATGGGATTTCCGTTTTGAAGGGCTGCTTTACATCGTTGGTTACAGGTGTGGTTACATCCTTCATCTGTCAAAAACTGCATCGTTCCAAATGTTTTTTCCTATTTGTAACTATGTAACCTGTAACCGCTAAGAAAAAACAAATACGGAAAGTTGCCAGCACATCGCCGCACAAAAAGTTTTCTACCGTGGTTACAGGCTACTGGTTACAAACAAAAATACGGAGGTTTTGCCTATGAAAGAAGTTCGCGTTTGCGAAGCAATGAAGTCCCCGGTGGGGACTTTAAGCGAGGGAACGGTCTTGCATCAGCAAGATGGAGGGACCAAGTCCCGACAAGTTCGCGTTTGCACAGCGAAGCGGAGCAATGAAAGCCCCAGTGGGGCTTTTAAGCGACGGAACGGTCTTGCGCAGCAAGATGGAGGGACCAAGTCCCGACAAGTTCGCGTTTGCACAGCGAAGCGGAGCAATGAAAGCCCCAGTGGGGCTTTTAAGCGACGGAACGGTCTTGCGCAGCAAGATGGAGGGACCAAGTCCCGACAAGTTCCGATTTGGGAGAAAAGCAATCTGACGCTGGAAGAAGCCGCAGCCTATTCCGGCATTGGCATCAATAAGCTGCGCGAAATGAGCGATTCCAAAGACTGCACCTTTGTTCTCTGGAATGGTACGAAGCGGCTGCTGAAACGCCGTAGGCTGGATGAACACCTTGACCGATTATTTTCGATTTGACAATAAAAATGAAGTCGGCAGTTGAAAGCACCTCGGCGGTATGGTATGATTAAGCTGTAGGTTGCTTTCTGCCAACAATGGAGGACATAACGATGGCAGAAAGAAGAAAAGACTCAAAGAAGCGTGTTCTAAAGGAAGGTGAATATCAGCGCAGTAACGGAACGTATGAGTACCGCTGGCGCAGTGAAAACGGCAAGCGCAACAATGTGTACGCCAAAAGTCTGGAAGAACTTCGTGAGAAAGAAGCAGAGATTCAGCGTGACCGCAGTGATGGCATTCGTTCGGAAGCGCGGAACGCGACCATCAATGACATTCACGAGCAGTGGCTGCAACTGAAAAAGGGGCTGAAAGCCAATACACTGGTCAATTACGAGTATATGTACAAGATGTACGTATTCCCGGAGTTTGGAAAGCGGAAGGTCGGAAGCCTGAAAAAGTCGGATGTGCGGCGGTTTTACAATGGCCTTGTGGATTCGCAGCGTCTGAAAGTGGCAACGGTGGAGAACATCCATACAGTGCTGCATCAGGTGCTGGATTTTGCGGTGGAGGACGAGTATCTCCGCATCAATCCATCCGATAATGCGTTGAAAGAGTTGAAGCAGACGCACAACCTGGACAGCGAACGCCGCAAGGCTCTGACCGCAGGCCAGCAGAAGCTGTTGATGAACTTCTTGAAAAACAGTGAGAAGTACAATCACTGGCTTCCCATCATTACCGTGATGGTGGAATGCGGTCTCCGTGCTGGTGAAGCAACGGGTTTGCGCTGGGAGGATATCAACCTTGATACGGGTGAAATCAGTGTAAATCACACGTTGATTTATTACAGCCACCGGGAGAAAGGTTGTCTGTACGGAATCAATACACCCAAAACGGAAGCTGGAAATCGAATTGTGCCTATGACTCCGGCAGTCAAGGCTGCGTTTGTGCAGGAGCGAGAGTATCAGGAGAAAACTGGAATTTCCTGCAAGGTGACGATTGATGGCTATACGGATTTTATTTTTGTAAACCGTTTTGGCGAGTGCCAGCATCACAGCACCATCAATAAAGGCATTGACCGTATCATCCGCGACTGCAACGAGGAACAGCTGGCAAAATGCGAAAGCGGTACAATCAAGCCGAGGAACCTTGTCTTGCTTCCGAAGTTTAGTTGCCATTCCTTGCGGCACACCTGCGCTACCCGGCTTTGCGAGGCCGGAATCAACATGAAGGTCATTCAAGACGTACTGGGCCACGCCGATATTACCACTACCATGAACATCTACACTGAGGCTACAAAAAATCTCAAGAAAAAAGAAATCGACAAGTTTGCTGAATTTTTATCTGCCAGTTCGACATGGGATGGAAAGGAGGAAAATGACTGATGGAAAATAAATCTGCAGCCCCAGTAGCACAGGTTCTTGTTCCGGCAGTGAGCGAGATTCGTTCTCTGCTGGAAGCTTCCCGTAAAAATGTAGCACAGCAGGTCAATCAGGAACTGCTGTCAACTTATTGGAAGATTGGTGAGGTCGTTGTTCGTTGTGAACAAAATGACAACATCCGTGCTGCGTATGGTGAAAAGACCTTATCGCAGCTTTCCAGGGCGTTGACAAAGGAGCTTGGCAAGGGCTTTTCGCGCTCGAATGTTTACAATATGCGGCAGTTCTATCTCAGCTATCCAATTTTCCAGACAGTGTCTGGAAAATTGAGTTGGTCGCACTACTGTGAGCTGTTATCCATTTCCGATAAGGAAAAGCGCAGCTTCTACGAAAAGGAAGCGGTCAATTCTGGCTGGTCTGTCCGTGAATTAAGACGCCAGATGGAAAGTTCCCTGTTTGAACGGCTGCTCCTGTCCCGTGGGGATGCAAACAAGGAACAAGTTTTAGCATTGGCCGAAAAAGGTGTGGACTACACTAAGCCGGAGGACATCATCAAGGATCCGTATGTATTCGAGTTTTTGGGACTGCCGGAAGAAAAGCCGTTCCTTGAAAGCGATTTGGAAGCAGCACTGGTGCGGCAGATTGAGGATTTCTTGCTGGAACTTGGCCGGGGCTTTATGTTTGTCGGCACACAGCAGCGTGTCACAGTGAACAACACCCACTACTATGTGGATATGGTGTTCTACAATAAGATTTTACACGCCTATGTGCTGATCGAGTTGAAAACCACCAAGCTCACGCCCGAAGCCGCCGGACAAATCAATATGTATCTGAACTACTACGCCGCAGAGGTCAACGACCCGGAAGATAATCCTCCTATCGGCATCATCCTCTGCACCGACAAGGACAGCGTAGCAGCCGAGTATGCGCTGGGCGGTTTGTCGAATCAGATTTTTGCATCCCGGTATGTCTTGTATATGCCGAACAAGGAGCAGCTTATTGGACAGGTGGAAGAAGTCTTGAAGCGTTGGCACTCTCACGAAGACGAATAAGTTTACCACCAGCCTTACCACTGACTTACCACCAATTTGAGAATAGCTGTAAACAGTTGCGTAGAGTTGCGAAAAATAAGACCTTTTTATCTTGCACGAACAAAGGCTTATGAACACTTGTAAACAGCTATAAATCACCACCAGTCAAGCTCCCCACGATGAAGCCCATCGACCAGTGAACTACAGGGAAATCAACATAGAAACGAAAGATTTTACTTCTGATTTTCTTGCAAAAACTGTGTCATCCCCGTTTTGACATCAATTTGACAGCAAAATCCTGAAGAATCACGTCCCGTTATGAAGCGTGACGGATTTCAGACAAAACGCACAAGGCTTGAACAAAGCTGTAAGAGCACTTCTTGGAATCATCTGAGAGGTGCTCTTTTTGTTTGCTCCTGCGTTCAGCTTCTGTTAAACAGTCACAAAACACGGAGGAAAATTTTATGAAAACCAACTATAACCCCATCAAACCCATGAAAGAAGTTCCTGACCAGCTTCGCAAGCTGCGCCGCCAGTTCCTGCGCTACCAGCAGGCAGAAATCGTGTACAGCTTATCCCACAAGAAGCTGCTGGAGCTTGCCAGCGATGCCGGGGCAATCTACCACTTCGACAGCACGGTGCTTATCAACAGGGAGATTTTTGATGCCTATTTGGAACGCTTCCATGAACCTGCAAGAAAAATTACCGTGGAGGAGGTCGAGGACGAGTGAGCGGCAGTGTGTGGATGTTCTCCGACCAGATCGACGATGAAGATATGGATTTTATGCGGCATGAGTTCGTGACTTACAGCATGGCAAGCGATTATTATGGGCTGGGACTGAAACCTGTCACCCGGATGGCACATGAATGTGGGGCTATCTATAAGATTTGCCGGAAGATTTTGATTCGGAGAAGCATTTTTGAAGAGTACCTGCGCCAGCAGAGAAAGATTTGAGGTGTGCAATGGAAAAGCCGAACACTAGATTGCATGATGAAAATAATGGGCTGGACTATGTGCTGGTCGGAGATTACTACTTTCCTGCCTTGATTTTGGCAGAGGATTCTCGCCCTGTTGGTCGTTGGGGTAGAATGTACAAACGGTATCTTAAAGAACATCATTCAGCACGGTATCAGGCCCTCCTGCTGTCTGGCAGATTGAACAGCTATCTGGCTGACATTGATGCACAGGCAGAGGAACAGTTGGAGTTGCTTACTCAGCAGATAGCTGAACGTGAGGGGGTGAACGAAGAATTGAAAGCCGCAAATCAAATGGAATGGGTGCGTAGGATGAACAGTATCCAGAACCGAGCGGAGGAAGTTATTAAGGCCGAATTGATCTTTGCATAATGTCGGAGGGGCAGATACCGTATAACTTGGTATCTGCCCCTCTTATGTTTACAGACTATCGCTATAAATTGATGTAAAGGCATCCACCATCTAAAAGATAATCAGAAAAGTCTGGGCATTGTCTACGATGATAAGTGCATCGGCACAAATCGGGGCTTTCACAATGTAGACGTTGACCTGTTTTTACCCGTTGATGTTCCAAGTCCGTGGGATTAAAAAATAAGAATCAACTTGAAAAAGCCCTGCTCAGCCTGCTCACAGTGTGCAAAAGGTGCAGGATGAGCAGAGTGAGCAGGCGATTTTGAACTTACATTAAAAATGAAACATGGAGGTTTTGCTTATGGGTTACGCCCGAAAGGACGTTGAAAGAACAAAAATGAACGCGAAAAAGTTTGTCCGCTATCAGGAAGGGGCTGAAAAATACAGTCTTGGTCTGACAAAATTTCAGGAGTTAGCGAAGGAAGCTAAAGCCGTTTATAAAATCGACAAGGTGGCGTTGGTCAACTGTGAGATTTTCGAGCGGTATCTGGAAACCTTCCGCATTGCATAAAAATAGGCCGGAGGAAAATCCCCCGGCTCCAGACCGCCCACAGTGTTGCGCTGCAGAGCAGCTCGTGGGAGCAGTCACCTTTATTCTATGCAAAATCAGAGCCTTTCTTTCCAATCATCCCGGAAGCCGTAATAATCCATTCGCACAAACGGATATTTTTCCGTCAGAGCAATGACGGCTTCCTTCATTTCCGCAAAGTTCTCAGCAGGCAGAAGCCTTCTCATGACGAGGAAGAACCCGAAGAAATGGGCATTATCCATTGTGCCATCTTCCCGGCGGATCAGCAACGCCTGTTCTTTTTTGTTGAGGGAAGGCTTTTGCTCAAAGAGACGATTGTAAATGCGGCTCCCGTGTGCGCAAAGATTGCGGATGATCGTCATGCTGTGCATATACTGCCCCAGAATTTCTGGGCCGCGATTCATAGTAAGCCCGAACCGATGGGCAATCGTTTCTTTGAGCGGACGTTCGGAAATGGAATACAGGAAAGAGATGTCGGAGATCGTCAGCAAATCAACGTAGGCCCAGAGCGGAATCTCTTGGTGCAGGTCGTTGATGAAGTGCTTTAAGTAGGCTTCGTGGGCCAGCCGCTGCCGCTTTTGCTGGTTGGCTTTGTCGACGATTTCCTTATGTTTTGCTTGATTGGAGAAATTTGCGGCATCCAGATAACCCAGCGGCCCATACACTTTTGTAAATTCATAGGCATAGATGGACTTTATCTGTACCTCAATGGTTTCGATATGGTGCAGGATGATATGACGGAACTCATGGTCGAAATTGTAAATGTCTTCGATATTTTGGAACGTGGCAGACTTCGCAAAAACATCGTTCTTGCGGAGCGTCAGAGAATAGCCGCTGACACGGTAATAATTGTTCCGCAGCAGAAAATCCTTTGCTTCGGCTTCATCCTCGATGATAAGGCCGCGTGAACGAAGAATCTCGATTTGTTCGTCTATCGTTTTGAAGTCCTTGTCTGCCATGAAAAATCTCCTTTATAAGCAAAACGCCCCCAAGTGTGCATACGCTATGCGCAGAGGCCTGGGGGAGTTGTTACCATTATAATAGCAAATCAAGGACGAAATGTCAATGAGCAGAGTGTGAACTTTCGATTTTTCGTAAAAATTTTCAAGAAGGGCTTTTTGCAGCTTGACTTCCTGTCACACGGAAAGTATACTGGTGCTGTGGAGGTATGAGAGCAGCTATGGCAAAGATGGGACGACCAAAATCCGAAAATGCAAAAAAGAAAACCTTGAGCATTCGGGTGGAGGATGCCCTGTATGAGCGTATCTGCAATTATGCCGAACAACATCAACTGACTGTAACAGAAGTTGTCTTGCAGGGGCTGGACAAAGTTTTGTCCGACCTTGAATAGGATCAAGCCCTTCTTCTTTCGGGAAGGAGAATTGATATGGCAACGACACGAAAAGACCTGCGGGGGCGTACCCTGCGAAAAGGTGAGATGCAGCGCAGCTCCGATAAGCGATATGCGTATTCTTACACGGACCCGCTGGGGCGGCGCAAATACATCTACGCAAATGACCTTGTGACCCTTCGGGAGAAGGAAGCACGGCTCACCAAAGACCAGATGGACGGTCTGGATATTTACGTTGCAGGCAAAGCAACGGTCAACTTTGTGTTTGACCGCTACATGAGCCTAAAAACGAATCTACGCCAGACCACCCGGAGCAACTATCTTTATATGTATGACCGCTTTATCCGCGATACCTTCGGCAAGAAGAAAATTGCAGAGATTCGGTATTCGGATGTGCTGCAGTTCTACAATTACCTGTTGGATAAGCAGGGCTTGCAGACGAACACGCTCGAAAGCGTTCATACGCTGCTACATCCCACCTTTCAGCTGGCGGTTCGGGATGAGATCGTCCGCAAGAATCCTACAGATGGTGTGATGGCAGAAATCAAGAAAAGTTCCGAGCAGACCACTGGTGTGCGTCATGCCCTGACGATTCCGCAGCAGCGGGCGTTCATGGAACATATCGCCAATCACCCGGTCTTCTGCCACTGGTGGCCGTTGTTCACGGTACTGCTGGGAACAGGCTGCCGCATTGGTGAAGCGTTGGGCTTGCGCTGGGATGATCTAGATTATGAGCGGCGTACCATCAGCATCAATCATAGTCTGGTCTATTACCCGGTGGGCGAAAGCCGCAATTCGGTTCTGCACATCTCGAAACCTAAAACGGAAGCAGGCATTCGGACGATCCCTATGTTTGATACCGTAAAGGATGCCTTTGAAATGCTGCATGAGGAACAGAAAGAATCAGGCCGGAACGATGTGGAGATTGATGGTATGACGGGCTTCATCTTCTGCAACCGCTTTGGCAATGTTCCGAATCCGCAATCTGTGAACCGTGCCATTAAACGCATTATTGCAGACTACAATGCGGGCGAGGAAGTAGAAGCGAAGAAGCAGCATCGGGAAGTGGTTCTGCTGCCGGACTTTTCGGCACATCATCTGCGGCACACGTTCTGCACAAGGCTTTGCGAAAAAGAGACTAACCTGAAGGTCATCCAATCGGTCATGGGGCATAAAGACATTCAGACTACGATGGACATTTATGCCGAGGCGACCGAGGAGAAAAAACAGGAATCAT
>ERZ1106963.3558-NODE-3558-length-13008-cov-6.616151_pt1 | contig 13008 bp, 17 predicted proteins | sample MGYA00403681_ERZ1106963 | MGnify/ENA primary metagenome ERZ1106963 (study PRJEB35170, sample SAMEA104062407) | human gut metagenome | biome: human gut; feature: human-associated habitat; material: faeces | place: Denmark | collected 2012-05-03 ...
GTATGCAGTTGGTATGAATTTCGAGAAAACTGGTACATTGACCTCGACGTTCTTCCGCAATCTTGTCGGAAAAATGAAAGTCACGAAGTAATTGAATCAAAAGAGGAGTCGTTGAGAAATCAGCGGCTCTTCTTTTTCTTCTTGCATCTATACAGAAATTATGATAGGCTGGGTTTATCAACCAATTAAGGAGGATATGTTATGAATTGGAATGGGCTGTTTGGCATTCTCTCTAACGATCAGGAGCATGCTGAATATGAAGACGTTTACAATGAAAATGGCGATGCGGTGTATTGTGATTCCTGCGGCGAAGAAATTCGCTGGAAAGATGGCGTCTATTTCTGCATGGGTTGTGGTAAACGAATGAGCCGTCAAGTTTTCTTCGATTACATCGGCGCCACGCCACCGGGACCTCATTGCATTGACTGCGATAATCCATACCCAGGTTGCATAACATGTCCGTATGGGTATGTCGATGAATTGTCTCGATGAGATACTACTATCAGCCGAAAAAGCAGGATTCTTCGCGATTCAGTCATATTTATGTTTGCAATCATCCTCTATATTCTCGATGTACGCTATATCGGTTCAATAATTTAGGACTGGCAGTCATTCAGCAGCGATTTGATGCTGACGAAAAAGTAACCTACTGGACAGAGGTTGATGCAGGACTCGCAGATGATATTTACCGGCATCCAAAGTTCTACCGATATTTCAAAGCAAAGGCTAAGGAAGCAGAGAATACACTATACCCAACAGTAACAGTTAGGCAGATCATGTGGGCATTGAAAATGAAGCCCCTCAAGCGTGAACGCTGGGAAACGGTTTTCGATCGAGCAGACATCTGAGAATGTGCAAAAAATCTAAACAGAAATCAAGGAGTTGAGTCCTACAAGGACTCTTCTCTTTTTATACGCGAAATTTACATCTACTCTAATGAAAACACTATAAAAATTAGAGGAGATTGTATTATGAGCATCTGGAAAAAGAAAGCTTCTGATTTGACAGTTGAAGAAATTACGTTACTTTCTCTGGGCTTGGGTGTTGGCATTGGCGCCGTCACCTATGTCTATAAGGAAACGGATTGGTTTGAAACCGTCGGAAGAAAAATTTCTGAATTATGGCATAAGATCACAAAGAAATAGTGTTCTTGAGAAAGAGTCTGCAAAGGCTCTTTTTCTTTTACGCGAAAAACACAAACCGTATTATGAGAAAGAAGTGGCAGTACTGTTCTCACCGTCGATGAGGCAAATAAACTGTACATGTCATATCTCGCTGAAGGAAATAATTCAAAATGCAGTCAACTTCAACAGTTGATTTGCGAAGCAAAAACAACCATTCGTAATACATATCCAGATGACAAGGAGGCTTAAATGGACAATGCAGATCTTGCAGTCAAGCTCCAAAAAGTTGACGACCGATCACAGCGGAATGAAGGTCGTATCAAGAAACTAGAAGAGACTCAGACCGCACTAAATGAATTGGCTCTCTCCGTCAAAGAACTCGCCACAGACCAGATGAACATGAAAAAAGACATCGTCGAGATCAAGACAGATGTGAAAGCCTTGACCTCTATTCCTAGTAAACGCTGGGAAGCTCTTGTCGAAAAAGTGGTTCTGGTTGTTGTGGGTGCAGTCATCGCTTTTCTTCTCGGAAAGATCGGGATCAGATAAGATGTTCTTTTCAAAACGTTGGCTGAACCGCATGACCATTGTGGTTCTCATTTTAATCGTATGCTGTGCGTTTGGTCTGCCGCTTGTGGATATTACACTGGCGGCAATCGGACTTTTAGCCACAGCATACGGTTTTTATATGTGGAAGAGCAAGAATGAAAACCGCGCCAAGTATGCTCAGAAATTTGTTCTGGACTTCGCAGACAAATATGGCATAGATGCGGCAATCAGAATTGCAGAAGTTGTACTAAAAGACTGAAAGGAGGAGTACATATGAATGAAATTCTTCAGGTTTTAGTCAAACGAGTCGGAAATCTTTTTAGTGTGAAGAGCATTGTCACTATCAGTCTTACGATTGCCTTTGTTATTTTGTCTCTTCGTGGCGTGATTGAAGGCAAAGACTTTCTGACAATCTTCTTCTCTATCATCGCGTTCTATTTTGGTTCGCAGAATGCAAAGGAGATCAAAAATGATGCTACAGATTAACACGAGCCTGCGCGCTTCGAGAATTGGTGGCAAAAGACCGCTCTCTGCAATCAAAGCTATTGTCTTCCATTACACGGCAAACACCGGCACACACGCTTCTGCCCTCGGAAATGCTCGATATTTTGCCAACGGCAGCGAAGGACGAGCTGCATCTGCGCATTATTGCGTCGATGAAAAGAACGTCGTCTATGAATGCGTTCCACTGGACACCGTTGCTTGGAGCGTTGGCGATGGTCAGAGCGGTAAATACGGTAGAGTGTATAACAACTACAACACCGTATCTATTGAAATGGTCAGCCACACAGACTCTGCCGGAAGGTATTATATTCCGGAAGAAACGATGCGTAATGCAGCACGGCTCTATCAGATGTTGCTGAAAAAGCTTCCGAACGTTAAGGACGCAGTACGGCACTATGATATTTCCATGAAGCTGTGTCCGCTTCCGCTGATCGACGAGGGAAAGTGGAACGATTTCAAGAAACTTCTTGTGGAGGTGGATGAAGTGGTCGAAAAGAGCAAAATTATCGTGAATGGTAAGGAGTGTCCGGTCGATCGGATTCTCAAAGACGGCACGAATTATATCAAGATTAGAGATCTGGCAGCAGCGCTCGATCTTGAGGTGAGCAATAAGGGCAATATCGCGGTGCTTAATACCAAGGTATAAAAATATCCTGCCATAGACGAATCTACAGCAGGATATCGAGTGTAGGAATGCGGTGTAGGAGTAGTATAGGAATAATGTAGGAGTAACCCTACTTTATCCCCTATTTGCTGCTCCTACCTGCTTTTCAAACTCATTGAAAATGCTATGTTTTTGCGTATTCTTACTTATTCAGTGCTTCGTCAACTGCGACCGCGACAGCCACCGTTGCGCCGACCATGGGGTTATTGCCCATGCCGAGGAAGCCCATCATTTCCACGTGCGCGGGAACGGAGGACGAGCCTGCGAACTGCGCGTCAGAGTGCATACGGCCCATGGTGTCGGTCATGCCGTAGGAAGCGGGGCCTGCCGCCATGTTGTCCGGGTGCAGGGTACGGCCCGTTCCGCCGCCGGAAGCGACGGAGAAATACTTCTTGCCCTGCTGGACGCACTCTTTCTTGTACGTGCCGGCGACCGGGTGCTGGAAGCGGGTGGGGTTCGTGGAGTTGCCGGTGATGGAGACGTCGACGCCTTCCTTGTGCATGATGGCAACGCCCTCGCGGACATCGTCAGCGCCGTAGCAGCGGACGTTTGCGCGCTCGCCTTCGGAGTAGCGGATCTCGCGGACGATCTTCAGTTCGCCGGTGTAGTAGTCAAACTGGGTCTGAACGTAGGTGAAGCCGTTGATGCGGGAGATAATCTGCGCCGCATCCTTGCCAAGGCCGTTCAGAATGACGCGCAGCGGGGTCTTTCTTGCCTTGTTGGCGTTGCGGACGATACCGATCGCGCCCTCGGCGGCTGCGAAGGACTCGTGGCCAGCGAGGAAGCAGAAGCACTGCGACTCCTCGGAAAGGAGCATCGCGCCCAGATTACCGTGGCCAAGGCCGACCTTGCGGTCATCGGCGACGGAGCCGTCGATGCAGAACGCCTGCAGGCCTTCGCCGATGGCGGTAGCAGCCTCAGCAGCGGTCTTGACGCCCTTCTTCATTGCGATGGCAGCGCCTACGGTGTAGGCCCAGCATGCGTTTTCAAAGCAGATGGGCTGAATGCCCTTGACGATCTCGTACGGATCAAAGCCCTTGGCCTTGCACATCTCGCGGCACTCTTCCACCGAGCCGATGCCATACTGTGCGAGGACGCCGTTGATCTTGTCGATTCTTCTTTCGTAGCTCTCAAACAATGCCATTTTCGTGTCCTCCCTCTCTTAGTCCTTGCGGGGGTCAATATACTTAGCAGCGTTATCCCACTGGCCATAGTGACCCTGCGCCTTCTTCATCGCCTCAGCGGGCTCGATGCCGGCCTTGATAAAGTCCATCATCTTGCCGAAGTTGATGAATTCGTAGCCGATGATCTCGTCGTCCTTGTTGAGCGCGAGCTTCGTGCAGTAGCCCTCTGCCATCTCGAGATAGCGCGGACCCTTGGACTTGGTGGCGAACATCGTGCCGACCTGGCTTCTCAGGCCCTTGCCGAGGTCTTCCATCGAAGCGCCGACGGCGAGACCGCCCTCGGAGAACGCAGACTGGCTGCGGCCATAGACGATCTGGAGGAAGAGCTCGCGCATCGCGGTGTTGATCGCGTCGCAGACGAGGTCCGTGTTGAGCGCCTCAAGGATGGTCTTGCCGATGAGAATCTCGGAAGCCATCGCGGCGGAATGGGTCATGCCGGAGCAGCCGATCGTCTCGACCAGAGCTTCTTCGATCACGCCGTCTTTGATGTTGAGCGACAGCTTGCAGGCGCCCTGCTGCGGCGCGCACCAGCCCACACCGTGGGTGAAACCGGAAATGTCCTTGATTTCCTTTGCCTGAACCCATTTGCCCTCTTCGGGAATGGGCGCGGGGCCATGATATGCGCCCTTGGCAACCGGACACATATGCTGTACTTCAGCCGTATAAATCATAAGAGTCTTCCTTTCAGACAATATTTCTCCAGGCAGCCGCGAAACCCCGAAGCTGCCGATCTTACATTCTGGATTATACCCAAATTTCACAGGAAAGTCAAGAAATCCGCAGGAAAATCAACCTGTGTTTTCCTGCGCTCTTTCGGTAAAAGTGTCAAAAATCCAGCTTCTTTTCGAGACACACCAGCTGCACGCCCGGAATGCCGTTGAACGTGCAGCCCACGATTCCCGATTCCCGGAAGCCGAGCTTCGCGTAAAACCGGCGCGCGGCGGCGTTAATCTCGTTCGTGTCCATGCGAAGATACGGGCAGTCATGATCCTTTGCGTACTGCTCATAAAACGAGACGAACGCTTTTCCGTAGCCATGCCCCGCGATCTGCGGGTCGACCACCAGCGTGTGCAGGACCATGATTTCAGACTCCGGCGCATCCGGATAGAGCCAGTCGCCGCCCGCGTACTCCGGCACCTGCTCCTGATTGATGCGCGCCGTCGCGCAGATTTTGCCCCCGTCTTCCAGCACGAAAAGATCCCCCGCCGCCAGCGCCTTTCGCGCAAAACTTTCCGTCGGATACACGCCGCGCACCCAGCCGATCGTCGCCTGCCCGGCCTCTTCTTTCGCTAAAATCCGGTCATAAATCCCCGCAATCGCCAAAATGTCCGCCTCGCGGGCCTTTCTGATTGTATCGTCCATAATCAATCTCCGCTCCATAAATTATGTAACCATTTTGCAGGGGCGGACGCCTGTCCGCCCCTGCGGAATTTCTGAAATCTTCCCGATTCTGCGTAGGGGACGATGCCCACATCGTCCCGGCAGGCAAATCCGATTTTACGTTATTCCTCGGCGAATTCGATACTTCCCAATGGGTCGATGTGGGCATCGACCCCTACGAAATAAATCGAAAATTTTCAAAAAACCGGGCTGTCAGACACAACCCGGTTTTCTGCGTATCAAATTTCGTCACCGGCGAGAGATTTTTCGGCAAAGCAAGGTGAAAAGGTGAAGGCGTACATGCTGTACGTCGAACCTTTTCTAACGCGGCATTGCCGGAAAAGATCCGGCGGTGAACCGGCGAGAGATTTTCGTTCAGGGCAAGGCGGGTGGGCGAAGGCGTACCGTGTGTACGTCGAGCCCAACCAACGCGGCCCTGGGCGAAAAGATCCGGCGGCGTTACTTCGTTCCGAAAATCCGATCGCCTGCGTCGCCCAGACCCGGTACGATATAGCCGTGCTCGTTGAGGTGGTCGTCGAGCGCGCCGGCGTAGATCTCAACGTCCGGATGGTTCTTGATGAGGTATTCAATGCCTTCGGGAGCGGCGACGAGAACCATGAGCTTGATGTGCTTGCAGCCGCGCTTTTTCATCTCGTCGATGGCTGCGGCAGCCGAGCCGCCGGTAGCGAGCATCGGGTCGACGATCAGGATGTCGCGCTCGGCGACGTCCTTGGGCATTTTGCAGAAATAGACGTGCGGGATGAGGGTCTCCTCGTCGCGGAACATGCCGATGTGGCCGACACGCGCGGAGGGAACCATGCGCAGAACGCCGTCGACAAGGCCGAGGCCTGCGCGCAGGATGGGAACGACGGCGAACTTCTTGCCCGCCAGCGTCGGCGCGTCCATCTCGCAGATCGGCGTTTCGATGTGCTTGGTGGTCATGGGCAGGTCGCGGGTTGCCTCGTAGGTGATGAGCATGCCGATCTCGCTGACCAGCTCGCGGAAATCCTTGACGCTGGTGTCCTTGTCGCGCATGATGGTGAGCTTGTGCGATACCAGCGGATGATCCATAATGTGGACATGGGGGCCAAAATTGTGTTCCTTCATCCTGTTACTCTCCTTTTCCGTCCGTTATTCTGTTTTTGTTTTCTCCAATCGCGCGCGTTCGGCCTGCGACAGCCGGAGGTAGTTCGGCACAAGGCTTGCGGCATCGCCGTTCTCTCCCCGTCCGATTTTCTCCCACGCGGCAAGCGCCACGCCGGATGCGCGCTGCTGGCGCAGATGCTCGGGCAGCAGCGTCAGCTGAGGTAGTCTTTCTAAAAGAGTAGTATAGCACAGCTCCGCGCCGTCGCCAACCAGAAAAATCGGTTTTTCGATATTTTGTAGATCTTCACATAAATCATCCAGCGAAATCGCCCGATCTTCACGCAAGCGTACAAGCTCGCTTCCGGTTTTTTCAAACACCGCGTTATAGACCTGCGCCCGCCTTGCGTCCATGCAGCAGCAGAAGACGCCGTCTGTGATTGCCGCGCCGCGCGCCATCGCTTCTAACGTCGACACGCCGTAGCATGGCAGCTCACGCCCCCAACAAAAGCCCTTTGCTGCTGCCACGCCGATGCGCACACCTGTAAAGCTGCCGGGGCCGTCTGCCACCGCGCACGCGTCAATGTCCTGCGGCTCTAAGTCGCAGGTTTTGAGCAGGTTCTCCGCCATCTGCATCAGCGTCCGGCTGTGGGTCTGACCGGAGTTCTGAAAATATTCTGCGAGCAGCCGCCCGTCGTCCAGTACCGCTACGCCCGCGGCTTTCGCCGAGGATTCAAAGGCCAAGAGCTTCAAAGCGTGCGCCCCCTTCTATCGTAATTTTGCGCCAATCGAGCTGCGCGGGGTCCTTTTCGATCGTGATGGAAATCGCACCCGTCAGCGCGTCTTCCACATTCTCGCTCCACTCCACCGCGCACACGCCGCCGCGCGCGAGATAGTCCTCCCAGCCGATGTCAAAGAGCTCCTCGCTGGAAGAAAGCCTATACATATCAAAATGGAACAGCGGCATACGGCCGGAAAGATATTCATTTACAATCGTGTACGTCGGGCTCGTCACGGCTTCCCGAATGCCAAGCCCCGCCGCAAGTCCGCGCGTAAAGGCGGTCTTCCCCGCACCCAAATCGCCATAATACGCGATCACATCGCCGGGGCGCAGAAGCTCTGCAAGCTTTTTCCCAAGCAGTTCCGTCTGCTCGGGAGACTTCGTTATAACGGTCATAGCTGCATCTCATTTCATCTGTCAGTTTTCGCACCCTATCTTACCATACCCGCCCGAAAATTGCAAAGAAAAAGCGATTTCGGCGGCCGCTAAACTTTCGGTTTACAGACGGCGCAGAATTTGCTATAATGACTTGTAACGATTTTGTAGCTTTTTGCAGGGAGGTGACGCGATTGCGTGAAATTTTCCGGGCCATCCGGGAGTTTGTCAGAAAAGCGGATATGGTTCTTCTCGCGCTGTGCGTCACAGCGACGGTCTTCGGCATCGTGGTCATCTCCAGCGCCACAAATTATATCGGAAACGCCCGGTATATCCGCACACAGACGCTCGCGCTCATTCTCGGCATCATTGTTTACGTCCTTCTGACGCTCATTGACGTCGATATCATCGCCGAGCGGCGAGAGCTGCTGCTGATTTTCAGCGTGCTGTTTATCGGCATGCTGAAGATCTGGGGCTCCGAGCGCGGCGGTAACAAGAGCTGGCTTGATTTTCCGTTCCTGCCCTTTAACATCCAGCCCGCCGAGATCTGCAAGATCTTCTATATTCTGATTCTGGCCAAGGTCATCAGCGTCGAGGAAAACAAAATTTCCACGCCGCTGACCGTCATGAAGCTCGCGGGTATTACGATGCTGCTGGCAGGCGAAATTATCCTTGTCTCCGACGACCTCGGCGTTGCGCTGTGCTATGTCTTCATTTTCATCATCATGGCCTATGTCGGCGGCGTGAACTTCATGTGGTTCCTCGCCGGTCTCGGCGCGGTCGCGGTCGCGTCCCCGTTCCTCTGGAGCCGCATGCGAGACGACCAGCGCAACCGGATTCTAGTCATTTTCGACCAGACCATCGACCCCAAGGCGCAGGGCGTGCGCTACCAGATGAACCGAAGCATCCGCGCACTCCAGAACGGCGGTATTACCGGTCAGGGGCTCTATCACGGCAGCATGATCCAGAGCAATTCCCTGCCTGAGCAGCACAACGACCTCATTTTCTCGTCCATCGGCGAAGAGCTCGGACTCTTGGGCTGTCTCGCGGTGCTGATTTTGCTGACGGCCATTATTATCCGCATCATCCACGTCGGCATCCGCTCCGGCAACAACATGAACCGGCTCATCTGCGTCGGTATCGCGGGCATGCTCGCCTCGCAGACGATCATCAATGTCGGCGTGTGCCTCGGCATTTTCCCCGTCGTCGGTCTTACTCTCCCGTTTTTCAGCTACGGCGGCAGCTCGATCGTCACGATGTTCCTTGCCATGGGCATTGTCTCCGGTATCCACATGCGGCCGGCGCCCGATATCAGCGCCATGTATATCAGGCCAAAACTCAATTAGCATAGGCTGGGCAGTGAGAGCTGCCCGGCTCTTTTTTTGCTTTTCCGGCAGTGCCTGCCAAGGGTACTTTTTGTTTTTGCCGTCCGTGGCGGCAAAATAAAACCTCTGCATATTTTGCAAAGAATAACAAACACTACCAGCGTCATCAAACAAGCAGGAGGTTATCATTTTGAAACACCGTTATCACCTTGGGCGAAAACTCGTCGCCCTGATGCTGGTTCTTTTCATGTTTGCGTCAACTGCTTTTGCAGCGGAGCTTCGCGTCGACTCGCCGGACGGACTGGCGCTCAGCGCGGAGGTCTTTTCCGAGAGCGAGGCGCTTGAGGGCGTTTATGTCGCGAGCGTCCCGTCGAGCCTTGACGCAGAACTGACGCTTGGCGGCCGGACGCTTCGCGCAGGAGACGTACTTGACCGGACGATGCTCAGCCAGCTTCGCGTGAAACCCGCGGCAAACCGGGATTCCGGCTGCGAGCTTGTCTATTTTCCGATTGAAAACGGCGAGGTTCTTCCCTCTCGCGCGCTGTCGCTTTCGATTCTCACGGGCAAAAACGAAGCGCCCGTCTGCCGGGACGTGAAGCTCGAGACGTATAAAAACATCGCGAATACCGGCGCGCTCGACGCGCGCGACCCCGAGGGCGACACGCTCACCTATCAGCTCGTGAAGGAGCCGAAGCGCGGCACCGTGGAACTTTCGCCGGATGGCAGCTTCACCTACACGCCCGCGCAGAACAAGGTCGGCAAGGACGTTTTTACCTACACTGCGACGGACTCCGCCGGAAACGTGTCGAACGCGGCAACCGTCACCGTCAAGATCGTCAAGCCGACCGACCGTGCGATGTATCAGGACCTTTCCGGGGATTCGCTTGCATATACGGCAATGTGGCTCAAGGACCGGGGCGTTTATACCGGCAAGCGCATTGCGGGAAATCTCTGCTTTGAGCCGGAGAGCACGCTCACGCGCGGCGAATTCTTAGTCATGGCCATGAAGCTTCTCGGTGCGGAGCCGGAAAGCGCGCGCCTGACCTCCGGGTTTGCCGACGAAAACCAGACCCCCGCGTGGATGCGGCCCTATATCGTCTCGGCGTTTAAAAGCGGGATGATCTCGGGCGTAACGTCTCCAAGCGGCATGGTCTTCCGGCCGGAGTCGAACCTCACGCGCGCGGAGGCCGCTGTGATGCTCCAGAATATTCTGCAGCTCCCGCAGCCGCAGGAGGCCGCCGTCTTTGCAGAAGACAGCGCCGTTCCCGTCTGGGCGCAGGCTTCCGTCTCGGCGCTCAGTGAGGCCGGGATTATCATCCCCGTCACAACGTCGGCTGAAAATCTCACCCGGCGCGAGGCGGCGGAGCTGCTTTTTGAATGCTGGACACTCTGCCAGGCACGCGAGACCGCCGCGTCCCGCCTTTCCAAATAGACAAAGCAAGAGGCTGCAACCCAAGCTCGGATTGCAGCCTCTTTTTTGCGTTTGCACGTTTTAGAATACGACGACCAGCAGCATTTTGAACTGCTCCTGACCGAATACCGCGTGCGGATGGCGCGCGGGCATGACGATGGACTCGCCCTCGTGCAGCTCGTAGTCTTTTCCATCGATCGTGATTCTGCCCACGCCATCTAAGCATGTGACAAATGCGTCGCCACCCGATTCGTGCGTGCTGATTTCCTCGCCCTTGTCAAACGCAAAGAGTGTCACGCTCAGGGCGTTATTCTGCGCGAGCGTTTTGCTCACGACCTGCCCCGGCTGATACGCGACCTCGCTTTTGAGCGTCAGGACCTGCGCCTTTTCGATGTTCTTGATTCCGTACATAGAACCCCTCCTGTTCGTTATAGGCATAGTTTACCCGATTTTGGCGTGATGTTCCATTGAAAATCCAACAAAAAGGCGAGCGACACATCAAAATGATGCGCCGCCCTTTGTATCCTTATGAAGCTTTTGCCGGAGAATCAATTGAAGCTTCCGAGCTGCTTACCGGAGAGCACGTGGAAATGGATGTGGTGCACGGTCTGGCCGGCGAGCTCGCCGACGTTCGTGACCACGCGGTAGCCGTCCGCGAAGCCCTGCTCCTTCGCGAGTTTCGCGATGACGGTATAAATGTGGCCAATCAGCGCCTCGTTTTCTTCCGTCACCTCCGCAGCCGAGGCAAAATGCTGCTTCGGGATTACGAGAAAATGCTTGGGTGCCAGCGGCGCGATGTCCAGAAACGCGAGGCACTTATCGTCCTCATAGACCTTCGTGGTTGGGATTTCTCCCGCGATGATCTTACAAAACAGGCAATCAGACATATGACTTCCTCCTTATTTCAGATGTTCTGCGACGAAATCGTCGACCGCTGCCAGCGCATCGTCGAGTTTGAGTGCGTCCGTGCCGCCGCCCATCGCGGAATCCGGCTTGCCGCCGCCCTTGCCGCCGACAATCGGAGCAATCGCCTTGATGATATCGCCGGCCTTGATACCGGAGGCAACTGCGTTCTTGCCGCAGACTGCAAGCAGCGTCACCTTTCCGCCGTTGACCGTGCCGAGCACCGCAACGATGGATGCGTCCTTGTCGCGCAGGAAGTCTCCCAGCTTGCGAAGATCGTTTGCCTCCGTACCCTGCCGTACCGCTGTGACGACCTTGAGCTCTCCCACCTTCTTGGCCGAGAACATCAGGTTGTCCACATCGCCCGCGAAGACCTTGTCCTTCATCTTTTCAATCGTCTGCTGAAGGTTCCGCATCTCCTGCATGCTGCTCTGCGCCTTGGCAATGAGCTCGCCCGGCGTCGTCTTAAGCGCTTCCGCGGCCTTCATGATACGCATGTTCATTTCATCGACCATGCTGATAAACGCAAGACCCGTCACGGCCTCAATGCGGCGCACGCCGGAGGCAACGGACGATTCGCTCACAATGCGGAAGGGGCCGACCTTCGCGGTATTATCGACATGCGTGCCGCCGCAGAGCTCGATGGACTTGCCGCCCATGTTTACAACGCGGACAACGTCGCCGTACTTTTCGCCGAAGAGCGCAATCGCGCCGAGCTTCTTTGCCTCTGCGATAGGCATTTCCTTCGTCTCAACGTTCATGCCGTCAAGGATCAGCTCACTGACAAGGCGGCTGATTTTCACCAGCTCCTCCGCCGTCACGGCCGAGAAGTGCGTAAAGTCGTAGCGCAGGCGGTCCGGCTCAACGAGAGAGCCCGCCTGATGGGCGTGGTCGCCCAGCACGACGCGCAGCGCGTAATCAAGGAGGTGCGTCGCCGAGTGCGCGCGCATGATGGCCTTGCGGCGGTCGGTATCAATGGACGCGGTGACTGCATCGCCGACCGCGAGAGAGCCGGAGACGAGCTTGCCGTAATGCATGAACTTGCCACCCTTGTTCTTCTGAACATCCGACACGGCAAACTTCGCGTCGCCCGCGAAAATCACGCCCTGATCGGCGATCTGGCCGCCCATCTCCGCGTAGAACGGGGTCTGATCGAGAACGAGAATCGCGTCCTGCCCGGCGGTGATTGCGTCGCGCAGCTCGTCTTCGGCGACGATGGCAACGATCTTGCCGTCCGCTTCCATGTTCGTGTAGCCGATAAACTCGGTGGCCGGAATTTCCTTGCCGAATTCCACGCCGGCCCAGCCAAGGTCGCCGAGTGCTTTTCTGGCCTCTCTTGCGCGCACCTTCTGCTCCTGCATGAGCTGCTGGAAGGCCGCCTCGTCAACCGTCATCCCCTCTTCCTTGACCATCTCGCTTGTCAGGTCGATCGGGAAGCCGTAGGTATCATAGAGTTTGAACGCGTCCGCGCCGGAGAAAATCGTCTCCTGCTTCTGCTTGTGGCTTTCCAGCATCTCGGAGAAGATTTTCATGCCGCCGTCGATGGTCTTGGCGAAGTTCTCCTCCTCCACCCGGATGACCTTGGTGATATAGTCCTGGCGCTCCCGCAGCTCGGGGTAGTGGCCCTCGTTCTCGTGGATGACGGTGTCGCACACCTCGTAGAGGAAGGGCTCGTTGACGCCCAGCAGCTTGCCGTGGCGGGCGGCCCGGCGCAGCAGGCGGCGC
>ERZ1106963.3560-NODE-3560-length-12998-cov-8.686858_pt1 | contig 12998 bp, 7 predicted proteins | sample MGYA00403681_ERZ1106963 | MGnify/ENA primary metagenome ERZ1106963 (study PRJEB35170, sample SAMEA104062407) | human gut metagenome | biome: human gut; feature: human-associated habitat; material: faeces | place: Denmark | collected 2012-05-03 ...
CGCTTAAACGCGCGGCTGTGCCGTCGCGAACAAAACTATGCCGGATTACGGGGCTGGATAGCGAACCTCCGACCATACGGAAAATCCCAAAATCAAAACCGCAGGTAGATTGCTTGCCGTTTTTCAAAAAAAGGTTGTATGGATGAGGGTCCCGACTTCAGCCCCGTAATCCGACATAGTTTTGAAATGGCACCATATCCGTAACAGCTCCTGATCTCCCAAGGACGGAGGAAAGTGGGTCATTTTTGCCTGATGGCTCCGAGTCGCACCCGTTTTCCTGCGAAAACGCCGTGTCTCAACTTTGGTGAGACATTTGTCTCACGCCCAAAACAGAATCTGGAACATGTGTCACCTGCCCTAATTGTGTCTCATTCCGTAACTTTAGGCTGATGCAAGGTCTGAGCCCGCGAGAAGGGAGACGCGATGAGTAAGTACACGAGGGGTCTCTTGGCGGTGATACTGGCCGTAGTGCTGGTGTTGCCGGCTGCAGCATTTGCCATGCTGCCCGAGGCCAACGCCAGGTCCAGCACCGGAATGGACGGACCGACGGTGAGCGGAACGGTCGTCGACCCCGACACCAGCGGACGCTGGGAAAAATGGGCGGCCGGCCACAGCGGCAATAAGGTGACGACTCAAAACGTCGGTCGAATCTGGACCGACAAGACGGTCATGGCAGCCGGAGAAAACGAAGCATCAGATTTTGTGACTACGCTTTCGGCGATGTCCTCGACGTCTAATTCAACCGTGACGGTCACCACGCCGCTTGACATCGTGATGGTGCTGGACGCCTCTGGCTCGATGGATGATCAGATGGGCGATGAAAATTCACCTAAGCGTATCGATGCGCTGAAGAGTGCTGCGAACAGCTTTATCGATACCATCGCAAAACAAAATGAGGACATCGAGGGTGCCAACAGGCAGCATAGGGTTGCCATTGTTAAGTTTGCGGGTGATGAGACCGATAAGGTTGGAAACGACATATACCGCTCCGGCGGCCATAGGTACAACTATTCGCAGACAATGCAAGAGTTGACGGCGTGCACAGTTGGCGGCGCAAAGGGTCTTAAGGGAACGATCGATTCCATCGAGCCTGCTGGCGCTACGCGTGCCGATTATGGTATGAAGCAAGCCGAGAAAAACATCAAAATTTCTGGACGCGAGGGCGCCAAGAAGATCGTTGTGTTCTTTACCGACGGCAAGCCGACAAGTCTTAAGAAGTTTGATTCTTCAGTTGCCAACGATGCTGTGACGTCTGCCAAGAAGATGAAGGACGGCAAGGCAACCATCTATACCATCGGCATCTTTGATGGCGCGAACCCCAAAGCCAGTGTCCAAGATTCGAAGACAAGCCAAGAGAACAAGTTCATGCAGGCCGTTTCGAGCAACTACCCCAATGCCACGGCATGGGATGCTCATGGTGCACGCGCGGAAAACTCCGACTACTACAAGTCGGCGACCAATGCAGAAGAGCTCAAGAAGGTCTTCGACGACATCTCACAGGCCATTACGTCAGAGGCGCCTTATCCGACCGAAATTGATAAGGGCTACGACGCGACCAAGTCCGGTTACATCACGTTTACCGATGAGCTGGGCGACTTTATGCAGGTCGACAGCTTCACCGAGGTCGTCATCAACGGCACGCCGTTTACCAAGGCGAGCAAGACGGTCAACAAAGAAACCAAGACCGATACGTACGAGTTCGATGGCAAAGCAAAAGATCTGCTCATTACCGTGCAGCGTGCTGGTGATGACAATCCCCAGAAGGGCGATATCGTAACGGTCAACATTCCCGCGTCGTTGATTCCGCTGAGCCACTTTAAGACCGTAGACGGCAAGCTTTCGGTCGACAGCGCTCAGCCTATCCGCGTGAAGTACACCTCGAGCGTGAAGAGCACTGCGCTCGACAACCTGTTTACGCCCGAGAAGGTAACGGGGCTCAAGGATTACATCGAGAACAATACGGCCGTTGCCAACGGCACCAAGACCGTGAATTTCTACGCGAACAAGTGGAGCGGCGGTGCGTTGGGTAATACGGTTGCGACCTTTGAGCCTGCCGACACCAACCGCTACTACTACTTCCAGAAGCAGACTCCTATTTACACGGATGAGGAATGCACGCAGCCCGCAAAGAATTCGCTGGCAGATACCGGCACCTATTACTACAAGGATGAGTTTGAGGAGCAGGGCGAAAACGGCGAGGCCAAGCCCGCCTCTGCCGTCATCGAGTTTATCGGCGGCGACGCTGCGAAGTTTGACGGCGCGATTGTTCCCGATGAGAACGGTAACTTGGTGTTTACTGTGGGAACCGCACGCCTGGCCTTTATCGACGAGCTCCACACCACCAAGGATAACGTGGGCGGCAACAACACCGAGACCGCGAAAGACGTTCTCAACCCCAAGTGGAACAACACGTCCGCCAAGGCGACCGCGACGCATGTCAATTCCTACCTGGGCAACAACGGCAAGATCAGCTTTAACGTGACGCCGACAACGGTGGATACCAAGGCCAGCTTTGGCCTGACCAAGGTGCTCGAGGGCCGCAGCTGGACGGATGCGGACGAGTTTAAGTTTGAACTCTCCGCAACGTCCGAGAATGACGCCCCGATGCCTGCATCCGCGGACACGACCGTGCACAAGCCCGACCCGGACGGCAAGGGCAAGGCTGTCATTGACTTCGGCGAGATCACCTTCAACAAGCCGGGCGAGTACACCTATGAGGTCCGCGAGGTCAAGGGCGACGCCGGTGGCATCACCTACAGCAAGAACGTTGCCACGTTCAAGGTGACCGTGGCGGTTAATGCCACGGGTGGGCTTAAGGCTGACGTTGAAAAGATCTCGGGCGAGACCGAGTTCAAGAACACCTATAGCGCCAAGACGGAAACTCCGCTGACCCTTGAGGCAACCAAGACGCTCACGGGGCGCCCGATGGCCGATGACGAATTTAAGTTTGCGCTGAGCTATGCGGGGCACGACGAGGTTCTGCTGGATGCAACCAACAAGGGTGGCAAGGTTGAGTTCGGTCCGCTGACGTACACGACCAAGTCGCTCGCCAAGCTGGTCGAGGAAGAGAAGGCGTCGTTTGACGATAGCTCAGACAAGCCCACGTGGACCATTCGCTACACTGCTGCCGAGCAGACCGGCAAGCTGCCTGCGGGCGTGAGCGCTGCCGTGTCGGCAATTGACGCATATGTAACCGTTGTCGACAACGGCGATGGTACCCTGACGGCGACGGCTGACTACGGCGACGCCGGCAACAAGTTTGTGAACGCCTACACTGCCGCGCCTGTTGAGGCATCGCTTGTGGGCAAGAAGAATCTGCAGGTTCCTGATGGCCTGACCCCGGCTGACATTACCGGCAAGTTCACCTTTACCGTGACCGGTGAAGAGGGCGCACCCATGCCCGCGAACGCGAGCGTGACCAATGATGCCAAGGGCAAGGTCGACTTTGGCAAGATTACCTTTACGCTCGACGACCTTAACAAGGCCCTGGGCGAGAAGCCCGAGAAGCGCGAACATACCTTTACCTACACCGTGACCGAGTCCGGCGAGGTCGCTGGCGTGACCAACGACGCCAAGCTGTCGCGCGAGGTTTCCTTCACCGTGACCGATGACAGCAAGGGCAAACTGAGCGTGTCTCGCAACCCGGATGGCAACGCAGCCTTTACGTTCACCAACACCTATAACGTGACGTCTGTCGAGACGAGCGTCACCGACCAGATCACCGCGACCAAGGTCCTGACCGGCCGCGACATGGCTGAGGGCGAGTTCTCCTTCAAGCTCGTCGAGGGCGAGGGCAAGGACGCCAAGGTTGTTGCCACCGGCAAGAACGCCGCCGATGGCAAGATCACGATGAGCCCCATCGAGTACACCAAGGCCGGAACGCACACCTATACGCTGCGCGAGGTCAAGGGCAACGCCGGCGGTATCACCTACAGCGATGCCGAGTACGGCATCGAGACCACCATCACGGACAACGGCGACGGCACGCTCGAGGCGAAGCATGTCCTGAAGGACGACGTCAAGGCTGCAACTTTCGAGAACGCTTACAGCGTGACCCCGCTCGACGCAGAGCTCGACTTTGACCTGAGCAAGGCCATCGACGGTCGCGACTGGACGGACTCCGACAAGTTCAGCTTTACCATCACCGCTCCCGAGGGCACCCCGCTGCCCGACCCCGCAACCGTGACCGTGAGCAAGAAGGACGCGAAGGACGGCATCGCCGCCATCAACTTCGGCAAGATCCGCTACACGGCTGCCGGAACCTACAAGTACGAGATCCGCGAGAACGCGGGCAATGCGGCAGGCATGACGTATGACGGACATGTCGCGACCGCCGAAGTGACCGTGACCGAGAACGGCGAGGGCGTCCTGACCGCCAACGTCACCAAGAAGGAAAGCGGACGTTTTACCAACACGTACCGCACTGAGCTCGATTACGCCGCGGCCGGCGGCCTCAAGCTCAGCAAGAGCCTCTCCGGACGTCCCATGACCGAGGGCCAGTTCACCTTTACCGTGAAGCCCGCCGACGAGGCTTCGGCCAATGCGCTCGGCCTGCTGCCCGGCGCCAACAACTTCCAGTCCCCCGCAGCGGCAGAAGCAACGGTCGGACTGATCGACATTCTGGCTGGTCATGAGGTTATATTTACGCAGGCTGACGCCGGCAAGACCTTTACGTACACCGTGGCCGAGAAGAACGACGGCCAGCCTGGTTACACCTACGACGACGCCGTGCGCACGGTGACGATCGCCATCGCCGACGACACCGCCGGCACGCTCACTGCTACGACGACCGTTTCCGGCGGTCCCGAGGGCACGCATGAGACGGTCCACAAGAGTGGCGAGAACAAGGTCGAGAAGGCCCTGGTGCCGTTCCACAACAGTTACAGCGCTACGACCAACACGCCTGGCGGCACCGCCGCTCAGGTCGTTGCCACCAAGACTCTGACCGGCCGCCCGATGGCCGACGGCGAGTTCTGGTTCGGCATCGCCTATCAGGGTGAGCTTGTGGCATACGAAAACCTCAAGCCCAATATCGGCGGGCACGTGAGCTTTGATACGCTGCACTACGACACTAAGATGCTTGCTAATCTTGAGGCTGCTGGGCTTGCTTATCGTACCGATAAGGACGGTAAGCTTGCCTGGACCATTAACTACACGGCCTACGAAGATTTATTCGGGCTGCCGAATGGCGTTTCCGCTACAACGTGGAGCTTTGGCTTTAAGGTTATCGTCGTCGACAACGGTGACGGTACCCTGACGGCAACGGTCGACTACGGCGGCGTCGAGCCCTTGTTCGAGAACGTCTACGGCGCCGAAGCCGTCGATGCCGCGCTCACCGGCACTAAGAAGCTCCAAGCTGCCGAGGGCCTGACCCCGGCTGACATCACGGGCAAGTTCACCTTTACCGTGACCGCCGACGAGGCCGGCGCCCCGATGCCCGGGCGCACGACCGCAACCAACGACGCGGCTGGCAACGTGGACTTTGGCAAGATCCACTTTACGCTCGAGGACCTCAACCGCGCTCTGGGCGTGACGGACGATGCGACCGATAAGGCCGAGGCAGACGAAGCTGACGAAGCCGAGGCCGACGAGGCAGAGGCCGACGAGGCAGAGGCTGAAGAGGCCGACACCGACGAGTCCAACGACGAGTCCGAGCCCGCAGCCCCCACCGCTCCGCGCTCGCACACCTTTACCTACACGGTGACCGAGTCCGGTAGTGCCCCTGGCGTGACCAATGACACCAACGCCACGCGCAAGGTTTCCTACACCGTGTCTGACGACGGTGCCGGGCATCTGAGCGTCAAGCGCGAAGGCGACGACGGTGCTGCCTTCACGTTTACCAACACCTACGGCGTGGCACCTACCGATTCGTCCGTGACCGATCAGGTCAAGACAGTCAAGCGCCTGACTGGACGCGACCTTGCAGCCGGCGAGTTCACGTTTGAGCTGCTCGAGGACGGCGTGGTTGTCGCCATCGGTACCAACGACGCTGACGGCACTGTGACGCTGAGCCCGATTCGCTACGAGGCACCCGGCACGCACACGTACACGCTGCGCGAGGCTTGCCCCAACGCGCTCGGCCTGTACAAGAGCGTCACCTATGACGGCACGACCTACACCGTCGTGACCACCGTCTCCGACAATGGTGACGGCACGCTGACCGCGACGCACAAGCTCGAGGGAGCCACCGAGTCGGCTGGCTTTACCAACAAGTATCACGCCATGCCCACGCAGGTTTCCATCGGCGCCATTAAGGTGCTCGAGGGACGCGAGCTCAAGAAGGAAGAGTTTAGCTTTAAGCTCGTTGGCGAGGGCATCGAGGCCGCCGTCACCAACGATGCCGACGGTAAGATCAACTTCGACAAGTTTGAGTACGACGAGCCCGGTACGCACGTCTACACCATCAGCGAGGTCAAGGGCGACGAGGCCGGTATGACCTACGACAAGTCCGTCTTTACCGCGACCGTCAACGTGGTCGATGACGGCGAGGGCAACCTCAAGGCGAACGTCGCCTTTACCAAGGGTGACAAGAGCGTCGAGGGTATCGTGTTCAACAACACGTACAAGAAGCCCGAGACGCCCGTGCCGCCGCCCGACCCCGGCACGCCCAAGACCGTGACGAACATCGTCAAGACGGTCAAGGGTTTCCTGCCCACCACGGGTGACCAGCAGGCCGCCGCACTGCTCATGGCATTTGTTATCGCCATGGCCGGCGTCGGAGCCCTGGTCTGGGGTATCCGTAAGCGCTAGGCACGTCGACAGCGCCCGGGGCCAAAAGGCCCCGGGCGGCCGGTAGGGCTAAATCTCGACCTACTCCTACCCCCAGCCGCCACGGAGGCATCTCCCTCCTCCGTGGCGGCATTTTTGTGCGTTGGCGAGCGCTGCCAAATGATCCCTCGGGGACGGAGGAAAACGGATCATTTTGGTCCCGCGAGGCTTGCGGAGGTACTCATGCAAGGCCGCCCGAACAAAACTATGCCGGTTTACTACGATGAATTCGACATTCCCGACCATGACTGCATTTTTCTAAATATTGCAAGCGTTCTACCTGCGCTTTTGCAAGCGCGCAATTTGCCGTGGTCGAAGGTGGACGATTCATCGTAGTAAACCGGCATAGTTTTGAAATGGCATTAAATCGGTAGCAGCCATTTTGCTAAGCCGGAGCGGTCGGCAGTTGGGTAATTACCCTCGCAGGTAGGCGATGGCGATTTGGGTGCGGTTGCGCAGGCCCATTTTGGCCAGGATCGAGCTGATGTGGTTGCGCACCGTGCCTTCTCCCATATAAGCCGTGGCGGCAATCTCCTTGTTGTCGAGGCCGCGGGCGATGAGCTCGGCGACCTCGAACTCGCGGTCGGTCAGGCTGACAAAGGCCGCGGGCCGGCGAGACGTGTCGGCCTCGGACCCCGCCCCATCAAAGTCGATATCCTCGATCGCCTTACCCTCGAGTACGCGTTTGCCGTCCATGACCTGCGCCAACGCCGGCGGAATGGCGGCGACATCGGTCTTGATCAGGTAGCCGCGGGCGCCCAGTTTAAGCGCCGACACAATGTACTCGTCATCCGAGAATGTCGTCAGAAACACCACGCGCGCCGTGGGGTCGCGCTCAAGGATTTCGCGTGCCGCCGAAAGGCCGTCGCGTCCCGGCATCTGAATGTCGAGCAGCGCGATGTCGGGCGCGTGCTCGCTGTAGAGCGCGACCGCCTCGTCGCCATTGGCGCCGGCGCCCACCACTTCGATCTGCGGCTGGGCGCCCAGGATAATCTTGAGCGAATCGACCACCAAGCGGTCGTCGTCGACAACGATGAGCCTCATCGGCCCTCATCTCCTTGCTGTTTGGGAACGGTGGCAAACACGCGCCAGCCGGGGGAGCCGGCACGCGGGCCGGCGGTAAAGGCGCCACCAAGCGCCTCGATGCGCTCGCGCATGGAGGCGAGCCCCATGCCCTCTGCGGCGTCGCGGCTGCTTGCTTGGACCCCACCAGCGCCATCGTCGGTAACGACAAGCTGGTAAAACGACGGATGCTCCATGCATCGTACGGTGACGGTCTGGGCGCAAGCGTGGCGCATGGTATTGGAGAGCGCCTCGCGCAGGACCGCTGCAAAGCAGTTGGCGACATTTGCGGGCGCATGCTCGGCCAAAACTTCAAGCTCAATCTGCGGGCCGCCGTCCGAGCGTGTGCCTTCGACAATGCGTTCGAGCTGCACGGAAAGGTCGACGGCGTTGTCGTTGAGCGCGTGGACGCTGATGCGCACAAGCTGGAGCGCCTCGTCAACCGTGCGTTTAACGTCGGCGAAATCGGCGGCGACGCCAGGCTCGTCGGCGTGGACCACGCGTAGGGCTTCAGCCTGCAGTGAGGCGCGTGTGAGCTGGTGCCCGACGTTATCGTGGATCTCGCGCGCGATGCGGGCGCGTTCGGCGAGCGTCGCGAGCTCGACTTCGTAGTCCTGGCGGTCGGCAAGGTCGCGGTTGCGCGCTTCGAGCGCGAGGGCTCGTTCTTGCAGCTCGTCGCGGGTACGGCGCATGCGCTGCTGCTCGCGCTCCAGCTGGGCGGTACGTAGCGATAGCAAGGTGGCGGCAACCGAGAGGATGGCGGTCAGCAGGAGCGTTCGGGTGGTGAGCGCGCCGCCGCGAAGGTCCGCGACAAGCGCGCAGACAAACACGGCGCCAATCGCCAGCGCGGGCCAGATGCGTTCACGGCGCACGCGTCGCGCGATGTCATAGAGGATGAGAGGCGCAAACGGCACAAACGGCGGCACGAAGACAGCCGCGATGATGTAAGCGTAACTTGCGGTCTCGCTTGCGCGGCGCGTGCGTTCCCCCTGTGCGACCTCGGCCAGAGAAGTGGCAATAACGCCAAGGCAAAACGCTGCGACCAGGTGAGCGTCCACAGCAAGGCCCATGGCGGCCGCAATGCAGCACGCCAGCACGATCGATTTGTCGAAAAGCCTGTTCATACGGGTATTGTACGCGAAGCCGCGCATGGTGGAGGGGCCGCCTGCGCAACCGTGACATTCCTCCCGCGCAGCAAAGCGGGGGGCGTCGGCAGGCCGCACGACAAAGACCCCGCACTCGTGACAAAGCTCACTGGTGCGCGCCGCTCGCTCCTGCGATGATGCAATCGTACCGGGCCGCAATCAACAGAAGGGCCGCCTCATGACAGACATCGTTCACGTCGAAAACCTCGTCAAGCGCTACGACGACCTTATCGCGCTCGACCACTTTAACCTCAGCATCGCCCCCGGCGAGATCTTTGGCCTGCTGGGCCCCAACGGCTCGGGCAAGACCACGTCCATCAACTGCATCCTGCAGCTGCTCGCCTACGACAAGGGCACCATCGAGCTGTTCGGCGAGCCCATGACGCCCGCCCGCTACGACCTCAAACGCCGCATCGGTGTGGTGCCGCAGCAGGTGGCGGTGTTCGACGAGCTCACCGTGCGCGAGAATATCGACTATTTCTGCAGCCTTTACGTCAACGACCGCAAGCGCCGCCGCGCGCTGGTGGACGAGGCGATCGACTTTGTCGGTCTGGGCGACTTTACCAAGTTTCGCCCCGGCAAGCTCTCGGGCGGCCTGGCGCGTCGCCTCAACATTGCCTGCGGCATTGCGCACAAGCCCGAGCTCATCTTCTTTGACGAGCCCACGGTGGCAGTCGACCCGCAGAGTCGCAACGCCATCCTGGAGGGCATCTGCCGCTTGCGCGACGAGGGCGCCACGGTGGTGTATACCAGCCATTACATGGAGGAAGTCGAGCAGATTTGCAGCCGCATCATGATCATGGACGGCGGACGTGTGCTGGCGCAGGGCACCAACGACGAACTCAAGCGCATGATTCAGATGGGCGAGAAGATCGTGATCGAGGTCGGCGAGGTGCCGAGCGCGGCGCTCGGTGCCGTCGCGAGCCTGCCGCATGTCCTGGACCTGTCGGCGACGGCGGGCCAGCTCACGTTTTCGTGCGAGGCGAGCCCGCATAACCTCACGGACATTCTCGATGCGCTGCGCTCGCATGACGTGGCGCTTGGCCGCATTTATTCCGAGCCGCCGACCCTCAACGACGTGTTCCTCGAGATCACCGGCCGCGAGCTGCGCGACTAGGGGGCAGCCATGTTCAACACCATTATCATTACGGTCAAGACGCTGCTGCGCCGACCGAGTACGTGGGTCTGGGGCGCTCTCTTTCCCATCGCGCTTTCCACGATGTTCATGTTTATGTTTGCGAACCTCAGCTCCGACGGCACGGTCGACCCGGTGCCGGTTGCCGTCATAGCGGACGAGGCCTGGGACGCCTCGACCTTTAAGGACGTGGCGACGTCGCTTGCCAAGGAGAGCGACGATCAGCTGCTCGAGATTCACGAGCGCGACGACGCAGCCGATGCGAACCGTGCGCTTAAGGCCAGCGAGGTTGCGGGCATCTATACGGTCGACGACGCAGGCGTACCCAAGCTCACACTGCTATCGAGCTGCGACAGCTCGCGTGCCTCATCGGTGCTCACCGATCGCAGCATTCTGGAGACGGTGGCAAGCTCGTATACACAAAATGCCGAGCTCATGTCCCAGATTGCCCAGGACAACCCGGCGGCGCTCGCCGACCCGGAGGCGGTTGCGCGCGCCCTGTCGCTCGAGGGTGGCACCCGCCGCGTAAGCCTGACGCGCACCACGCCCGACGGCACGGTCATCTACTATTACGCGCTCTTTGGCCTGGTAGCGATGATGTCTGCCGAGTTTGCCGCCTTGAGCGTCGTCGATCTGCAGCCCAATCTGTCGGGCCTTGGCGCGCGTCGCTGTGTGGGCGGTCTTTCCAAGACGGCGTCGCTGGCCGGTATCTTTGTGGGCTCGTGGCTGGTCTCCTTTGCCTCGATGACGATCGCAATCGGCTACGTGCGCCTGGTCGTGGGCGTCGACTTTGGCGGGCGCGAGGGGCTGTGTCTGGTGGGCGGCGCCGCTTCCGCGCTTGCCGCCACGGGCCTGGGACTCTTTGTGGGCACGCTTCCCGTTAAGGGCGGCAAGGCGTCCAAGTCCGGCATCCTCACGGGCTTTGCTACCACGTGCGCTCTGTTCGCCGGCCTCTACGGCGAGCCGGCGATGGCGCTTGCCGACGACGTCGCCCGCGCCTGCCCGGCCGAGTGCTGGTTCAACCCCGTCAAGCTCATCTGCGACATGTTCAATCGCCTGTATTTCTTTGAGGACCTGGGGCCCTTTGCCGTTCGCGCCGGCGCGCTGGTCCTTATGGCGCTGTTGTTCGTTGCCGCCGCCACGCTGATCTTTGGAAGGAGCCGCTATGAGCACCTTTAAGACCGCGCTTCGCATGGCGCTGGCGCACCCGTTCTACCTGCTCATCTATACGGTGTTCATCTCGCTCATGGGCGTATTCATCGCGGCATCGGTGAGCTGGAACTCGTCGCAGCTCACCGAGTACAAGCCCTACGATGCCAACGTGATCGTGGTCGACCGCGACGACAGCGACCTTTCGCGTGCGCTTACCAAGCATCTGGGTTCGCGTTTTGAGCTGGTCACGGGCATCGGCGACGATACGTACGACCTTGCGGACGCGCTCTCCAAGAGCAACAGCGCCAAGGGCAGCGCCGACTGCGTGTTCTTTATCCCGGAGGAGTTTGAGGACGACCTCGTTGCGGCTGCCCGCGCGGGGGAGGCCCTGCCCAAGCTCGACGTGACCTACGGTTCTGGCACCATGGCGGCGGCGCTTTCGTCTGCCGAGGCCTCGCGCTGGATCTCGCTCGCGGGCGCTGCGGCGGCGCTTGAGCCCGCTGCTTCTAACGGCGATGTTGCCAAGGCTGCCGAACACGCGGCCACCGAGCGTGCCGAGGTCGAGATCGAGCAGGTCAAGGTCGGCTCGACTGCCGCCGCCACGCTCGAGTCGTACTTCAACTTTGGCGCGTACGCGATCATCTCGTCGGTCATCGTGTCGGTGGGACTGGTGTTCTCGGGCATGAACGAGCCCGAGCGTGTGCGCCGCATGGAGGCCGGCCCGGTCTCCGAGCGCCAGCGCTCGCTTGCCGTGTTTGCGGCCGCCGCCGTGCTCACCGTCTGCATCTGGTTTGTGTCGAGCATGATGGGCGTCGTGGGCTTTGCCGGCGCGGTTGCCGAGGTCGGCGTGGGTCGTGTGTGCCTGGCGCTGGCGGCGACGTTTGCCCTGGCGTGCACGCCTCTGGCCGTTGGCTTTGCGCTTTCGAGCCTGGGTGCGCGCGAGGAGCTGCTTAACGGTGTGGGCAACCTGCTTGGCATGCTCATGACGTTTTTGGGCGGCGCTTGGATGCCGCTGTCGCTGATGGGCTCGGCCGTGCAGACGGTGGCGCACTTTGTGCCGACGTATTGGGTGAACGACGCGATTGGCAAGGCGCTCGCTTCTGATCTGACGTCCACCGTGTTGGGCGACATCGCCTGCGACCTGGGCGTCACCGTGCTCTTCGCCGCCGCCATTGCCGCCGTAGGCCTGGCCCTCTCACGCGCCAAATCCCGCGCCTAGTCTGAAATAAATCCTAGGCCTCGCCCCAAAATAGTTCGCCAAGGTTTACTATTACGTTCATAAAGTAGTACGAGGCTAACAATGGGGGATACCATGGCAACGCAGGAAGCCTACGTCCAGGTTAAGGATCTCAAAAAGCACTACGGCGACGGTGATGCGCGCCTGACGGTACTCGATGGCATCGACACGTCTATCAACCGCGGCGAGATCTGCGTCATGCTGGGGCCCTCGGGCTCGGGCAAGTCGACCTTTCTCAACCTGATCGGCGGCCTGGAGGATGCCGACGGCGGCTCCATCATGGTGGACGGCTGCGACCTCACCGTGCTCAAGCCTACCGATCTGGGCGAGTATCGCCGCCGCGAGCTGGGCTTTGTGTTCCAGTTCTACAACCTGGTGCCCGATCTCACCATCAAGGAGAATATCGAGGTCACGGCGCACCTGTCCAAAAACCCGCTCAATGTCGACGACCTGCTACGCTCGCTGGGCCTCTACGAGCACCGCAACAAGTTCCCGCGCC
>ERZ1106963.3561-NODE-3561-length-12988-cov-5.199490_pt1 | contig 12988 bp, 9 predicted proteins | sample MGYA00403681_ERZ1106963 | MGnify/ENA primary metagenome ERZ1106963 (study PRJEB35170, sample SAMEA104062407) | human gut metagenome | biome: human gut; feature: human-associated habitat; material: faeces | place: Denmark | collected 2012-05-03 ...
ATGACTGTGACCGGAGTGAAGACCAACGGGATGGTCACCGGAATTGATTATATGAGTGTGGTGGATATGTATTACCGATATCTTCACATTCCTTTTGACGCGAATATATATTCCCATATCTGCGCCTTCCCTCTGGTAAAAAGAGATTGCCCGTGTATTTTTCCGATACACATTTAAGCGTAATTCGTTTCTTTTGTCTTTTGTATCATTCAGCAGAATTTTACCGATACCCTGAGACTGCATTTTATCAGAAACAAAAATGCCCTCGATATAATCGTTGTTCAGCCCTATAAACCCCTGGATTTTCTGATCACTTTCATAGACATAGACTTCCGCCTGTAACAGCATTTCTTTTACCAATTTAAAATTACGTTTCCAATATTGAGCAGAAATAAAATCATGTGCTTTTAAATTCGTATCTAACCATATATCGGCAACTCTGTCTATATCTGCTTTTTGTAATTTTCTGACCATAACCGGTATTCCTCTCAAACGCAACTTCGTCAAACCAAAGTTCACAATACCTGCAAGCTTGTTCCACCCTATCTTATCCCCAGCTCGTCCAGTGCTTTCTCCCAATAGGAGTCCGCAATATTATACCAGGGGTCCTGATAGTCGTTTAGTTTCATGACATGATTTAAGACCGTTCCGTGGGGCAGCTCTCCGGTATCCAACAAATGCTCCGTGATCCTGCACCAGTACGGCGATGCATCCCAAAGCCCGGATTCGTGAATTTCTTTTATTACGGTATCCACGTCATATTCCAGGGAAAGAAATTCCGGCTTCCAGTCCTTTCCGTCCGAGGTCAATATCATGTACTGTGTTTTTTTCGGGGACTTCAACGGAACTCCGACCGCTCCCGCGTTTATGATTCTCTTTTTCCCGTCAGAAACGAATCCTTGCATATGGGTATGTCCGCATATGATATAGCGTTCTTCGCATTTTTGAACGAATAATTCCTCCGAAAGCAGCGCTTTCTGATTCTCAAAAGGCGTTCCATGACAAGCCAGAACCGGTTCCATCCCGGCAAACCGGATGCTTTGGCTGATCGGCAACGTTTCAAAAAAATCAAGATCCTTTGCATTCAGACTGTTGTAATTATAAATCATTGCCATGACACTGCGGTTTCCACTTTTCCAGTCACAGTTTTGATCTTTTCTGCGATTGAGCCAGTAATCTTCTTTATTTCCCCTTATAAAAATGCAGGAAGCATTTTGTTTCAGTTCATACAGAATCTCCAGCGTTCTTTGCGGATAGGGAAACTCGCCCAAATAATCGCCCAAAAAAATATACGCATCCACATTCTGCTCCAACGCATGCGCCAGACAGCGCTGCAAGGCGATATAGTTTCCATGTATATCTGACATTACTGCTATTTTCATGTCCGTTCTCCATTTTTCTTCGCAGATCCACTACGGTTGCAGTGACCGGCAACGTGCAGGTATTTCTTTTTTTCCGTCCTCTTACATGCAGTCCGATGCCGATGCAAAGAAACGTAACTCCGAGTATGCCCCATACCAGTATAAACAAGAATATTAGTGTTGTTGTTTCCATTCTGTCACTCCCAGTTCATCGAATTGCGTAAATGCCCTGTCAGTCCTGTTTCCACTCCACACGAAGTCCTGAACCTGATTGTAGCATAGAAAGATGCCTCTTCGCAAATACAATTCCCGGGAGTTTGACAGTTGCTTTGCGACTGTTTTGAAATTGGATATATAACTAAAACTTCCCACACCGATGTGGTGTGTTGAACCTTGAAAATTCAATATTTCAGCCAATAAAAAAGGCATAAACCTGTTCCGTTTGGTATAATGGAATTGACTAGAAACCATCTTTACAAAGGAGATTTATGCCATGTCCAGTATACCACAAAACCATTCTGATGAAAAAGCCCTAATTGACTGCGTTCAGAGATTTTTTTCTAAACACCATGTCGGCAAGCTTCTTGCCAGATGTAATGGCATGAAAGAAAAAGGCGTTTCTCCGGTTTCTCTGTTTCGTTACAAACTCAGTAACATTTTTGTCGGAAGAAGTATGTATATGCAGCAACAGACCGGCTCTTTTAAGGAAGCATTTTCCAAGAACACGTTCTACCGTTTCCTTAATTCTGCAAAGACAAACTGGCTCCGTTTCACTTCTCTTCTTGCTGCAGATATCGTAAATCACGACATCAAAGGTCTGACGAATGACAGCAGAAAAAATGTCTTCATCATTGATGACAGTCTTTTTAACCGCACCAGCTGCAAGAAAACAGAACTGGGATCAAAAGTTTTTGACCACACGGATATGCGTTTCAAAAAAGGATTCCGAATGCTTACTTTAAGCTGGAGTGATGGAAATACATTGATTCCTGTAAACAGCTGTCTGCTGGCATCTGCAAAAACTACAAATATCATCGGTCCTGTAAAGGACTTTGATAACAGAACCCTTGCAGGAAAAAGACGCAAGCTTGCTCAGACAAAAGCTCCAGAAGCAATGATGGCTTTGCTGGACACTGCCCTCAGCGTGGGACTGAATGCTGACTATGTTCTGTTTGATTCCTGGTTTTCAAACCCGGTGCAGATCACAGCCATCCATTCAAAAGGCATGGATGTGATTGCTATGATCAAGAAGAGCAGCCGGATTAAATACTCATACGGTGGTAAACAGCTGAGTATCAAAGAAATCTATTCCAAGAACAAAAAGCGCCATGGCAGATCAAAATATCTGCTGTCTGTTGATGTTATGGTAGGAAAAGAAACTCCAATTCCGGCGAAAATCGTATGCGTAAGGAACAAATCGAACCGCAAGGATTGGCTTGCTTTTATCTGTACGGATACGACTCTTTCTGAGGAAGAAATCATCCGTGTTTATGGAAAACGTTGGCAGATTGAGGTTTTCTTCAAGACCTGCAAATCCATGCTGAACCTGATTGGAGAATGCCATAGCTTATCTTATGATGCGCTGACAGCCCATGTGGCCATTGTATTTACTAGATATATGTTGCTTGCAATGGAACAGCGCCAAAACGAAGATCAGAGAACTCTTGGTGAGTTATTCTTCTTTCTCATTGATGAAATGGCAGACATTACTTTCCGCAGGTCACTTTGCATCTTGATGGATGCCTTAATGGCAAGCCTTCAGGAAATCTTAAAGCTCAGCGATAAACAACTGACTGCTTTTACTGTTGATTTTGAGGCAAGATTGCCGGAATATCTGCGTAATGCACTTCATCCAGAGGTTGCAATAGCATAAAGCACTATTTTGTTAGCTGAAATATTGAATTTTCAAGGTGCGAAGCCCTGTTTAGGTGTGGGAAGTTTTAGTTAATTATTATATCGAACTTTTGAAACTTCTGTCAAGGGTTTTACGGCATCAGCTCATAGATTCCACGATTCTTGTTGTCGCGCACGGACAGCCAAAGGTAATTGTTATCATCGTCCACATCCTGGCAGACCGGTACCTCCTTGCGGTTCGAACCGGCTCCGTAGGGGCTCCAGATTCCCGCGTCCGCAAAGCCGTTCCACTCTTCCTGATTGCCGTCCCAATTTAACGTCGTCAGGTACATTTCTCCGCTGTAGAAGCCGCTGCGGAACGTTCCGATCACATTCTGGATGTAACGCTCCTTTTTGGCAGCCTTGCTCATATCCAGCTCATAATGCTCCTGTCCTTCACCGTCCGGCAGGTCGTTTTTCCATTCTCCGGCATACATATGCTCGCGGTAGGCGCGGTCCGACGTGGTATCATCGTCATAATAAACGTAAAAGCGCACCCACTTGCCGTTGCCTTCGCGTTTGCCATTCGACCACTCGCCGTAGTAATAGGCGTTATCCGCATAGCAGGCGATTCCGGTTCCGTCCGGCTGTCCTGCGCTGCTGCGCTCGCCATAATAATAAAAGCTGTTTGCATCCGAAATATCCGACGACATCCTCATATACCAGGGCAGCATCGCCAGATCCTCCACCGCGTCCATATTATCCTGTTCCCAGTAACCGGACATCTCCAGAAGCATCTCTTCGTTTGTCTTGTTCGCACTCTCCGCGCCGGATAACGGATCGTTTCCACTCACCGTCCGGAGGTTGCCCTCCTGCTTGGCCCCCTGACTTTCCTTCCCTTTGCCTGCGGGAAGTTTGCTGTCCGGATGCTCTGTCAGCGTCTCATCCTCCTGCTGTCCCCTTTCCGTCGTCTGCTTTTTCCCCGCTGTTGTTTCTTCCGTCTGATCCGTTGCGTCCTTCGTCTCTGATTCTGCAGACTCTGCCTGTTCCTCGCTGTACCATATCTGCGTGCTTTCCGTTTCTGCGATCTCTGCCCGTGTCTCCCTGCGCTGATGCAGCCGTACTGCGCACAGCGCGATGATAATTACCAGAAAAAGAGCAATCGCCGCCACCGGGATCAGATCCCTTTTTTTATCGTCCATGTCCGCATTTCCTCCAGTTGGTTTATTGTAACATAGGCTTTCTTTTTTTCCTATTTAAACTTTATTAAGAAAAACGAAAGCTTTTTCTGTTTCTTATATATATGCGTTTTCCTCCCTTGACATCCCTCAAAGTCCTGACTATTATGGAACAGAAAACGAATTTACCTTACACGAAAAGAGGAGTTTTATGAAAAAATGGATTGTCTGGCTGAAAAAAAGCAGTCCCTGGATTTTTCTGCTGATCGGCCCTGTTCTGAATTTTTATCTGCTGGAATGGTACACGCATAATCCGTTCCAGACCATGAAACCGTATATACAGGGGATGAATCTGGCACTGTTTGAATTTGCAGCACTGTTTTTATTTGCACTGACCGGCAGGATCAGCCGCGCACTCGGCATCGAAACCGCCTTCTGCGCCATTTACGGTCTTGCAAACTATTTCGTCCTGGAATTTCGCGGCGCGCCCATCCAGCCGTGGGACATTCTTTCGATCTCGACCGCTGCCAGCGTTGCGGACAACTACGAATACAAATTGAACCGCACCGCAGTAATCGTGCTGATCTGTTTTGTCCTGCTTCTGGTTCTGGAATTTTTCCTGAAAAAAGGCTTTCCGAAAAAAAATAAAAGAGCCCGGATTGCCCGCGTCTGCCTCGCGCTTTCCTGCGGTCTTTTATGCTTTGGCTACACGAAAATGCTGCACAGCGAGGACATCGTCGAGCAGAAGCTTCACCTTTACAACAAGCTTTTCACTCCGACGACGATTCAATTTAAAAATGGTACTGTAACTGCGTTTTTAATGGAGCTTCAGTACATTTCTGTTGATAAGCCCTCCGGTTACAGCGCAGAAAACGCCAAGGGGCTACTGGCATCCTATGATACCGGCTCTCAGGAATTCGATGGAACACCTTCGGACAATGCACAAAAGCCGAACATTATCGTCATCATGAACGAGGCGTTTTCCGATCCGTCCGTGCTCGGCGATTTTACAACGAACGAGGATTATATGCCCTTCGTGCACAGCCTGCTCGACGGCGCGGATAACACGATTTCCGGTCACTTAAATGTCTCCGTCAAGGGCGGCAACACTGCCAACACAGAATTTGAATACCTGACCGGCGCTTCAATGGCGTTTCTTCCTTATGGAAGTATCCCGTATCAGCAGTATGTGAAAAAAGAGACGCCTTCGATGGCCTCCTATCTTTCCTCCCTCGGCTACTACACGATTGCGATGCATCCCTACCGCGCTGCCGGCTGGGACAGAAATCTCGTTTATCCCAAGCTCGGCTTCGACGAGATGCACTTTCAGGAGTTTTTCACAGATTCTCCGCTTGTGCGCAAATATGTCAGTGACGAGGGCAACTATGAAAAGATCATAAAGCTCTACGAGGAAAAAGATGCGGACACGCCGCTGTTTTTATTCAACGTGACGATGCAGAACCATTCCTCCTACAGCGACTGGGCGGATTACGACAACTTTTCCCCCGATATCACGGTAGAAGGCTCGGATTCCAAGCTGCTTCCGGCGTACCTGTCCTTGATCAGGCTGTCTGACAGCGCCATCCAGAACCTGGTTTCCTACTTTGAAGCACAGGAGGAACCTACCATGATCGTCTTTTTCGGAGATCATCAGCCTGCCGATTCCGTCGTACGTCCGGTCTGGAAGCTAAACGGCAAAGATGACGCGGACTTAACCGACAAGGAAGAGGCGCTGCGCTACAAGGTTCCGTTCTTTATCTGGGCAAACTTCAATATCGAAACGGAAAACGATCTGGAAATCAGCGCAAACTATCTTGCGGCAAAGACGCTGGACGCCGCCGGGCTTCCAAAATCCGCTTACGATAACTTCCTGTCGCAGCTGCGCACGGAAGTACCCGTCATTTCAGCCAACCATGTAACGCTGTCCGACGGAACCTTTACCACTGCATCCAAGCAAAAAGATCTGCTTTATGATTATCAGACCCTGCAGTATTACCTGCTTTTTGACTAAACCGCGGAGGATTTCCTTTTTTATGAAAAAAAAGATCTGTTTCTTTTCCTTCCTGCTGCCGTTTCTTTCCATGATGGCGATTTTTATCGGCAACGGCATTTATCCCTTCGGAGATCAGAGCTTCATGCACTCCGACATGTACCATCAGTACGTCCCCTTTCTGGAGGAATTTGTCCGGAAAGTGCGCGACGGCGAACCGCTCTACTACTCCTGGCGCATCGGTATGGGCTCCAATTACCTGTCTCTTTACGGCTACTACAGCGCAAGCCCGTTCAACTGGCTGATGCTCCTTTTGCCAGAAAAATATTTAATCGAATTTATGAGCTACATGGTCGTTTTCAAAATCGGTCTGTGCGGCTTCACCTTTTCCTGGCTTTTGACAGAAAAATTCCACACAAACGACCTTTCTGTCCTGTTCTTTTCCACATTTTATGCGATGTCCGGCTTCGTTGCCGCATATAACTGGAACGTCATGTGGATGGATACCCTCGTCCTCGCTCCGCTGATCGTTCTCGGTCTGGAAAAGCTGGTCTTCGAAAAAAAATACAGCCTCTACTGCATCACCCTCGGGCTGTGCATTTTATCGAACTATTACCTTTCCATCATGGTCTGCATCTTCCTGTGCCTGTACTTTCTCGTGCTCGTACCGAACCTGTTTGGCTCTGATGGCTGGAAAGCGTTCCGCGCAAGGCTGCTTGGCTCAATCGGACGTTTTGCTTTATTTTCCCTGTTGGCTGGCGGTCTCGCCTCCGTGCTGCTGATCCCGGAAATCGCTGCCCTGCATGCGACTGAATTTTCCGAATTCAACTTTCCGGAAAAGATCAACTGGTACTTTTCCTTCTTCGACGTAATCGCGCGGCATGCGACCGGTGTATCCCGGGAAACCGGTCTGGATCACTGGCCGAATATTTTCTGCTCCAGCGCAGTCTTTTTCCTGATTCCGCTCTATATCGTCAACCGAAAAATCCCTCTGAAGGAAAAGCTCGGCAGACTGGTATTATGCGCCTTTTTCATCGTCAGCTTCTCGGTCAATACCCTGAATTTCATCTGGCACGGTTTCAACTACCCGGATTCGCTTCCGGCACGTCAGTCCTTTTTGTACATCCTGCTCGTACTGCTGATGTGCTATGAGGCGTTTTCAAAGCTCGACGGCTTTACCATGCGCGAACTGTTTGTCTCCCTCGCCTGCGGGCTCGGTTATCTTTTGCTGGCAGGAAAGCTCGTGGAGGACGACGCCTTTACCCAGGGCACCTTTGTGCTGAGCGCCTGCCTGCTTGCTGCCTACGCGCTGCTGCTCTATGCCTGGAAAAAAGGGAAAGAAAAACAGCCTGCAGACAGCCTCCCGTATCAGCGCGCGATTGCAATCGCCGTGCTGGCGCTGGTCGCTTTTGAATCCACCTACAACATGGCGCTGACGAGCGTTTCCACCACCAGCCGCAGCAGCTATCTGGAAAGCATTCCCGCCTACCGGGAGTTAGTTGCTCGTAATGAAGAAAAAGATTCCGATTTTTACCGCTACGAAAAGCTCAGCCGCGTCACCAAAAATGACGGTGCGCTGGCAGGCTATCCGACAGCGTCGCTGTTTTCTTCCACCTCCAACGCGGCGGTTCAGGACTGGTACGACCGCATGGGCATGAGCGAAAGCAAGGTATTTTACTGCTTTGACGGTCAGACGCCGCTTTCCGCAGCGCTTTTAAATGTCCGCTACCTGTTTTCCCGCTCCGATGCAGAGGATTCCAGCCTCTACACGCTGATCGACGAGCAGGACGGCGTTTACCTGTACCAAAACAACTATACGCTGCCTGCGGGATTTATCCTGCAGGATGGACAGGATCTTTCTTCCTCTGATTTTTCTGAAGAGACCTCCGACCCGTTCGAGGTACAGAATCAGATGGCGGCTTCTGTTTCAACCTCCGATCCGCTCTTTGTTCCCATCGAATCAGAGGAATCCGGCAATCAGGTTTTCTTTGATGTATACACGGAGGGGCATTACTACGCTTACTGTAAAAGCTCCAAGATCGATACCGTTTCGATCTCTTCCGCCAGCGTCAACAAAACGTATAAAAAAGTCAAATATGACTATATCCTCGATCTCGGTCGTCACGAAATCGGCGACCATGTAACACTGACCAACGACGAAGATAGCGTGCTGAATGCCGTTGTTGTGCGCCTGGATGAAGCAGTTTTGTCCCGCACACTGCAGACGCTCTCTGAGCAGCCCTTTACGGTAGATTCTTATGATTCCAGCCATGTGACCGGACATGTCGACGTCACCAAAGCCGGTCGGCTGATTTTATCCATCGCAAACGAATCCGGCTGGACGATGAAGGTGGACGGAGAAGCCGCAGACTACGACGTGTATGATGGTGTATTTCTATCCGTTCCGCTGACGGAGGGCAGCCACACGATTGAGCTTTCCTACCGCCCTGCAGGTCTGACCACCGGTCTGATCGTCAGCCTGATCTGCCTGCTTGTGTTTATCGGAATCGGAGTTGCTCAGAAGCGTTTGGGAAAAAAATCCTGACACCCGGCTGATTTTATGCTATAATTTTTAACTGGTGCAGCGTTTCGTACCTGCACGATAAGACGTTTGATTCCTGATTCCCTGAGTTTCTGTCAGAAGCCAACGTCCGCTGCACTTTTTTACAGCTTCCTAAGATTATTGAAATATGCCGCCCTGCGGCAGAAAAGAGGTAATATGGAACACTTAATCATCCCGGAGAATTATTCCTCCGCCCTGAACCTGCACGATACCCAGATCGGTATTAAGACGGTGAAGGACTTTTTCCAGAGTCTTCTGGTCCGTCATTTAAACCTTCTGCGTGTCTCTGCTCCGTTATTCGTCGATCCCGCTTCCGGCATGAACGATAACTTAAACGGTTATGAGCGCCCGGTTTCCTTCGGCATTCTCGAGCAGAACGATTACCGCGCAGAGGTTGTACAGTCCCTTGCAAAATGGAAACGCTACGCGCTCAAGGAATACGGATTTTCTCTCGGCGAAGGTCTTTACACGGATATGAACGCCATCCGCCGCGACGAAACGACTGACAACATCCATTCCATTTTCGTCGATCAGTGGGACTGGGAAAAGGTCATCGACAAAAAGGACCGCAACCTGGAAACCTTAAAAGCAACCGTCCGCGACGTTTACAAGGCGCTGCGCAAAACGGAAATGTACATGGCGATCCAGTATGATTACATCGAAGAGATTCTGCCCCGTGAGATTTTCTTCATCACCACCCAGGAGCTTGCAGACATGTTCCCGGACAACACGCCCAAGGAGCGTGAATATTTCATCACCAAAGCAAAGGGCGCTGTCTGCATCATGCAGATCGGCGATAAGCTCGAAAACGGCGAGCCCCACGACGGCCGTGCACCCGACTACGATGACTGGGCATTGAACGCCGACATCCTCGTTTACTATCCTGTTCTGGACATCGCCCTGGAGCTGTCCTCTATGGGTATCCGCGTAGACAAAGAGGCTCTGCTGTCCCAGCTGGAAAAAGCCGGCTGTCCCGAGCGCGCAGAACTTCCGTTCCAGAAAGCAGTCCTCAATGAAGAGCTGCCTTACACCATCGGCGGCGGTATCGGTCAGTCCCGTATCTGTATGTTCTTCCTGCGCAAGGCGCACATCGGAGAAGTACAGTGCTCCATCTGGCCAGAGGAAATCCGCAAAGAAGCGGAAGCCCACGGAATCCAGCTGCTGTAAACAATAGAATGCACGCTTTGCGAGCATTCTATTGTCATGAACAATAGAATGTACGCTCTGCGAGCATTCTATTGTCATGAATAAGGATAAGCGGCTGCGCGTTGTCCTGTTATAGAATGCACGCTCCGTGAACCTTCCATTGTCATAAAAGAGCGAGGAAGCTGTATCGTATAGCTTCCTCGCTCTTTTTGGTCAGCGCATCTCACAAAGGATCCTCTTCTCGTCGCAATGCAGGCGCTGTCACCAGCTAATCTTAACTTCTTCTCTGCTCATCCTTTTTGCCGCGATGCCGCCTTTCCCTGCAGCATCCACAATAAAAACAGGCTTCCTGCTGACAGCACCAAAAACAGCACACACGACGGAACACTTAAAAATGCGCCGCCAAAGGGCAACAGTTCTAACATCACATACACAAACAGGTTCGCAACGCTGTGGAACAGCATCGGCGCTGCAATCGTTCCATACCATTCATACACCAGCGCCAGCAGGCAGCCGATTACGGTCGCATAGACCGCCTGAACCAGATTCCCATGGAACAGACCGAACGCCAGTCCGGAAAGCACCACCGCATACGGCACCTTCAACACCTTGCGCAGCTGTCCATAGACCACGCCACGGAAAACGATCTCTTCGCCCAGCGGCGCAAGAATGCCGTAGGAAATGATTCCCAGCCACACCGGCGTATCGAACTGCATCTCCGAAACCCTCTGAAAGGTCGGAGAGAACCGATACAATTCTGTCAATGTCAGAACTCCGTTCATGCCGATTGCAATTGCCGCCGCCAAAATCACCATCGGAACAATGGACAGTTTATCGATTTCTTTTGTTGAATGGAACCGGATCTTTTTGTGCCAGATTCCGTAACAGATTATAAATGCACCGAACGTCGAGAGTGCGCTAGCCACATTCAGCCAGAAATTGTAGGAAGAGCCCTCCAGCTCCTGCAGCCCGATGGCATACACTACCGATACCGCCGTCAAAATTGCGCTGCTGATTAGGAGACTGATTACATAATAGGCAAACATCGCCAGTGCGCTGGTTCCAACTGCACTCCAGAACTGCCCGGATTTGGTCTTCGTTTTGGCAGCGCTGCCGCGGTAGCGCTCTGAAAGGGTATTCGAGCCAGTCGCCGTGCTGTTTCCTGCCTGCGCGCTGCTTCCTGCCTGCGCGCTGTTTCCTGCCTGCGTGCCACTTCCTGCCTGCGCACTGTTTCCTGCCTGCGTGCCGCCCAGCAGTACGCTTCGCAGTCCTTCCACATCCCGGACAATGATCTCCGCACCGGCATTTTCCAGCTCTCCCGGCTGTGCATACCCATATGACACCGCGATGCAGTGTGCACCGATCGCTTTCGCACCCTCCACATCGAAGCTGCGGTCGCCGATCATCACCATCTTATCCGGATCGCTTTCGCCCCGCGCTGCAAGCTGGGACAGCACCTCTGCAACCACCTCTTCTTTGTGCACTCTCCTTCCGTCCAGCTCGCTTCCGACCACGATGTCGAAATATTCCCGGATTCCGAAATGCACCAGAATATCCTCCACATAAACGGTCGGTTTGCTCGATGCAATCGCCAGCGTCGCACCGGATGCCTTCAGATCATGCAAAAGCGCTCCCATTCCGGGATACAGCACATTTTCGTATTTGCCGGTTACAGAAAACCGCTCCCGGTACTTCTCAACTGCCTCCTGCGCCTGCTCCGCCGTAAAGTTATAATATTTCATAAAGCTCTCTGCAAGCGGCGGTCCGATAAACGGCTCCAGCCGATCCAGCTCCGGTTCTTCAATCCCAAAGCTTCTGAGCGCATACTGCACACAACCGCAAATTCCCTGTTTCGGATCGCTGATCGTTCCGTCCAGGTCAAATAAAATACAGGAAAACATAACAGTCTCCTTTCATTTCTCTTCTGTTCTGCAGCCAAACGCCTGCAGCCTGTCTTTATAGTGTACCAGAAAGCACACGAAAAGGTTATGAAATTTTTGTGAAATAGAGATTTTCCGTTTCCTGCGTTCATAAGTTGTAACAAAAATCCGGCAGGAGCCTTCATGATCCGAGATTTCGTTCATTTGATTCAAAATAAACTGCGCCACTATGCCGTTTTTCCCTCTCTGCACAGTCTCTCCCGCTCGTCTGCATTCCAGACCGCCCTGTTTTTGCTCGGCGTCCTCGCCTTTGCCCGCGCGTGCATTTTTCTCGCCCCTCCGTCTGTAACAACACTGGCATCTGCCTCTGTAAACGGCACATTTATGCCTATTTGCCGTGTCGAAACCGACCAGAAAAAAGTCGCGCTGACCTTCAACTGTACCTACAGTGCACAAGACCTGAACCAGCTTTTGGAAATTCTGAAAGAAAAAAATGTGCACGCCACCTTTTTCGTTTCCGACGCCTGGGCAAAAAACTATCCGGAGCTGCTCTGTACGATTCACAACGCCGGACACGATATCGGCGGTCTGTGGACAACGCAGGCATCCCTTTCCATCCGGGAACAGACGCTCACACTGGAAAATCTCACGCAGCGAATTGATCGCCTTACCGATTCTGAAACGACGTTGTTTCGTTTTGAAGACGGAAACTATGACAACTCTGCTATCCGGCTCATCCAGGAAGCCGGCGGTTATCCGGTGCAGTGGAACATCAATTCCATGGACTGGAAAGACTACGGGGCACAGGACATCCTCCATCGGATTTTAAACAGTCGCCAACTCCAAAACGGCTCTATCCTCCTGTTCCATGCCGGAACTGTTTATACCGCACAGGCGCTTCCCGACCTGATCGACAATCTGGAGGATCAGGGCTATCAGCCAGTTCCCATCTCCGAGCTGATCTGGAAGCACTCCTATTATATGGATGCAGACGGCGTACAGATTCCGAAGACGGAACCATAAACAATAGAATGCAC
>ERZ1106963.3564-NODE-3564-length-12969-cov-6.999303_pt1 | contig 12969 bp, 14 predicted proteins | sample MGYA00403681_ERZ1106963 | MGnify/ENA primary metagenome ERZ1106963 (study PRJEB35170, sample SAMEA104062407) | human gut metagenome | biome: human gut; feature: human-associated habitat; material: faeces | place: Denmark | collected 2012-05-03 ...
TGCGGACAAACGGTTTTCAAGACCGCCTCGTTATGACCACTTCGATACCTCTCCAGTGCAATCAGCGAAACTAATAATATCATCCAATTTTCGTTTTGTCAACACTTTTTTTGATATTTTTTTGTTTTTTTCAATTTTCCTGTAAATTACACTTTTTCACAAAGATTTCAGCGATATCCAGATCCTCCGGTGTTGTAATCTTGATATTATAATAAGAGCCTTCCACCAGTTTTACTTTTTGACCTTCCATTTTCTCCAGTACCATTGCATCATCCGTGATTCCCATTTTGGTATGGTCCTCCTGCATCATTTTTTCATAAGCACCTAAAATATCAGGATACGCAAAAACCTGCGGAGTCTGGATGTTCCAAACTTCACTTCTCTTTAATGTTTCTTTTGCAAATAACGCTTCGTCAGCCAGTTTCAGTGTATCTTTCGAAGGAACTGCTGCCACACACGCACCATAAGTGCATACCGCTTCTTTTAACCGCTGCAGCATTTCCTGATCTACAAATGGTCTTGCTCCGTCATGGATATAGATGTAATCACATGCTCCGGCAGCTTTCAGTGCATTATATACAGAAAGATAGCGTTCTTCCCCGCCTTCAATAATATCTTTCACCTTTTGCAAATGATAAACTTCCACAATCTTCTCTCTGCAATATGCAATCTCATCTTTTTTTGTAACCAGTATCACTTCATCTATAAATTCGCATTCTTCAAATTGTCTGAGTGCGTAATACAAAACTGGTTTTCCAAACAGATCCATATACTGCTTCTGTACCTGACTGTGCATTCTTTTGCCGCTCCCTGCTGCCAGAACGATCGCCGTGTGCTTTTCTTTCATTTAGCGTTCCCCCAGTTTCAGATTCGGAACTGCATTCAGATCCAGTCCGGATCTTGTTCCTGCCAGATATTCATAATATCCTGCCACTCCGATCATCGCTGCATTATCTGTACAGAAAATCGGGGACGGATGGTAAAATTTGATACCTTTCTTTCTGCAGGCTTCTTCCATTGCCATGCGAAGTGCTGAATTGGAGGCAACTCCCCCTGCAATGGCAAATTTATCAAATCCATATTCATCGATCGCCCACATGGAATGTTCTACCAGAACATCAACAACTGCTTTCTGAAAGGAAGCTGCCACATCTGCTTCTACGATCGGCTGGTTCTTCATTTTGCATCCATTCAGATAGTTCAGGACTGCTGACTTCAGACCGCTGAAACTGAAATCATATGGTGCATCTACAACTTTTGCTTTTGGAAATGAAATCGCCAGCGGATTTCCTTCTTTTGCAAGTTTATCAATCTTTGGTCCGCCCGGATAGCCAAGTCCGATCGCACGGGCCACTTTATCAAATGCTTCTCCGGCCGCATCGTCTCTGGTGCGTCCGAGAATTTCGTATTTTCCGTAATCTTTTACCACAACCAGGTGTGTATGTCCTCCGGATACTACCAGGCATGCAAACGGCGGCTCCAGATCCAGATGTTCAATATAATTTGCAGAAATATGCCCTTCTATATGGTGCACACCTACCAGAGGCAGATTTTTAGCATAGCTGATCGCCTTTGCCTCGGCTACTCCGACAAGCAAAGCCCCCACCAGTCCAGGTCCATAGGTAACCGCGATCGCATCCAGATCATCCAGTGTGACGTTTGCTTCTTCAAGAGCTTCTGTGATGACCTGATTTATTTTTTCAATATGCTTTCTTGATGCAATTTCCGGCACTACGCCGCCATAAAGTTTATGCAGTTCAATCTGAGAGGAAATAACATTGGACAAAACCGTTCTTCCGTTTTTCACAACAGAAGCTGCCGTTTCATCACAGGAACTTTCGATTCCCAGAATCAGTACATCTTTCTTTTCTTCCATCTCGTATCTATCCTTCCTATTATATCAAGCCCAAAGGCATTGATTTACCAGACTTTTCTGTCGACTGTCATTCCTCTTCAAATGACAGCACTGTGCTTTTTCCGTCTTTTCCCGGGTAAGCATTTGGGAAAATTTCACGCACGCCATCCATAAATTCTTCCGGACGTACCAGTGACGGACTGTAATGTGTCAGCCATAACTCTGACACTTCTGCTTCCGCTGCCAATTTTGCTGCTTCTTTGAACATCATATGTTTATGCTCCAGTGCCTTAGACTTTTTATCATCCTCGCCATACATACCTTCGCAGACAAACAGATCTGAGTGCTCTGCATTCTGGATGATGGATCTGGTCGGTCTGGTATCTGTCGTGTAAGTCAGTTTGATTCCCTTTCTGGCTTCTCCAAGAACCATATCCGGTGTATAGTGCACACCCTCAAATTCGACAACATTCCCCTTCTGAAGCGGATTCCAGCAGCACAGCGGAATATTTGCCGCTTTTGCCCGCTCTACATCAAATTTCCCCGCACGGTCAATCTCCATAGTATATCCGTAACAAAGCACATTGTGGTTTACACGGAATGCACGGATTCGATAACCGTTCATCTCAAAGGTTTCTTCTGTTCCCTGGATTTCTTTATAATATATTTCAAAAGGCAGCTCCGGTGCAATTGTCCGAAGTGCATTCACCACACGTTCCAGCCCCTTTGGACCGATCAAAGTCAGCGGTTCATGACGTTCTGCATTTCCCATCGACAAAAGCAGACCCGGAAGCCCGCTGATATGATCCCCGTGATAGTGTGTAAAACAGATCACATCGATTGGTTTAAAACTCCACCCTTTTTCTTTGATCGCGATCTGTGTTCCTTCGCCACAGTCGATCAAAATACTGCTTCCGTTATATCGCAGCATCAAGGCTGTCAGCCAACGTCTTGGAAGCGGCATCATACCGCCGCATCCAAGCAAACAAACATCAAGCATTCTTTTTTCCTTACTCTTTCTTCAGTTTCTTTTTCTTTCGTTTCTTCTTTCTTTTCTACAGCAGCTCTGTCTCTTCTTTTATTTCTGGTTTTAATACAAATGCTGCTGTCATTTTATCGTAACAAGGTTCACACAGATCGAAGCTGTGGCATTCTCCGTCTTTTTCCGAAGGATATCCCCAGATTTTTTCAATATGAATATATTCTTCCATGTCTCTTCCAATCGTATCCACAATTCTTTTTCCGCAGCTGTTGCAGTAAATCTTATTCTCTTTTCTCATCGTATCCTCCCCAGGTGATACCCCTTTTGTATGCTTTTTCTGATTTCCTTTGCGACAGCAACAGTATAACGAAAAGTATTCCTTTCGTACAGTGGGAATTAGAGGAATCCTAGTGGTTGCCGTATTTCCACATGATCAGTGCATCTTCTTTTGGTTTCTCGTAAAAATTCGGTCGGATACCGGAACGCTCAAACCCAAGTTTTTCATATAAATGGATAGCAGGTGCATTGCCAACCCGCACTTCCAGTGTGAAATTTTCGATTCCGCGTTCATATCCACGCAAAAACAATTGCTCCAGAAGTTCGGTGGCAACCCCTTTTCCGCGAAACTTCTCCACAACTGCTACGTTTGTGATATCAGCCTCATCAAAAGACTGCAACAGTCCGCAATATCCTGCCAGTATTTCCTTTTCATATGCAACCAGATAGATCGTCTCTTTCTGACGCAGTGCATCTTCAAATCCTTTTCTGCTCCATGGTCGGGAAAAAATCTGACTTTCTGTTCTTACAACTGCCTCCAGATCTTCTGCCTGCATTGCACGTATTTCAAGCACGATTCTGTTCTTCCCTTTCTTTTCGCTCTCTCTCTGCCTGAGAAAGACGCAGATAATCCGGTTTATGTTCCATTGCACTTTCTGCTCGTCCCTGTACATAGTACTGTGCTCCAAGAACTGCAACCGCAGATGCACGCTGTCTGTTCATATGTGCCGGAGCAAACGAATACGAAATTTTCATCACTTCCGCCAGCGTTTTGCGGTAAACCGGAACGCCGTCGCCAAGAAAAATAACTTCTCTTCCAAGTGCATTAAGTTTTTCTGCAATCTCTGTGACAGAAACCGCCATCTGATTTTCCAGTATCTGGAGTTTTCCATCGCAGAATTCGTAAATGCCGGTATAGACCTGGTTTCTTCTTGCATCCATGATCGGGCAGACGATTTTATCTGTTCCCCATAAATCATAGGCCAGTCCGTCTACCGTCGGAACCGGTATGATCGGTTTGTCAAGTGCCAGCCCCAGACCTTTTGCCGTGGCAGAACCAATACGCAGACCGGTAAAGGATCCCGGCCCGGCAGCGATTGCGATCGCATCCAGGCTGTTTAAGTCCAGATTTATCATATCTCCGATTTCTTTCAGCATCGGAAGCAAGGTCTGAGAGTGTGTTTTTTTATAATTTACCGTGTATTCTGCAAGTAAAATATCATCTTCTACAACAGCAACCGATGCCACCAGCCCTGAGCTGTCTATTCCCAAAACTTTCATGTTTTCCTCCTAAAGCTGTGCTTTCTTTTCCTCCGGATCTGAAATCGTGATCTTGCGGTAATCAAATCCTTTTTCCAGATTTTTCTCGATTTCAATAGCGATCACATCCGGCGGCAGAATCTCCTGGATCAGATCTGCCCACTCGATCAAGCATACACCCTCACCGTAAAAACAGTCCTCGTAGCCGATCTCTTCCATCTCTTCGATATCACCGATGCGATACACATCAAAATGATAAAACGGCAGACGACCGTCTTCGTACATCTGCACGATCGTAAAGGTCGGGCTGTTTACCGGCTCTGTGATGCCAAGCCCTGCTGCAAGCCCCTGTGTAAAAACGGTTTTGCCTACGCCAAGATCTCCGGTCAGTGTATAGATCTGACCTGCCTTTGCATTTTCACCGATTTTTTTTCCGAGTTCAAATGTTTCTTTTTCGCTGTTTGTCTCTATAATCATAATTTCACTTTCTTTTTGGGCATATTTTTTTGCACTAAAGTTACAAGCGTATCGTATTGTTCTCCGATGGCTTCTTTTGGGAGAACAAATGCATTTCTTTTTCCTGAGTAGATCAGCACATTTTTTTTGCTGCTGCATACTTTCAGTATATTCTTCCAGCCGCACTGTGCCTTTTCTTCTCCCTGTACGATCTCGATCCCTTCGTCATTCAAAATGTAAGTGACCGGATTTTTAAATACTTCGCTTTTTTCTACCTGCCTTTTTGATTTTGTATAAAGGCTGACCGGAAGATAAACGATAAACCACACACCGAACAGACAGTATACGATGCTGTAAGACAGATCTGTTTTACCCAGCGTCGTGCCAAACATCACAAATGCCGCAATTCCGAGGATGATACCAAAAATGCCGCTGAAACTGCGGTAAGTATGGTACATCATGAAATCATACATGATCTTCGGTGTCATTTTTACTTCAACTTTTGCTTCCACCTTTTCCTCCTGTTGTGTTTGAAATTTTCTGTTTCAAGTCGAATGCACGCGAAACTTGGCACGCAATTCTGGTCAGCTCTGCTGATATTTACCTGACAGAATCTATCTGACCTTAGCATTTGATTATAGCATACCAGTTTTTTGCTTACAACTGCAAAAAGCCGAAAGGTTCTTCTTCTTTCAGAAAATGCATCAGCATATATGCACACATGATCGCCACACGCTCTTCTTTCAGGATGCGGCGTACCTCTTCTCTGTCTGCCAGCACGACTTCCAGATCTTCGGTATCTTCCAGGCCTTCCCGGCTAATCTGACCGCTCGCATAACCATAAACCGTGGCACAACATTCATCTGTCATGCCGACGCTTGTAAAAAATGGTCTTTCATAGAGCGTATCCGGTGTCAGCGGTGAGAAATCAAGTCCGGTCTCTTCTTTCATTTCGCGGATGCCCGCCTGCCTGTAATCTTCTCCCTGGTCTACCAGCCCTGATGGCAGTTCATAAACATAATCATCCAGCGGATAACGGTACTGGCGTACCAGCACAACCCTGTCTTTTTTCTCCCCATAAAGGCTGTAAATGATCACACCGTCCGGCTTTTCATTTCTTGTATTTATTTTCAGATCATCCGGTGTTTTCGCTCTGGATGAAACATAATAATGGATATCGCCGCCCATCCGGTCTTTTGCTTCCAGATCATACAGATTCAGAAATTTGTTTTCTGTCTGTTTGTTGACTTTCTGTATTTTTGACATTTTTTGCCACCTTTCTCCTGATCCAATAAGGATGCCTGTGAATCACAAAAAGAATACCACGTAACTTTAAAAAGCACAAGCTTTCCTCCGGTTACATGGTATTCGTTTCGAGTTATGTGATATTCACTTTTCTGTATTAGAACTGTGTTCCGTGAAGAATCGGGCTTACGTGCTTATAAAGCAGGAAGGTGATCACACCAACGATCAGTCCTTTTAAAATGTTAAATGGTGCAACTGCCAGAACAACAAAAGTGAGCAGGCTGTTGATTGCCGGATTCACTGCCGTTCCCATGGCAACCAGTGCATCGACCGGCATACCGAATGCCTTTCCATATGCCGGGAGCAGCACAAAAGCATTTAAGAAGCATCCGATAAATGCCATAAACAGCGTACCTGCGATCATTCCGATCACTGCACTTTTTTTGCTTTTCTTTTTCTGGTAGATCAGACCTGCCGGTACGATCATGGCACAGCCAATCAGGAAATTGGCGAAATCTCCGACACCTGCGGTCGATGATCCTTTAAAAAGCATGTGCAGTACGACTTTGATCAGTTCGATAAACATGCCTGCGACCGGTCCCATCGCAAAGGTACCGATCAGAACCGGAATTTCACTCAAGTCAATCTTATAGAAAGACGGTGCAAAGAAAAGCGGTATTTCAAACATCATCAACACAACGGAAACCGCCCCCAGCATACCAATCTGCACCAGATTTCTTAAGTTACTTCTTTCTGCAGTTGTTTTCACTGCATTTGTACCTGAACTGTTCATACGTCCATCTCTCCTTTTTGAATTTAATTCACAGGAAGATCTTCGTCTGATACGATGCCATCATTTTGAAATAAAAAGCCCTGAATCTGTTCTACAGATTCAGGGCTTTGATATACCATCGTATGTTCTTCTCTCATCCAGACTTTGACTGTCGGTCATGGAATTTCACCATGTCAGCCGCTTACGCGGGTCGCGGACTATACCGCCGGTGGGGAATTACGCCCCGCCCCGAAGATTTCTGCTATCTGCAATTATAAGATAATTTTTTCTTTTGTCAAGGATTTTCGGAAAACTTTTACAATTTCATGGACAGAGAAATTCTTTTTTTCTTGAGGTCGATGCCGATCACTTTCACATCGATGATATCGCCTACTTTTACGACATCCAGCGGATGTTTTACGAACTTTTTACTGCTCATCTCAGAGACATGCACCAGGCCGTCCTGATGTACACCGATATCCACGAATGCTCCGAAATCAATGACGTTTCGAACGGTTCCTTTAAGTACCATTCCTTCTTTTAAGTCTTCCATCGCCAGAACATCGCTTCGAAGGATCGGTTTTGGCATTTCATCACGCGGATCTCGGCCAGGTTTTTCCAGTTCTGCCGTGATGTCACGCAGTGTCGGCTCGCCGATTTCCAGCTCTTCTGCCATTTTTTTGTAATCTCTGATCTTTCTGGAAATTCCGTTTAAATTTCCGGCTGTGATGTCTTCTTTTGTATAGCCGAGACACTCCAGAAGTTTGCCTGCTGCCGCATAGCTCTCCGGATGGACTCCCGTGCAGTCCAGTGGATTTTCTCCGCTGCGTATCCTGAGGAATCCGGCACACTGCTCAAATGCTTTTGGTCCTAATTTTGCAACTTTCAGAAGTTCTTTTCTGTTCTGGAAGCTTCCGTTTTCTTCGCGGTATGCAACGATATTTTTCGCGATCACTTTGGAAATACCGGAAACATAGGAAAGCAGGGATGCGGATGCGGTATTTAAATCCACACCGACACGGTTTACACAGTCTTCCACGACTCCGCCCAGTGCTTCGCCCAGTTTTTTCTGGTTCATATCATGCTGATACTGTCCGACTCCGATGGATTTTGGCTCAATTTTCACCAATTCTGCCAGCGGGTCCTGGATTCTTCTGGCGATAGATGCAGCACTTCTCTGTCCTACATCAAAATTCGGAAATTCTTCTGTTGCCAGTTTACTCGCAGAATAAACGGATGCTCCGGCTTCGTTTACGATCACATACTGCACTTTTTCCGGAATCTCATGGAAAAGCTCTACGATCACCTGCTCAGATTCTCTGGATGCCGTTCCATTTCCAACGGAAAAGAGCGTGATGTGGTACTTGCGGATCCATTCTTTTAATTTTTCTTTTGCCGCCTGGATCTTTTTTTCATTAGTCGGTGCTGTCGGGTAAATGACGGTCGTATCCAGCACTTTTCCGGTCGCATCGACAACCGCCAGCTTACATCCGGTACGGAACGCCGGATCCCAGCCAAGCACAACCTGTCCGGCGATCGGAGGCTGCATCAGAAGCTGTTCCAGATTCTTGCCAAACACCTGGATCGCACCATCTTCCGCCTGCTCGGTCAGTGCATTGCGGATCTCACGCTCTACTGCCGGGGCGATCAGTCTGCGGTAACTGTCCTCGATCACTTTTTCCAGGAATTCGGAAGTCTGCGGATTTTCACGCACCATGATCTGTTTTCTTAAATAACCAAGAATCCGATCTTCCGGAGCTTCCAGTTTTACGGTCAGGAATTTTTCCTTTTCGCCGCGGTTGATCGCCAGCACACGGTAACCTGCCATTTTTGCAACTGGCTCTTCATACTGATAGTACATCTCGTAAACAGAAGCTGCTTTCTCATCTTTTGCTTCTGTCACGATTTTACCCTCTTTCTGTGTCAGGCTACGGATGCGGATACGGTAATTTGCATCATCTGAAATCGTCTCAGCCAGAATATCACCTGCTCCCTGCAGTGCTTCCTGCCAGGTATTCACTTCTTTTTCCGGGTCAATATACGCACTTGCTTCCTCTTCCAGCGTTTTCTTTGTCATCTGCAACAGAATCGTGTTTGCCAGTGGTTCCAGTCCTTTTTCTTTTGCGATTGTCGCTCTCGTTCTTCTCTTTGGACGATACGGGCGATACAGATCTTCCACAACTACCAGAGTTTCCGCTGCCTGGATTTTTTCCCGCAGCTCATCCGTCAGTTTGCCCTGCTCCTCGATTGATGCCAGCACCTGCTTCTTTTTATCTTCCAGATTACGCAGATAAGTCAGACGTTCCGAAAGTTTTCGCAGAACTTCGTCATTCAGCGATCCTGTGACCTCCTTACGATAACGTGAAATAAACGGAATCGTATTCCCCTCATCGATCAGTTTGACTGCAGCCTCCACCTGCCATAATTCAATCTTTAATTCCTCTGCAAGACGTTGATTTATGTTCATATAAGCCTCCATTACATACAATTTTTCCAACGTTTCTACTCCTTGCCCTGCGTCAGGCAATTTTCAAACATCTTTGTGCCGACTGTAACAGCCGCCCCCTTATGATACACTTGAGTTTCCAATTTGTCTATGATATTATGATGATGCTAGAGTGAAAAGGTCAAAACGCCATTCTTGCTTGCAAGATAAGGCGTTTGAACTTGGCACTCGTAAGACATGAGGAAGTAGCCCGACAGGGCGGATTCCGAATGGATTAGAATTGCGGAAGCATAGAATGCGGAGCAATTCGTAGCATCATAAAACTTGGGCGACTTGGGGACCGCAAAATATGAGAAAGGAGCCATTTTCATAGCCCTTTATGAAACAGCAGCAGGTTTCCGTTTTTCCATATGGTATTCACCACCAGCAGAACCACTGCAATTTTGCCATACACCGGACGGTATTTCATGCCGATCGTGATTCTGCCGCGGCTTACATACTGCACGGTATTGGATAGCATATACCATACATAAAGTACTGCTCCGTAAAGTACAATGCTGTGGTAATGTAAACTGTATGCCACATTTCCTTTCAGCAGCCAGTATACTGCCCGTGTACCGCCGCATCCGGGACAGTAAAGTCCGGTCAGCTTATGGAAAATGCACGGCAGCAAAATATGATTTAACGGAATTTTCAGTAACCTCAGCAATGCAAGAAACAATATTCCTGCAAGCGGCAGGACTATACCGCAGTAATAAAGGTTGTCCGGCCTGCAGTTTTTTTCTTGTTTTTCCATACAGTACCTCTTTCATCATTTATTTCAGCCGAATCCTAATCGGCTTACCTTTTACAGAATGGAGTGAATCTTATGAAACGAACTTCTTCGCAGTTAAAACAACTGGCAAGGGAATCTCTGGCACATCGCTTCAGCCTCCCGGTTATGGCCTGTGTCATTACTTTTGGAATTATCATGCTGGTCAATATGCTCCCGGCTGCTCTTTTCCCGGACACAGGCAACAGTATCTCTTATCTGGTGATTTCTTTTATCACCGATCTGCTCCTGTCGATTTTAAGCGTCGGTCCGGTTACAATCCTGCTTGACATGAGCCGTGGCAGCGACGGACAGCTTTCTGATCTTCTGTATGCTTTTCGCCATCAGCCGGATCGTATTATTGTATCTCAGCTTATTATCTCACTCTTGTCCACGGTGATCTTTCTGCCGGGTATTCTTGTATTTATGCTGTCATCCATTTTTTATACTGCCTTTGGCATCATTATCGGAAGTCTGCTGATCTTTGCCGCCGTGATCGGTAGCGTTGTGATCCGCCTGGATTTTGCACTGGTAACTCCGCTTTATATTGACAATCCACAGACCAGTGCCATAGATCTCTTACGTGAAAGCCGTGATCTGATGCGGGGCAACCGGCTCCGCTATTTTGTTCTGGAGCTGAGCTTTATACCGATCATGCTGCTCGCAGTTGTTGCCTGCTTTGTCGGACTGCTCTGGGCCGTTCCATATACGCAGATGACGCTTCTTGAATTTTACCGTGAACTGACAGGAGAAATCTGAAAATTCAAAGAACTGTTGCCAGGCAGATATATCATCTGCCAAAGCAACAGTTCTCTTTTTATAAATTAATCATTCTTTTTCTTAGTCTTCGACACGGCGAACGCGGATCATGCCAAGCACTTCACCAAAGCTTTCTGCTTTTGCTTTGTATTCTGCCTCTGTCATCACTTCTGTCACGAATCCGAACTCTCCGTCTACATCTGCCACAACAACCGGCTGTACGTTTCCGAATACTTCCTGCACTTTTGCAAGTTCTGTTTCCGGAGTGCCTTTGACACGTACAAAGAATTTGCGGCTGGAATTGCTGATGTCGGTCAGTTCCAGTTTTTTGCTGCTCCAGAATGCCATGATGCTGCGGTTCAGATGTCTTGCCTCATCGACTACGTCAGCTACGACAGCACTTGCGGTCGGCAGTTTGCCGGCTCCGCTTCCGTAGAACATTGCATCTCCAAGTACATTGCCATGTACAAAAATGGCATTGAATACACCGTTTACGCTGTACAGAGGATCGGACGGTCCAACCAGCACCGGTGATACCATTGCGTAAAAGCTTCCGTCAACTTTACGGCTGACTGCCAGCAGTTTGATCATCTGTCCCATTGCTTTTGCATACTTGATATCGGTTGCCGTAATCTTGCTGATACCCTCTGTATAGATATCTTCGTAATCAACCTGTCTGCCAAATGCCAGTGAGGAAAGGATTGCGATCTTACGGCATGCATCGTAACCTTCCACGTCTGCTTCCGGATTGCGTTCTGCATACCCAAGATTCTGTGCTTCTTTTAATACATCTGCAAAATCAGAACCTTTCTCTGCCATCTCTGTGAGAATGTAGTTGGTAGTTCCGTTCAGAATACCGGTGATCTCATCGATCTCATCTGCAGTCAGAGAAGAATTCAGCGGACGGATGATCGGAATACCGCCGCCGCAGCTTGCCTCAAACAGATAGTTGATGTTTCTTTCTCTTGCGATCTCAAGCAGCTCTGCACCGTGACGTGCCACCAGTTCTTTGTTGGATGTGCAGACACTCTTTCCTGCGAGCAGTGCTTTTTTTGTGAAAGTATACGCCGGCTCCACACCGCCCATCGTCTCAACAACAATCTGCACTTCCGGGTCATTGGCGATCACCTTATAATCATGTACCACCTTTTCCTGAATCGGATCCCCCGGAAAATCTCTTAAGTCCAGAATATATTTCACACCAATCTCTTCTCCGGCACGCTTTGCAATGCTGTTCTTATTGATGTCTAATACTTCCACTACGCCGGAACCGATGGTTCCATATCCCATTACTGCTACTCTGATCATACTGCCTCCACTTTCGTCTTCTATCCTATTCTGTTCCTACTCTCTTCCGAGGATCTTCACATAATGTATCCCTGTCTGCTCCTCGATGCTCGCCACCATCTGTGTCACATCTCCCGTCTCCGGCAGAACATCGACCGAGAGTGTCAGCGATGCGATCCCGTTGATCGGAATACTCTGGTGGATCGTCAGGATATTGGCGTGAAACTCTGCCACCGTCTTGAGCACAATCGACAGCAGCCCCGGCTCATCGTCCAGCTGGATGACCATGGTGATTGTCTTCCCCTTTGCTGTCTCATGAAACGGAAAAATATCATCCTTATATTTATAAAAGGAGCTCCTGCTGATCCCCGTCTGTTCTGCTGCCTCCTGCACAGTACTTACCTTCTCTGAGTCCAGTAATTTCTTTGCCTGTACAACTTTCAGCAATACCTCCGGAACTGCCCGCTCCCTGACTACAAAATACTTCTTTTTTTCTGTTGTTTTTCCCATTATGACCTTCCTGTCTCTGCTGACTTTATCGTTACTGTTCACAGCAACTTTATTTCTGCATGATAAAACGTATCGCATCCTGAATCCAGGAAACGTATACCAGTTTGATCCCTTTGATCTTCTCTGTAGCTGACCTGCATACTTCCGGCAGGATCACTGTTTCAAAACCGAGTTTCTTCGCTTCTGCGACACGCTGTCCTGCCATGCTCACAGCACGCACTTCTCCACTCAGACCAATTTCGCCAAATGCGATCACAGAATCCGGTATGACGATATCCTTACACCTTGAAACGACCGCCAGTGAAATCCC
>ERZ1106963.3599-NODE-3599-length-12814-cov-4.910259_pt1 | contig 12814 bp, 9 predicted proteins | sample MGYA00403681_ERZ1106963 | MGnify/ENA primary metagenome ERZ1106963 (study PRJEB35170, sample SAMEA104062407) | human gut metagenome | biome: human gut; feature: human-associated habitat; material: faeces | place: Denmark | collected 2012-05-03 ...
CACCTGGGATCAAAGGATCCTGCCGGTGTCTGAAATACCATCTGAAGTTCCCGGTAAGTTTCCCGGAGAGCTTTTCCCTTCGCATGTGTGATATCTTTTCCCAGGAAAAAAATCTTTCCATCTGTAATATCCGTCAGATGCGTGATCATTTTTGCCACTGTACTTTTTCCGGAACCGGATTCGCCCACGATACCAAGAACTTCTCCCGCGTTCAGAAAAAAGCTCACATCTTCCACAGCCGTGAAGGATTTTTTCCCGGATAAAAATGTCTTTTTCAGATTCTGCACTTCCAGGATTTTTTCTGCCATCATCTGCCTCCATTTCCGGTGCCTGCACGTTTCAGGCGAAGTACCGAACGCATAAGTTCTTTTGTATAAGGATCTGTCGGAGCTGTCAGGACCTGAGCTGTTTTTCCATATTCTCTCACTTCTCCGTTTTTCAGTACCAGAACCTGATCTGCCATTTTTTCTACTACGCCGATGTTGTGTGTGACAACAACCATGGCTGTTTCATACTCCCGGCGCATCAGCAGCATTTCCTCAACCACCTGTTTCTGTACTGTTACATCTAACGCGCTGGTAGGCTCATCTGCCAGAAGAAGTGATGGATTCTGCAGCATGGAAATACAGATTCCCACACGCTGATTCATGCCGCCGGACAATTCAAAGGGATAGCTTTGCAAAACACGTTCCCCATCCTTGAGGCCAATCTTAGCCATCATCCGGACGGCACGCTCCGCACATTCCTTACGGCTGATCCTTTCATGCTCCCGCATACTCTCATAGATCTGATCGCCTACGGTGCGGATGGGACAAAGGGCTGCTCCTGAATCCTGAAAGACCATGGCGATCTCAGGACCCAGAAGTCTGCGTAATTCTTTTTCCGGCATATCCACCACATTTTTTCCTTTGTACCAGATATCCCCTTCTGTCACCATGCCTTCATTTCCCAGAAGTCCCATGATTGCCTTGATGATGGTACTTTTTCCGCTTCCGGATTCGCCTACCACCCCCAGGATCTCCCCTTTATTCAGTTCCAGATCCACATCATGTACAACCGGTTCTCCGTTGTAGCAGATCGTCACATGCTCAAGCTTCAACAATGATCCCATCTTATTTCACTTCCAGATCTGCCGTGATCTCGTAATAATCACATGGATGAGCAGTCAGCCCTGATACATTTGACTTTGACACAAGTCCCATATTCAGATGAGAAACAAAGAAATACGCATCATCATCCAGAATGGTCTGCTGTGCTTCCACAGCAAGCTTGCCTCTCTCATCTGTATCAAAGGTCTCATGCAGCTTCGCCACGATATCATCAACATCCGAATTGCTGTATTTGCCATAATTTTTGGCAGCGTCAGATACAACTGTACTTGTGAAGAAATATTCCGGATCACCGGTAGGTGCAGTTGTAAGCGAGCTTACATATACATCAAATTCTCCGTTCTTCGCATACGTCGCATGATCTGCTGTATTGTTAACATTGACCTCAATTCCGATGTCCTTTAAAGTGGACTGTGCATATTCTGCAAGCTTAGGCTGTTCCAGACGGGTTGGATAGATCAGCCATGTGATGGACAGCTTCTTTCCGTCCTTATCTGCATAGCCATCTCCATCCGTATCTGTCCATCCGGATTCTTCCAGAAGCTTTTTCGCCTCTTCCGGATCATAGGACGGTGCCTTTACTGCATCGTTTCCATAGGAAAAGCTGCTTGGGAAGGCTCCCACTGCCGGAACACCTCGTCCCTCCATGATCACACTGCAGAAGCCGTCCTTATCGATTCCCATCTCAATGGCTTTTCTCACATTCTGATCCTGCATCAGCTCGGATTCCATATTAAATTGTCCGAAGAAACAGCGGCTTGTTGCTACAGAACTGATCTGATAGTCCGGATTTCCGTCAAAAAGCGCATAGTTGTCATACTGAAGTCCATAGGTTCCCTGTATATCGCCTGTCTGCAATGCTGCTGTCAGGGCACTTCCATCTGAGAAAGATTTTACGATAACGTTGTCTGCCTTTACATCTCCGCCCCAGTAATCCTCATTTTTTACCAGCTTGATCTCTGTTGGGGATACCTCTGTTGCAACATAAGGGCCTGTTCCTGCCACATTTGCAGAGCCGCCCTCTCCCTGTACGCCATAATCCATATCAATGATAGCACCATATGGATCACCGAGATAATTGATCAGTGCCGGACATGGTTCGGAAGTATGGATCGTTACTGTCATTCCATCTGCTTCGATCTTATCGATCTTCATATCGTAAGGTGCACGGTCATGGTTTGCGATCAGATCTTCCAGACATTCCTTTACCGCTTCTCCGTCCATGGTTCTTCCGCTGGAAAATTTCACACCGTCACGAAGGGTGATCTTTACTGTATTATCGTCTGTAAATTCATAGTCTGTAGCAAGCCATGGCTCTACCTCCATGTTGTCATTGTACTTAAACAATGTTTCTCCTACACCATAACGCAGACAGCTCCATCCGGAATAATTGTCGTGAGGGTTTAATCCTGCATCTCCCATTTCTTCACTGTATCCGGTAGTTCCGTAAACAAAGGTAGTTCCTTCACTCTTTTCTTTGCTTTTTGCTGCTGCCGGAACTCCCGTCATGCTCATGACCATTGACGCAGCAAGCATTGCTGCCAGAATCTTTTTCTTCATAATCTCCGCTCTCACTTTCTGTGTTATATTTATTTATAAGTGCCTGTTATCCTTTTCTCCTGTTTCGTTCCTTCGGATCCATATAATCCCGGATCGTATCTCCCAGAAGATTAAAGATCATTACCGTAATAAAAATCGCCATTCCCGGCGCAAGTACCATCCACGGTGAAATCTGCAGCATACTTCTTCCATCGTTGATCATACTTCCCCATTCTGCCATTGGAGGCTTTACACCAAGTCCGAGAAAGGAAAGTCCTGCCAGCTCCATCATCATGGTTCCGATATCAAGAACTGACGTAACAAGGATGGGGCCTGCGATATTGAGAAGGATATGTTTGAGCAGAAGCTTTCCTGTACTGCTCCCGGAAAGCTTTGCCGCCATAAGATATGCAGAGTCCTTCTGAGTCAGAGTAAGCCCTCTGGCAAGTCTCGCAAACTTCGGCCAGCTGATCACCGCCAGAGCAATAATGGCATTTTGGATACCGCCTCCCAGAACACCTGCTACTGCCAGGGCAAATACCAGTCCCGGAAAAGCCAGGAACAAATCGGAGATACGCATCAGAACAGTATCGGCTTTGCCGCCCTTCCAGCCACAGAAAATACCAATAGCCGTTCCCGCCACCGTGATCACCGCAACCAGGAGCAGCGTTGCATAAATACTGGTCGTACTTCCTATGATCACACGGGAAAGCATATCTCTTCCATAACGGTCTGTCCCGAGCAGATGCTCCGGTCCCGGCGGTTTCTGGGCAAGTGCCAGATCCTGGGCATAAGGATCATAAGGGCAGAGATATTTTGCAAATGCCGCTACAAACAGAAGCAATGCTGTAAGCACAAGAAAAAAGACAAGCTTTGCTTTTGTATGATTTTTCCGGATCTTCTGCTTCCGGACTGTGATATTATTTTTTCCACTCATGCTCTGTCACCTCCAAGTCGTACTCTCGGATCCAGATAGTGGTAAATAATATCTGTCACCAGATTTACCAGAACATAAATAACCGCCATCCAGGCCACATAAGCCTGGATGATCGGATAGTCACGCATGGTGATCGCATCTACCGCCAGTTTTCCGACACCATCCCACATAAAGATATTTTCCACAATGGCAGTTCCTCCCAGAAGATTGCCGATGGACAGAGCCAGCAGTGTGATGATCGTCAGCATGGAAGCCTTCATTACACTCTTCCAGATGATCACACGACTGCGGATCCCTCTTGCCCGGGCTCCGGTCACATAATCCTTATTCAGTTCTTCCAGAACCGTGGCACGCACCTGTCTGGTATATTTTGCGGCCATGGAGATTGCCAGTGTCAGTGTTGGCAGAATAATACTCTGTCCGAGATCTGTATTTGTGACTACCGGTAAAACGCCCAGCCTGATGGACAGAAAATACATCAGGACCATGGCAGCAAAAAAATTCGGCATGGAATTGCCGATAAAGCTTAAAAATCTTATCAGATAATCTACCCATTTGTTGTGCTTTACTGCTGACAGGATTCCCAGCGGGATCGCAAGAACAATCGTAAGAAGGATCGATGACAGAGTCAGCATCATCGTTGCCGGAAGCTTTGAAATAAAGGTTTCATAGACATCTCTGTGAGACACATAGCTCTCTCCCATATCTCCGGTTACCATTCCCGCAAACCAGGCAGCATATTGTACAAGGAATGGTTTATCAAGGCCATATTCTGCCTTTGCATTATCAATGACCTCCTGAGATACTGCAGAGCCTGCATTTTCATACATATAAGTTACTGCATCTCCGCCGGCAAGCCGCATCATGGCATAAGAAAGAAATGTGATCCCGATCAGGACCGGGATCAGCTGCAGCAACCGTTTTATTATATATTTTCCCATATTTTCCTCTCCGCACTTTGTTTCTCAGTATTTCGAATAACAAAAGTTTAACAACACGGCTGTTCTGCCACAACCCCGGCGGGGGGATTTTATATATTCCATTTTGTCATATATATGTATTCCATTATGTTCTTATATTCTCACACAATGACATGCGGATAATTCTTTCCAGCCCTCTCCAAGAGACTGTGGCTCTTCATACTCGATCAGCCTTCGTTTTCTCTCTTCCAGCGGATCCGGGATATGGAGCGCAGAAAGCAGGGACTGTGTATAAGGATGCTGCGGATTTTCAAAAAGCTCTTTTGTAGGTGCCATTTCTACCAGCTTTCCGTTTTTCATCACACCGGTTGTATCACTTAAAAAACGTACCATTGACAGATCATGGGCAATAAAAAGAAAAGAAAATCTTTTTTCCTGCTGAAGCTTTTTAAAAAGCATGACGATCTGTGCCTGGATAGAAATGTCCAACGATGCGATCGGTTCATCTGCAATGATAAGACGTGGTTCCATGAGAAGGCTTCTTCCTATGGCAACTCTCTGTCTCTGTCCGCCGGAAAGCTCTCCCGGCTTTTTCGACAGAATACTTTCATCCAGTCCTGTCTCCTTCAGGATTTCCCGAAGCCTGTTCTCCAGCATTTCTCTGTCACGGATCCTGCGGCTGATCTTTACAGGCTCCAGCATGATCTGCCGTATGCTCATTCGGGGATTCAATGCAGCGCCCGAATCCTGAAAGATCATCTGGATCTCCGTCTGCATTTTCTTCCGCATTCTGAAAGGATCCTTTTTATCCGGCACTCTTTCTCCCTGATAAAAGATCTCCCCGCCTGTAGGCCGGTAGATTCCTGCAAGCGTTCTGGCTGTCGTGGATTTTCCGCAGCCGGTCTCTCCCACCAGTGCCATGATCTCACCTTCCCGGATACGGAAGGAAACATCATCCACTGCATGGATCGTATAATCGGAACGGATACGGAAATGCTGCTTCAGATTTCTGGCTTCGATCAGTACAGGCGCCTGTTTCTGTTCTGTTTTCTGTAAAAATAACGCTTCCTTTTTATCCGGTTTCTGTTTACGGCCGCTGTTTTCCTGTAATCTGTCCTTCAAAATGGAAGGCTTTTCTATTTTCGGAGCTCTTTCATCCAGAAGCCATGTGGCTGCATAATGCGTATCACTGACTTTAAACATCGGAGGAGTCTGTTCATAATCGATTGCCAGCGCCTGAGGATTCCGAACGGCAAACGCATCTCCCGGCGGAGGATCCAAAAGAGAGGGCGGCATTCCGGGGATTGGATTCAACTCCCCTTTTTCACCTGCAAATACAGGCAGAGAAGACAGAAGTCCCCAGGTATAAGGATGCCGGGGATCATAATAAACCTCTTCCGCTGTCCCAATCTCAATGATCTTTCCTGCATACATAACTGCAACTCTGTCTGCGATCCTTGCAACAGCTCCCAGATCATGAGATATGAACACAATACTGATCCCTGTTTTTTCTCTCAGCTCAAGAAGCAGATCCAGAATCTTTGCTTCCACGGTTGCATCCAGTGCTGTAGTCGCCTCATCGGCAAATAATATTTCCGGATCACAGGCCAGTGCAATAGCCAACACACAACGCTGACGCATTCCTCCGGAAAAAAAATGAGGCTGCAGTCCATAGCGCTGTTCTGCATCCGGAATCCCTACCAGCTTCAGCATTTCCACAGCTCTTTTTTTCGCCTCATCCCTGGATACTTTCTGATTTTTGATAATAGCCTCTGTGATCTGTTTGCCAACAGGGATCGTCGGATTCAGCGTCAGCATAGGATCCTGGAACACCATGCTTACCTTGCTTCCGCACAGCTTTTCCATTTTTTTTCTTTTATAGGCTGTGATATTCTCTCCGCAGAGACTGATCTCTCCGCTTTTTACATGTGCATTCGGTGGCAGAAGCTTCATCACGCTACGGCACATAACGGTTTTTCCACATCCGGACTCACCTACGATACAAAGTATCTCTCCTTTTTTTACCGTGAGATCAACATTCCGGACGGCCTGTACCTCGCCGTCCGGTGTGTCAAAGCTTACCGAATAGTTTTTTAATTCCAAAACGGTTTCCTGCATGATCTTTTCCTTATTTTGTAATGGTCCAGTCTTCAATATTCCACATAACACCTACGGAATGATGTCCCAGAACACGTGTGGTATCCAGTCCGTCAAGTCCGGAAACGCCTACATAATCTCCCTGAAGATAAGCAACCAGAAGGATTCCAGGTGCCTTGGCATATGCCTTTTCGAATTCACTATATGCTTCTTTTCTGGCTTCCTCAGTCTCACCGTGACGGCCTTCCTCAAGATATTTATCCACATCTGCATTGGAATAATGCATGTTGTTTCCACTTGCGTCGGTTACAAAGTTTACATATGCCATATCCGGGTCAAACTGTGTTGCATAGCCGGCAAGAAATCCATTGTATCCTGCATCCCAGTCAAATTTGGTAACAAGCTTTACTTCCATTTCCACACCAGCCTGCTTCAGCATATCAGACATGACATTGGCAATATCCACACGCTCTTCTTCGTAATCACGTACCTGGATGGTAAAGTGGAATTTCTGTCCGTTTCTCTCATAGATCCCATCATCACCTTTTTTCCATCCCAGCTCTTCCATCTTCTTTGCAAAGGTATCCAGATCATAGGAGTAGATATTGGCTTCCTTATCTGTTCCGAGAGGGTTTCTCTGGATCGGGCTGTATGCCGGCTCTCCCTGTCCTGCAAGAACACCTGCAATAATGGAATCCTTATCCAGCGCATAATTCAGAACGCCGATGGAATCTCCGTTTTCCTTCCAGAAATCTGTACTCATATCCATGGCAGCTCCACGGTAATCTGCTGTGGTGAACTCCCAGTAATTATATCCGTCCTTATCCTTGAACTGAGAAGCATAGTTGGAATTCAGCCATGCAAGATCCGCCTCGCCGGACTGGAGCATGGTTGCCTTTGTAGTCTCATCCGACACTGTACGGTATACAACGGTTTCAATATTCGGAACCTTTCCGTAATAATCTTCATTTCGTTTCAGTATGATCATTCCGCCGGTAGCATCCCAGTCTTCAAATTTATAACGGCCTGTTCCCACCGGATTCTGGTTAAAGGATGTAGTATTTATGTCCTCCCCTTCCAGAAGATGCTCTGGAAGGATTCCCATGGTAAAGTAATCCAGCATGGCAGCATCATACTGATCCAGTGTAAAGATCACAGTCTGATCATCCGGTGCCTCAATACTTGTAATGTCCTGATAGTTGCTGGTGATGCTGGCTCCCAGGGTTTCATCCTCTGTAAGCTCCTTATAGGTGTATACAACATCCTCTGCATTGAAATCTTCTCCATCATGCCACTTAACACCATCTCGAAGCTTAAAAGTATAGGTATTGGTATCCTTGTCAAAGGTATAGCTCTCTGCAAGATCCTCTACCGGCTTTCCATTGGCATCATATTTCATCAGTCCTGAAAAAATAAGATCCGGAAGTTCATCATGGTTATTCAGAAGGGGATTGATCGTACTTTCTGACTCACCTGCATATACCAGAGTTTTGTTTTCTTCTGCCGCAGCTACGGTTACCGCACTGCCTGCCGATGCTCCTGTACATGCTGCGGTCACTGCTGCCAGTGTTATCGCCGCATATTTTCTTCCATAGTTGATTCCTGTTCTCTTTTTCATTCTGTTTTCCTCATCTTTCCTTATTTTCAAACCGGTTATCCACACTTCGGAATGTTTTATCACGGTTTGCGTCCAAATTTTTTTTCTGACTGCATCAGAGATTGCTGTAATGGTTATTTACCTCACTTCTCACAAAGCTTCCCATACTGGTAATGCACATTAAAGTAATGACCAGAAAAACTCCTGGGATCACGATCACCCACCAGGTATTCATGATCAGTGCTTTATTTGCCAGCGAGAGCATACTTCCCCAGGAAACTACATCTGCCGGAAGCCCAAGCCCAAGAAAGCTTAAAGTAGATTCCATGGTAATACAGCTGCTTATCGAAGAGATCACCACAAACATGATCGCCGAAACAAAATTCGGGATCAAATGGTGATACATCACATATCCAAAACTTCCTCCACAAAGTCTTGCATACATCACATAATCACTGTTCCTTATCTGCCGCACTTCACTTCTTACAATACGTGCCAGTGCAAACCACCCGGTAATACCGATGATCACAGATATGCTGATCACATCATTGGCCTGAAGGACCGCAGACAGGATCAGGATCAGCAGAAGGGTCGGAATACTTCCGCACATTTCCGTAAACCGCATCATAACCGAATCCACCTTTGGACCTGCTGTTCCGCTGATGCATCCGTAGGTAACACCGACCAGGGTAATGATCGCCGCACCCAGAAGTCCAATCACCAGAGAAACCCTTCCGCCATACCAGATCAGTGAATAAATATCTCTTCCAAGCGAATCCGTTCCAAAGATAAACTCCTTTCCCGGCGGTGTATTCAGATTCTGGAGATAAAAACCTGAGGGATCATGATTTGCAACAACATTTGCAAATACACAGCCCAAAACGATCAGAAAAAGCAGGACCATGGAAAATACCGGTTTCCCCTTCAGCTTTTCCCGAAATGTTTTTTTTCGTTTTTCAGATTCATGCTGCTTCCACCCGGCACCAACTACCTGAAAAAGCTCAGCTTCTGAAAGCTTCCGGTCAGCTACCATACCCTCACCTCCGAATCCTTCATTCTTGGATCGATCTCTTCATTGACAGTCTGTGCAACAAAGCTGCTTAAAAATACGATAAATCCCGTAATCAGCACATCGATCATCAGCAGGTTATAATCGTGATATTTTGCAGATTCCACTGCAAGGTTTCCAATTCCCGCATAATTGAAAACAGCTTCCACAGTTACAGTCCCACCGGTTACATGGGGTACCGAAACTGCCATGATACTCACGATCGTCGGCAATACATTTCGAAGACAATGCTTCCACAGGATCTTTCTTTTGGAAAGTCCCTTGGATCTGGCAAGAAGTACATAATCCTTCCGCACCTCATCCAGGAATTTGTTGCGTATCATATATGCGTAATACCAGAGATGGCTGAAGATCATTACTACCAGCGGAAGGATCATATGCTTCATACGATTGCCGATACTATCTGCCATTCCTACATCATAGGCACCACTGCTTGGGAACCATCCAAGATTTACACTGAAGATCAGGATCAGTACCACACCAAGCCAGAAAGCCGGCACATAATAGGCTGCTGTTCCGATCTTGCAGATCAGCCGGTCGATCCACTGATCCTCATGGAGCGTACAGAATATGGCGATCAGAACTGCCAGTAGAAAGATCACAATATAAGCAATTCCTCCCAGCATCAGAGTATTTCCGATCAGCGGTTTGATCACATTCATAACCGGCTGCCTGTATTTCAGCGACAATCCGAAATCACCATGGACTACATTGGTAAACCACCTTACATACTGTACCCCGATCCCCTGATCCAGTCCTAGTCTCGTTCTGGCCGCAGCCACTTCCTCGCTGGTCATCATTTCCAGGGAATCTCCGTAAAAGGACTGCAGGGGATCTCCCGGTGCCAGTCTCGCCAGCCAGAACACCACCACAGACAGCAGAAACATAACCACTGCAAGCAGAAGGAGCCGCTTCAGGATCCGAATGACGAGTTTATTTTCTTTGTTCATAATTTTCCTTTCCCACTGCCCTTTACAGTTCAGGCAAACATTCGCATTCCGCTCTGCTGCATGCTCATGAACACAATCGCTTCGCGATTTGTGTTCATATTTCAAAAGCAGTTATGGCATCCAAAACCATAACTGCTTTTGAAAGGGTCGTGTTATTATTCGACAAAACATTTGTATGCACAAATAGGAGTGCGCGGAGGTTATGTGCATCACAGTGTTTTTATATTCAGCACGCGGAGTGTGCTGCTGATATTATTTTATCATTTAACAGCTTTCGGACAACCCCGGTATGGGGATATTGGACAGTCGGGTTTGGCATGGATGTGTATTCCATATAAAAAACGGGACTTTTCTGTATCAGGAACCTGTGTCCCGTGCAGAAAAATCCCGTCTGGTCTTTTGCTTTATTCTTTTATCACTTCCCGGAAATCTGAAGTCTTTCCTTCACGAATCCCAGAAAATCCTTTCCCTGTTCACTGAGCTCTTCACCTCTCCGGCAAATGCACCCGTAAACAAGTTTCTGGCCTTCTCCCGGAAATGTATATTTCACGGAGGAATATCCCGGATCACGGCCGGAAAGATCCGCACCACTGATATTACACAACTCTCCGGACCCAAGAAGACGTTCCACGATATAATCACTGTTTGTTACGACTACGGTCTCTGCCTCCACTGCGGAATGACCGTTTTCCTCTACAAGGTTCCGGTAATTATCCGGGGAAAATTCATCGGGAAATCTCTGGATCAGCCTGAGCTGGGACATATTAAAATCTCCCTCATCTGCTGTATCTGCTTTCCCTTTCCCGGTATAAATATTTACCTCGGTTTCCGTCAGCAGCTCAAATTCCAGGTAATTTCGGGAAAGAAAATACTGGAACGCCGCCAGCTGATTCTGCATCACATAGGCGAATCCCATATCATCCTGTCTGCCTTTCACACGTTTTATGATCTCATGGGTATCTGCTGCGTAAACCTGATAATGAAGATCATCGCACTTATGTGCTTCATAATACGTTACGAAGATATCCGCAAACCAGGAGCTGGGATGAAAGCATACACAAAGGCTGCTTTTTGCAAGTGGGCTTTCCTGCATTTCCAGCTCATCCATATTTTCCAGGATCTTCTGCACATGAATATAGGCCCGTTCTCCCTCCGGTGTCAGCTCGATCCCTTTTGCATGGCGGACAAACAGCTGGGTACGCATGTCGTCTTCCATGGAACGGATCACCTTGCTTACATTGGACTGGGTAGTAAAAAGCAGCTCTGCGGCCTGGCTGAAAGAACCTGTTTTTGCGCAGGCCGCAAAATACTGGATCTGTTTGATATTCAGCATAACCTTACCCCTGTTTCTTTGCAAAGATCAAAAACATCGGGGTCGGATTGTAAAACTCATCTTTTTCGATATAAATACGCTTACTGATTCCAAGGTCAAAGGAAAATTCTTCCACGCCCATGCGTCCCAGTGTTTCCAGATCCCAGGCCGGGCGCAGGAAAGAACTGATCGGAAGCTGACGCTTGATATCCTCGCACTCCTGCATCAGTTCATCCTGGATCTGATGATGGGCATGATTTTCCGGAAGATCTGCAGTATCCGCAAAATTTGCTGCTCCATAGTTAGCGTCCAGGTTGATCATCACTCCGCCAGATTTCAGCACACGGAACCATTCCTGGTAAGCGTGTTCCGCATCCGGCAGTGTCCAGGTAAGGTTTCGGGATACGATCACATCAAATTCCTCATCCGGAAAATCCGGATTTTCCGCATCCATGACCGCAAACTGGCAGTCTGCTTTTTCTTCCTCTGCCAGCTTTTTTGCATGGGTGATCATATCCGGTGTCAGGTCGATACCGGTTACCTGATGGCCTTCTTTTGCAAGAAGAATGGTAAAAAATCCGGTTCCGCAACCTACATCCAGGATCCTGAGATTCTTTTTCTCCGGCAGATACTTCTTAAGCTCGGTCATCCATCTGCCTGCAAGTGCGCTGTGAAGTTCCGCTCTTCTCTGTTCCAGGAAGCTGTCGCTGCGCTTGGTCCAGTACTGGGCGATCCTTGTTTTCCGCTCGTCTTTTTCTCTTACGATATTTCCGTAAGTGATCACAGGGCCACCTTCCACAACCTGAAGACTGGATACCTGATAGAGGATCACACCATCCATGTCCGCACGGCAGATTTCCTGAACATTTCCCTCATAATCACGGATCTCGCCAAGATACTCGTCCCTGTGAATGATATCTCCTGGCTTTTTCACCGGGTACCAGAGGCCGTTGACGCTGGCGCACTGATATCGGACATCATCCATTTTCAGCGGATAGTAGGTGCTGTGAGAACGGATTCCGTTGTAAGCTCCAATGCTGCAGAGAATGTTTCGCACATCGCGGCGCATGGAGTCTACTTCTTCACGCTCCCAGGTTCCCATGCAGCCACGTTCCAGAAGGACTGCCGGAATGTCACAGGTACTTGCCGCGTAATTGTAGGCACCGCCTGTGCTTACATTTGACTGTACCATATATGGGACATCTACCTGTTCTGCCATTTTCCGGGATGCTTCCACGATCTCCGGCTTTGCAACGCCTGCAAAATATACATACGGAGTCAGTT
>ERZ1106963.3600-NODE-3600-length-12813-cov-44.267832_pt1 | contig 12813 bp, 10 predicted proteins | sample MGYA00403681_ERZ1106963 | MGnify/ENA primary metagenome ERZ1106963 (study PRJEB35170, sample SAMEA104062407) | human gut metagenome | biome: human gut; feature: human-associated habitat; material: faeces | place: Denmark | collected 2012-05-03 ...
CTTTTTATGTCCTTTTATTTAGAAAATGCTGGATTTTTCAATTATCATAATGTACAATAGCCATAGGTTGATAGCATAGCAAGCGGGCCTTGTGGAGCTGAAACCGCAAAAATTCGCAAAACAGCACCCAAAATCCCGCCAAAAATCCGGAAACCAGCCCAAAAAGCCGAAAAAGAGCAGGAAAAAGTAGCTGAAATCCATTAAAATCATAAAACAGCTCCAAACTATAGTCGGTTTATATATTTATATTGTGCTATCAAACAAATGGAGACCATAATCTCCACTTTTGAAGATAAATGACAGTTTTCATTTATCATATTCCCCACAAAAACAATTGAATTACTGTTAGAATCACATACATGGCATCACATGATGCAAAGAGTTAGGAGGAAAATAAAATAAGTTCAATAGATAATAGAATCCAATGGTTGGAAGGTGAGATATTAGAGATTCAGGAAAGACTGGAGACAATCACTGAGGAAGGAACAATTTATCCTACACAAAAAGACGGAAATGTTAAATGGTATGTTTGGAAAAATGGCAGAAGAGAGTATTTATCAAAGAAAAATGATAAAGAAATCAGAAATCTTGTCAATAAAAAATATCTGGAGCTTTATCTGAAGGACACAATAAATGAGCTCAGACTACTCGAGACAAACAGGAAGGCTCGGAAAAAATATAAAACGGATTATGCCCAGAAAATGTTGAAGCAAAAACATTATAGAAGTATACTTTTACCAGTTGATAAGAAGGAAAATGAAGAGACAAATGAAAAGACACAGGTTCCTAACCCTGAAGCTCTCAAGTTTTATACTAAAATGGGAATTATAGTGCGGTCAAAATCAGAAGTAATTATTGCGACAGCCTTGTATGATAATAATATAAAGTTTGAGTACGAGAAGGCGATTAAAATCTCAGATGTTATTTATTATCCCGATTTTACGGTTGAGAAGAAAAATGGCGACATAATTTTGTGGGAGCATCTTGGATTGATAGACAATCCTGATTATCGAAATAAAGCTTATCGAAAGATATTGAAATATAACGAAAGTGGATATTATCAGGGAAAAAATCTTATATTGACATATGAAACAGCGGAAAGTCCATTGGACCCACTGGATGTAGAACATGAAATAGAAAAAATGTGCAGGTGATAAAATGCTCAAAAAATTACGAAGAAAATTTATAGCCATAGCAATGTTATCAGTTTCAATTGTTCTCATTGCAATTGTAGGCATGATAAACATTGCAAATTATATAAGTACGAATGAAGCAGTGGATGCGCGCCTTAAGCTGATTGCCGGAAACGGAGGAACATTCCCGGATCTTTTAGAGCAGAAGAACATGGGAGTGGGAAGCAATAAAAAAAATGATGAAAACACAAACACCGGCACAGAAAGCACAAACACCGGAACAGAAAACGCAAACATATTCGGCAATACAGCAGATGAAAGTATAAATAAAGGGACTCCCACGCTCAAAGAGCCACCATCCGGCAGAACAGATGTACAGCCACCGGAGGATATGAATCAGGCTGACTTAAATGAGAACAACATAAATGAGAATGACCTAAAACGCCATGGCATCTCGCCGGAGAGTCAGTTTGATACCAGATACTTCACTGTCACAATAAACAGCAAGGGCGATGTGGAAAATATTGACACAAGTAAAATAGCATCTGTTTCGTCAGAGAATGCAGCACAATACGCGAAAAAGCTTTGGAAATCAGGCAAAAAGGGTGATGGCAAAAATGGATTCTCAGAAAGTTTTAAATACATGACAGTAGGTGAGGGTGGCTCTACAATGTATATTTTTCTGAGTTGTCAGCGAGAACTTTCAACAATAAGAACATATGTATTAGCCAGTGTTGGAATCAGTGTGTTCGGACTTGCAGTTGTATTTGTTATGATATACTTCTTCTCGGGAAAAATACTAAAGCCTGTATCGGAAAGCTATGAAAAGCAGAAGCGGTTCATAACTGATGCCAGCCATGAAATAAAAACTCCACTTACCATAATAGATGCAAATACAGAGGTCATCGAGATGATGGAGGGAGAGAATGAATGGACAAGCAGCACCAGAAAACAGGTGGCACGCCTGACCTCGCTCACGGAAAAGCTTGTATTTTTGTCGAGAATGGATGAGGAAGCAACAAAGCTTGAGATGCTGGAATTTTCATTATCTGACGCAATACTTGATACCGCAGAACCGTTCAAAGTGATAGCCCGGACCAAAGGGAAAAAGCTCACAATAGATGTGACAGATGGAATACTGTATACAGGCGATGAGAAGACTATCAGACAGCTTGTATCAATTTTACTTGATAATGCAATGAAGTATTCAGGATGCAGCAGCGCAAGCTTCGAAAAGGATAATATCAATAAAAAGAATCTTAATAAGACAAATCTTAATAAAACCACCCAAACACAAAACGATTGTGTTACCACCACCGGAGATAAGGCACCGGAAATAGAAATATCCCTGAAACTATCCGGTAAAAACCGTATAATTACAGTGTGGAACACTGTAGACGAGACTGCAAACATCAAAAAAGGCAGACAGGACATGCTGTTTGAGCGCTTCTACCGCACTGATACTTCACACAACTCAAAAACAGGAGGCTTTGGAATAGGTTTATCAGCAGCCTATGCTATAGTAAAGGCACACAAAGGAAAAATCACTGCAGAAAGTAAAGATGGCAGGTCTATCAAATTTACAATCGTACTGTAAATTAAAAATATTTTTTTACATGCATTTTACACACTAATGATTTTGCATTTTACATTTCCCCATTACTATATCAGTTGTAACGAACAAAGAAACAAATTCAAGAAAGTAATGAAAGAGGAAATTAAAATGAAAAATCGTATGAAAAAACTTTTAGTTTTAGCAACTGCTGCAACAATGATGACAGCAGCATTTACAGGATGTGGCTCAAGCTCAGACGGAGCAGACAACAATGCAGATAAGAGTGCAGATGAAGGTACATCAAATGAGAACTTAAGCGGTTCACTTTCACTTGCAGGAAGTACTTCAATGGAGAAGCTTTGTGAGGCGCTCAAGGAGTCATTCATGGAGAAAAACCCTGGAGTAACAGTAACAGTAGAGTATACAGGCTCTGGTTCAGGAATCGAGTCAGTATCAGCAGGAAGCGTAGATATCGGAGATTCTTCAAGAGCACTTACAGATGATGAGAAAGCAAACGGCGTTGAGGAAAACATCGTAGCAATCGACGGAATCGCAGTAATCACAGACAAGGACAACTCAGTAACAGAGCTTACATCAGATGACTTAAAGAAAATCTACACAGGTGAGATTTCAAACTGGAAAGACCTTGGTGGAAAAGATGAGGCAATCGTAGCAATCGGCCGTGAGGCAGCTTCAGGTACAAGAGGAGCATTCGAGGAGCTTCTTGATGTAAAGGATCAGTGCAAATATGCACAGGAGCTTGACTCAACAGGAGCAGTTCTTGCAAAGGTAGGCTCAACACCGGGAGCAATCGGATATGTTTCACTTGACGTGCTTGATGATACAGTAACAGCAATGAAAATTGACGGAGTAGAGGCAACAGAGGAAAACATTGTAGCAGGCAAATATCTTCTTTCTCGTCCATTCGTAATGGCTACAAAGGGCAAGATTGGCGAGCAGAACGATATTGTTAAAGCTTGGTTTGACTATGTAAACTCAGATGAGGGACAGGCAGTTATCAAGAAGGTAGGTCTTATCCTCCCTCAGTAGAAATATCGGTTATAGTAATGATACGAAATACAGACATCGATACGAGACATCACTAGTAAGTATAAGTATAAAAATAATACAAAATACAGACATCGATACGAGACAGCGCTGGTAAGTATAAAAAATAATACAAAATACAGACATCGATATTAGACATCAGTATTAATACATATCGACAAGATACAGGGTTTCCTCAGGAAATGGCAGGTTTCCTGGGGAACTTTTTGAAACAAGGAGTATCAAATGAAACATAAATCCATAGTAGAGAATGTTGCCAAAATAATATTCACGGTATGTGCGGTTGTGGCAATATTCGCAGTATTATCAATAACAATTTATATGTTCCTTAAAGGCGCACCGGCATTTTTCAAGGTCGGAGTGTTAAACCTCTTATTCGGAACAAAATGGGCGCCGACAGCGGCAGACCCAAGCTACGGAATATTGTACATAATCCTCACATCCATCATAGGAACAGCAGTATCTATACTCATAGGAGTACCGATTGCTCTTCTTACGGCAGTATTTCTCACTGAGGTGTCAAACAAAAAGCTCTCAGCGGTAGTGCAGCCGGCAGTAGAGCTGCTTGCAGCCATTCCATCAGTAATCTATGGACTTTTGGGACTTATGATACTTAATCCGGTATTATACAAGCTGGAGAAACATGTTTTTGCAAACTCAGCAACACATCAGTTTACCGGCGGATCAAATCTGCTTGCAGCAATCATAGTGCTTGCAATCATGATTCTTCCTACGGTAATCAACATGAGCGTATCATCAATACAGGCAGTACCGCAGCAGATGAGAGCGGCATCCCTTGCTCTTGGAGCAACAAAGATACAGACAATATTTAAAGTGACGGTTCCTGCAGCAAAGTCAGGAATCATGACAGGAATTGTGCTCGGAATAGGTCGTGCGCTCGGAGAAGCGATGGCTATCAACATGGTAGCCGGTGGAACGGTAAGCTTTCCACTTCCGTTCAACTCAGTGCGTTTCCTTACCACACAGCTCGTCAGCGAGATGGGATACGCCAGCGGACTTCACAGACAGGTGCTTTTCTCAGTAGGTCTTGTGCTTTTTGTGTTTATCATGATAATCAACCTCACCCTTATGAAACTCAAAAAGAAAGGAGCTGTGGAAAATGACTAGTATAAATGGAAAACGCCGCAGAATAGGCGATGATGTAGTATACTTTTTCATATATCTGTGCGCAGCATTATCGGTAGTGCTGCTTGCAGGAATCATCATATATGTATTTGTCAGGGGAATCGGCCAGGTAAACTGGCAGTTTCTGACCAGCGAGACATCTGTATTAAGAGGCACCGTCGGAATAGCGGGCAACCTGCTCAATACACTTTACATCATAATAATCACCATGCTCATAGCAACTCCTGTCGGAGTGGGAGCAGCCGTATATCTGAATGAGTATGCAAAGCCCGGTAAGCTCGTATCCACAATCGAGTTCGCCACAGAGACACTTGCGGGAATACCGTCAATCATCTTCGGTCTCTTCGGAATGATGTTTTTCGGACAGACAATAGGCTTTGGCTACAGTATCCTGACAGGCTCACTGACACTGACACTCATGGTGCTGCCTCTCATCACAAGAAATACACAGGAGGCGCTTAAAACTGTACCGGACAGCTACAGACACGGAGCAGTCGGACTTGGAGCCGGAAAATGGCACACCATCCGCACCATCCTGCTGCCGTCAGCCATGCCGGGAATCATCACAGGTGTTATCCTTGCAATCGGCCGAATAGTAGGTGAGTCAGCAGCACTCCTCTTTACAGCAGGAAGTGCAGGAATGCTTCCAAAGGTTGCCAGCGGATATTTCTCAAAGATAATGCAGTCAGGTGGAACTCTTACCATCAAGCTCTACCTTGCAGCGACAAGTGAAGGAAAATTCGACCAGGCATTTGGAATTGCGGTTGTGCTTCTCGTAATCGTATTCCTTATCAACATCCTGACAAAGGTGCTGGCAAAGAAATTCCAGGCGAAGTAAAATTGGCACAGCAATATTAGTAAATAAATCAACCGGTTATTATAATGATATGAGGGTCAAAAGGTATTTTACCTCTTTAATCATAATAATAAATTAACGAATATAGTAAATAACCAATATAATGAACTAACTAAGAAAAGAAGCTTCGATTTGATATCAGTAAATCGGAGCTCCTTTTGAGTTTCATTAAGATTATTTCTTAAACAAATCTTAATGTGTTACATAATTGGATTTTAATGTTACAATTGATACAATAAGATCAACATAAAACTTCCGGAGGCAATTATGTATAAAGTATTAGTATGTGATGATGAGAAAGACATTGTATCAGCAATCAGCATTTATTTGACCAGCGATGGCTACGAGGTAATCCCGGCGCGAAACGGGCTGGAGGCGCTCGATATAGTAAAACACAATGATGTGCATCTTGTCCTGATGGATATAATGATGCCTGTCATGGACGGCATAGAGGCGATGGTGGAAATCAGAAAAATCTCTAATGTGCCGGTTATACTGCTCACTGCCAAAAGTGAGGACACTGACAAGGTACTCGGGCTCACGGTCGGAGCAGACGACTATGTGACGAAACCGTTTAACCCGGTAGAACTGCAGGCAAGGGTGAAGTCGCAGATCAGGAGATACATGCTTCTTGGCGCAGGCAATACAAGCGCAGGAAAGCTGGTAATCGGAGGCATTGAGCTGGATGATAAATCAAAGACAGTGACAGTTGATGGTGAGGCAGCAAATCTCACACGTACAGAGTACGATATTTTGAAGCTTCTCATGGAGCATCCGGGCGAGGTGTATTCGCCGAATCAGATATATGCAAAGGTCTGGAAGGATGAGCCGTATGGGACAGAAAACACGGTGGCGGTACATATCCGTCATCTCAGAGAAAAGGTTGAGATAAATCCGGCTGAGCCAAGATACTTAAAGGTCATCTGGGGTCGCGGATACAAAATTGACGCTGAATAGGTGCATGCTTGATACAGCTTTGTCAAGTGAAGCACTATAAAATGGAAGGTGAATGATATGAAAAAAATATCAAGGAATCTGTGGCTTAAGCTTGCGGCATTTATAGTGTGCTCGGTCATGGCGGCAGGGCTTGTTGTAACAACGATAGTTGCAGTGTACACAAACAATTATGAAAGCACAGCACAGCTAAGGGATGAAATTCATGCGAATATTGCAGGAGCCTATAGCAGACAGATGGTGTACAATTATGAATCCGGTGATGACACTGCATTTTCGCAGATGACTAATGATACCAATCTGCAGGCTGCAGTGGTAAAGAGCAATGAAACATCAGAGGACAAGGTGGATGTGAAATCTGATGCTGCAAAGGTGTATTCAAGCGTAGATAAAATATCAAATCCGGATTTTATTTTTAGCTACAAGGCAAAGAACTTAACGCGGAACAGGCTATCAAATGTGTGGGATGCAATGAGTGGCAGCTATGAAGAGTCAGACGCTGCTTCAAGCGATATGAACAGTGAGAAAATCAGCTCAATCATGTATTCAAAGACAAATGGGCTCTTTTATCTGTGCCTGAATGATGGTAGCGCTTATGTCATTCCAAAGGTGAGGGTGATGACAGGCTCTAATGACAACAGTTCGCTTGGTTTATATAAGGCAGTTGAGAAAACCGATGAGAATGGAAATAATTACTTTGCCTACGAGGAGATGTTTACAGGCCAGTCACTCGATATTACAGGCTTTGCCGAGTGGAAAAATGTAAAGTGCTACGATGAAAAAGGAAATCATATAAAGTGTGGCATGAATCTGAGTGAAGACAGCGATTCGTACTTTGATAGTGACGGCTCTTACTACGATTATGATGAGGATATTTATTATGACCGTTATGAAATCATAAAAGTGGTGGAGCAGGTGAATGAGAGCTATGAGCTTTTACCGGATACATTTAATATATCAGATACAGGATTTGTGTATTATCCATATACCTCAACAGAAGATAAGCCTGAGTACTATTATGTGTATGCAAAGCTGCCTGAGCAGCTTCAGGAAAAGGGCGATTACTTCAATCAGGCAGACAGCTTACTTGACGTCATGGAATTTACAGAGGCTCATTTAAGTGTATTGTTTGTCATATTTATACTTGGTTTTGTGATTACAGCGGGGTATCTGCTGACAGTTGCCGGAAAACGTGAGGATTCGGAAGAAATTAAATTACGATTATATGACAGGCTGCCGTATGAGGTGATGCTTGGAGTGACAATGCTGGCAGACTTTATGGTATTTCCGGCAGGCTTTTTGCTTATAAAGCAGCTTCCGGTGGTGGCACTCATTTGTCTGGCGGCAACCATGGTTTCGCTTGAAGCAATCCTGACAACATACGTAAGAATCAGGGCACATGAGTTCTGGAAGCATACACTGTGCTACTATGTTGTTAGATTTTTCTTAAAGCCTGTCAAAAAGCTATGCAGGATGGTATTTGCCCCAATCAGATACGGCTTTTCATGGATAGAAAGAAATGTACCGCTGTTTTTGATCAGTATGCTGGCATTCGGTTTCATATGCCTGCTTGAGCTTATAGGCTTTGGAATAGGGAGTATTGGATTTATATTCATTATAAAGCTTATAGAGCTTGCGCTGCTTATCGCATTTATCATGCAGTATGACAGGATAAGATGCGCTGCAAAGGCTATAGCAAACGGTGATTTTTCACAGCCTGTTGATACATCAAGGCTCATGCTGTTTTTCAGAAAGCATGGAGAGGATTTGAATAATGTGAGCAATGGAATAGAGGCCGCGGTCTCTGAAAAAATGAAGAGCGAGCGCTTCAGGACGGAGCTCATCACAAATGTGTCGCATGATATCAAGACACCGCTCACCTCCATTATCAATTATGTGGACCTGTTGCAGAAGGAGGACATAGATAACGAGAAGGTACGCGAATATCTTGACGTTCTCGACAGACAGTCATCACGTTTGAAAAAATTAATTCAGGATTTACTCGAAGCGTCAAAGGCATCTACCGGCAGCATAAATGTAGAACTTGAGGAACTGGATGCAGCTGTTATGTTATCACAGGTAGCCGGAGAATACAAAGAAAAATTCGAGAAAAATAATCTTGATTTAATTATCAAAAATGACGTTACACCTGTCATGATTCAGGCAGATGGACGACATCTGTGGAGAGTGTTTGATAATCTGATGAACAACATCAACAAATACGCCCAGCCGGGTACGAGAGTGTATATTGACATCATTCCAAAGGACAGTGGAGCCATCATAACCTTCAAGAATGTATCAGCTACACCGCTTAATATTTCAAGCGATGAGCTTAAGGAGCGTTTTGTCAGAGGAGACAGCTCGCGAAACACCGAGGGCAGTGGACTTGGACTGTCTATTGCAGAAAGTCTCATGAAGCTCATGAATGGTACTTTGGAGCTGACTGTGGACGGTGATCTTTTTAAGGTGACTCTGGAGTTTTAGACTTTTTAAAACAATATTATGATACCTATTGACCGTCTAATCATATTATATATTGAACTTATAAGACATAAGAAACAATAAAAGCCGGGGCAGATGCCCCGGCTTAAAAAATTATTTTTCGCATTCTTTTACAAAATCAACTACTTCCATATTCTTTTTCATTATATTATCGTCTTTTTCCATTTCACTAATTGTCATCCAATAATAGTGTCGGGAGTTAATAGAAAAGTCGTTTTTATTCATTATTTTTGGAATATTTTTAAATTCTACTTCGTACAGCCTATGGTTATACACTCTGTTTTCGTTATGGCTTACGGAATATTTTTCCTGTACTCTGGATGATATATATTTGCATTTGATTTCTTTTTTGGGTATACCTAAGTCATTTGATAAATTACTGATGATAAAGGATTCATTGTCTTTATCTGCGGTTTTTAAATTGGGAAACAGCTTACAGTCCCATCTTTCATCATAATATGTAAGATATTTTGTTTTTATGCCGGGGGCACTGTTTTTGATTATAATTAATGAATGATTATGCTGTATCATGTCCAATCCTTCTATATCTCTCAATAAGTCTGTGTGAGTGTAATTATTGTTTTTGAAATCAATAATATCATATATTATTTTTATCATGTAAACAATTCCGATAACACAAAATATAGTTTTAAATACAATTCCCGGGATGATCCATATGGTTTCATAGTTTGCTGTCCATACTGATATTAAGAAAGATATACCTGCTATAATCGTATCTATTGTTATCTTTTTGCCTATAAAGTCGCGCTTTTTTTCAAGTAAAAGCTCCAATTGTTCCCTACTAATTAAAATTTTCATAACCCCTCCGGATAATAGTGTTGAAACACATGATATATAATTATAAATGATGAAAAATGATATGGCAATAAAAATATAAATAGAAAACAAGAAGGAATGCTATTACAAATTATAATAACATTCCTGAATAATCATATCATCTCCAAAAACCTCTCATGAATCCGTGTATCATCATCAAGCTCCGGATGAAAAGCCAGCCCAATCTGGTTCTTATACTGCACGCCGACAATTTTGCCGTCATACTCGGCGAGCACATGTACATCATTTTTGGCGGAGTCATCAATAGCTTCCACGTAAGGCGCCCTGATAAATGTCATGGTAAAATCAAAGCTATTGTCAAACCTTGCTGTGGCCTCGAAGCTTCCGAGCTGTCTGCCGTAGGCATTTCTTTTAACAGTGACAGGCAAAGTGCCGAAATATACGTTGTCATCGTTGCTGATATGTGAAGCTAAAAGGATAAGACCGGCGCAGGTTGCAAGCACCGGAAGTCCGTTTGCGATTCTTTCCTTAAGCTCATCAAACATATCAAGCTCACGGAGCAGCTTGCCCTGCACAGTGCTCTCGCCTCCAGGCAGCACGAGTCCGTCTAAGTCACAGATATCTGATTTTTTGCGCAGCTCTACACATTCGCACCCAAGAGACTCAAGCATGCGCTTGTGCTCAATAAACGCTCCCTGAACAGCTAAAACACCAATCTTAAGTCCTGATTTCATTTTATTTGCCTCTTTCTTCCATGATGATTTTACTCTCGCTCTCGTTGATTCCGACCATAGCCTCACCGAGATCCTCAGAAAGCTCTGCGATGAGCTTTGCATCAGTAAAGTTTGTCACAGCTTTTACGATAGCGGCAGCTCTCTTGGCAGGATCGCCTGATTTGAAGATACCTGAACCGACGAACACACCCTCAGCACCGAGCTGCATCATAAGAGCCGCATCAGCCGGAGTAGCCACACCGCCTGCCGCAAAGTTTACAACCGGAAGCTTGCCGTTGTCATGAACGAATTTGACCAGCTCGAAAGGCACCTGAAGATTTTTAGCTGCCTCGAAAAGCTCATCCTCACGCATGGAAGTTAGCTTAGCAATCTCAGAATTCATCTTTCTCATATGTCTGACAGCCTGCACGATATCACCTGTACCGGGCTCACCCTTTGTACGGATCATGGAAGCTCCCTCGTTGATACGGCGGAGAGCCTCACCGAGATCTCTTGCACCACATACGAAAGGCACCTTGAAATCTCTCTTATTGATATGGTACACATCATCAGCAGGTGAAAGCACCTCAGACTCATCAATGTAGTCAATCTCGATAGCCTCAAGTATCTGAGCCTCCACGAAGTGACCGATACGGCACTTTGCCATGACGGGGATGCTGACAGCCTCCTGAATGCCCTTGATCATCTTAGGATCGCTCATTCTTGAAACACCGCCTGCGGCTCTGATATCAGCAGGGATTCTCTCAAGCGCCATAACAGCACATGCACCGGCAGCCTCGGCAATCCTGGCCTGCTCCGGAGTCGTAACATCCATGATGACACCGCCCTTGAGCATCTGTGCAAGCCCTTTGTTGAGTTCGTATTGAGTATTCTTATTGTTTTCCATTTGTTAAATCTCCTTTTGTTTTTTGCATTGTTCACACCAGCCACATATCATGGTTGCAATATTACGCCACATCTGGTAATATTAAAATATTCAAAACAAGGAAAATAAAAATGCCAGAAAGCGGTGAATCAAATGCTGACCTACGACCTCACAAAAACAGACGGACCACTCTACAAATGCCTGTATGAGTGCATCAAAAACGATATATCACAGGGAAAATTAAGCTCCGGGGAGAAAATGCCATCAAAACGTACCCTCGCCAAGAATCTGGGGGTTAGTACCATTACGGTTGAAAATGCATATGACCAGTTGATAGGCGAGGGCTATATGTTTGCAAGGCCCAAGAAGGGCTATTTCATAGCCGATGTTTCAGATATCAGGGTAATCAAGGCACCGGTGCATAAGGAGCTTAGCATAAAGCTGCCGCCTGAGCAGGATGAAAGTATATTTGACTTCTCATCAAACAGGACAGACTCGGGTAACTTTCCGTTTTCTATATGGGCAAAGCTCATGCGAGAGACGATTTCCCTTAGGGAGCAGGAGCTTTTGTCGGTGTCGCCGTGTGGCGGAGTGAGAGAGCTTCGGGAAGCGATAGCAAGCCATCTGTCATCGTTTCGCGGTATGAATGTGGACCCGGACCAGATAATAGTCGGAGCGGGAACAGAGTATCTGTACGGACTGCTCGTGAAGCTTTTGGGTACGGACAAGGTATACTGCGTGGAGGATCCGGGCTATAAGAAAATCAGCCAGATATACGAGTGCAACAATGCAAAATGCCTGCCGGTGCAGATGGATGAGCAGGGCATCAGCGTGGAGCTTATAAAGAAAGCGAACGCGCAGATAGCACATATCAGCCCGACACACCATTTTCCGACAGGAATCACGATGCCTGTGAACCGCCGCTATGAGCTTTTGGCATGGGCCAACGAGAGCAGCGACAGATACATCATAGAGGATGATTACGATAGTGAGTTTCGCATGAACGGACACCCGATACCGCCCATCCTCTCGATAGATGCGTGTGAAAAGGTCATCTATATAAATACATTTTCAAAGTCACTCACATCCACCATCCGAATCAGCTACATGGTGCTGCCGGAGCATCTGGCAAATGAGTTTTACAGGAGGCTTTCATTTTACTCATGCACGGTATCCACCTTCGAGCAGTACACGCTGGCACG
>ERZ1106963.3609-NODE-3609-length-12800-cov-5.659553_pt1 | contig 12800 bp, 5 predicted proteins | sample MGYA00403681_ERZ1106963 | MGnify/ENA primary metagenome ERZ1106963 (study PRJEB35170, sample SAMEA104062407) | human gut metagenome | biome: human gut; feature: human-associated habitat; material: faeces | place: Denmark | collected 2012-05-03 ...
CTATCTGCCAATGGCAGATTTATTATACCATTTACCCGTTTCCACTCCAATGTGCTTCAAGACTTTATTTTGAAATCCGTGCGCCGATATTTTTAATATTCGCCAACCAAATATTCAATATCGCCGTCGCAGATGATGAAGCGGGCAGGGCGGCCAAGCATATGGAGCAGGCGGAACACATAGCCAAAAGATTTTCCGGTCATATTCCGAATGTATCAGCTAAATCTCGACGGTAATGAAAGTCGTGTCTAAAAAATATTGGGAAACTTCTGCCGTGCATTTTATAGAACCGGGATTGTAATGGAAATAACATTTAATTTATAAATAGGTGCTTAGCAAACTCAACCCCGAAGGCTGTGCGGCGGCGGAGCGCAGCGGTATTGCAAATTCCCATGCCATCCGCTATAATGAGCGTTAAGGAAAGGGTGGTGAGCAGGATGTATTGGGTGGCGGTTTGTGAAGACGAGAAAAATCTCCGTGAGGACTTGTGCGCACAGTGCGCGGCGATCCTGTTGGAGCTGCAGGTAGAGCATACGGTCACGCCCTATTCTTCAGCCGAGGAACTGGAGGCAGCTTTTTCAGCGGGTGCGGAGTTCTCACTGCTTTGTCTGGATATTCTGATGGACGGCAAGACCGGCATGAAGCTGGCGCAGGAGCTGCGGGAGCGGGACGACAGGACCAGCATCCTGTTTATCACCGGTTCCACGGAGTTTCTCAAGGATGGCTACAGCGTCCGCCCCATCCAGTACCTGCTCAAGCCGGTTTCCCGGGAAGATCTGGAGCAGGCAATCAAAACGGATCTGCGGTTATATCACCAGCCCCGCAACGTGACCTTCCGGGTGGCCGGCAGGACCTTTGTCCTGCCGGCAGAGGATATCCTCTGCGCTGAAAGCCGGGATCACGGCAGCGTACTCCACACAACACATGGCGAACAATTCATTCTCTGCCCGCTGAGCCAGATGCAGGAGTATCTGCCGAAGGATCGCTTCTGCCGCTGTCACAACAGCTTCATCGTAAACCTCTTCCATATCCGCAGGGTCAGCAGCCGGACAATATACCTGACAGATGGAAGAGCTCTAAGCATCGGACGGCGCTATATGGAGCAGTTTCAGGACCAGTTCGTCCGGTATCTCAATCAAAACTGAAGTAAGGGCAAGGCCATTTGGATAAAGAGAATGCGGCGTCTCCCGATGGGAGACGCCGCATTTTGTGTTTACAGAGAGCTTATGGGGGACTCTTTTTCGGGCAGCAGCTTCAGAGCCGTCATCACGGTGAAGCGGGTGTCATCATAGCTGACAGCCAGTACGCTGCCGTACTTCTCGGCGATGGTTCGCATCTGCAAAAGGCCGAAGCCGTGGCTGCCGGCATCCTGCTTTGTGGTGCATAGCTGTCCGTTTTCATCTGTTTGCAGCACCCCATTGTAGGTGTTTTCACATCGGATGGCCAGATACTGCTGGCGGATCTGCAGGGAACAGACGATCTCGCCGTGTTCCGTTTTGGCGGTGGCCTCCACGGCGTTGTCCAGCAGGTTAAACAGAAAGCCGCACAGATCCACCTCCTCAATGGGCAGCGTTTCCGGCAGCATGGCGTTGACATGGAAAGAAACGCCATACCTGTCTGCCTGGGCCGCGAAGCGCTGGAGGATCGTGTTGACCGTCGAATTGGCCGTATAAACCTTTGGGAAGAGCTGCTCCAATTCTCCATCCAGCCGGTTCAGATAGTCCAAAAGACCGGCTTGATCCGACTTTTGTGCCAAAAGGTGCAGGGCGGCGATATGGTTCTTCCACTCATGGCGGAATGCCGCCGTCCGCCGGACTGTCTCCTGTGCCTGCTCATACTTTTCCTGCGCTGCCTGACTGCTGCTTTTGATCGCCTGCATCCGGCGCTGGCGAAGCAGTGTTTCGCGCACAAAGCCCGTCACCACCTGCACGGCGCACAGCGCACCGGCAAAGCCGCACAGGATCGCGTAAAATGCATGGGGATACCCCGCCAGCAGCGTGGTCACCGGGTTGGTCAGTGGATAAAAGATCCCGCTTCCGCTGAATCGGGTCACGCCCCAGAACGCAAATAAACCGCCCGCCACCGCGCAGAGAAACAGGCTCGTTCGGCGCAGCGGCTGCTCATGGGAGAACAGAAGCAGCGCCGCTGCCAGAAGAAACAGGGCGGTGCCGAGCCAGTCTCCCGCTGCACTGGCGAGCAGCGGCAGCGCCGCGAAGCTCCTCAGCGCAGAAAGCAGAATATGGAGCAGCGCACCGGAGAGCAGCACCCACCGCTTCCAGCCGTGCAGCGCCGCGGCCAGATAGCAGTAAAGAAGATCCATATAGATCAGGTAGACCCAGTTCAGAAGCCCGGCGTCAGCATTCAGTCCGGCCGAAATTTCGAGATAGGTATGACAGACCCCGGCTGCCGCCGCCAGCAGGAAATAGCCGATCAGAGGCAGCAGCTTCCAGAGAAACTCGCCATCGTGTGCGCCAAGCAGCAGCACCAGTAGCAGACAGATCGCCAGCAAAAGCTGCGCCGTGACTGCCGCCATGGGCCAGACGACGCCGGAGGTCTGTACCACGGCGTCGGAAAAGCGTCCCACCAGCGAGCGCAGTACCGGCTGGCGAAGGCCATCGCCGGAGGGGCCGTAGGTGACAATGCGAAGCCGCTTCCCGCCGCAGTCCTCCGGCAGCGGAACGCGGAGCCCATCGTGGGAAATACTGGCAGGATCAACATCCTCCAGAAAGCTGTCCACCGGGTTTTCCTCAGCCGGAAAGTCTGTATAGAGAAGCGTATGATCCAGAAACACCTGCAGGCCAGCGCCGTAACTGTCAAACTGCAGAAAGTGCCGCGCACCCGGTTCCTCCATCACGCGCTCCGCCGCGACAGGGCCGGTCCCCTCCGCCGGAATACCGTTGATATAACCACCAAAGCCGAAGACAGGTTCCACTGGGCCGGCCTCTGTAAAGAATACCCAGCCGCCGCGATCCGACTCTGTGCAGTTCAGGTAGACCGACCGCTGTTCCTGATCCGGCTGCGACAGGCGGAACAGGAACCCGATCGCCGCCGCGACCGTGAGGATCAGCAATACCCCGGCAGCCCAGATTTTCCTGTTTTTTGCGCTCACCGTACCGTCCTCCTTTCTTCCAACATTGTAGCAAAGGAGCACAAATCGCACAAGCGATATATGACCTGTTCTCCTAAACAACACGAATTCGCCCCTAAACGACACAGCGCGGGCGAGAAAAGCATGGTAAAATTAGAATAAGCAGAATTATGTGACACCCTGCGAAGCAAAGGAGGAATCGCTTATGAAACATTGCAGCAGAAGACTTATGGCATTGCTGTTGAGCGCCATCCTGTGCGTGCAGCTTTTGCCCGCCATGGCGCGGGCGGAGGAAGGCACTGCGGCTGCCTCCGAGGGCAAGGGAGCCTTCGGTCTGCCGGCGGCTACAGGACTGACAGCGGACAGCGCTGAGTACAACAGCGCAGTGGCGGACGCCCCCTTCGGCAGCAGCGGCCGCGCCGTGCCGCTGTTTGTCAAGTCGGAGCTGATGCTGTCCTACAGCTGGGGCGGAGCACCACTGTACAGCCACACCTATGACTACAACGGGGGCGGCTCCGAGGCGGGAATACCGGCAGCGGACGCCAGGAGCACATCGCCATGATCGGTCTGAGTGCGGCAGGGATCGAGCTGTCCCTGCGGGACCGGAACAACAATGCGGTGCACACCAGCACGGTGTCCTCCGGCAACCGGAGCTGGATCAACCGCCTTGCCTTTGAACTGGGCGGCTTCGCCGCCATCGCCTGCGGCGACTTCGACGGCGACGGCGTGGATTCCGTGGTCGTCTACGTGCCGCCCACGCAGGGAAACGGAGATGCCAAGCTGGTGGAATACACCATCAGCGGCGAAGGGAGCAGCCTGACGCTGACCAAGAGCGGCGAGATCGGAAACGTGTACGAGTTGCTGGGTGTCAGCACCCTGATAGCAGATCATATTCAGAATGTGCCGGTGGTGCAGTTGACGGCGGCGGATACCGACAAGGACGGCTACGATGAGCTGGTCATCACCGCCGGGCTGAACGATACCCATGGCTACAACATTGTCCAGAATCTGGGCACGCAGGTGTTCCTGTACGACAGGCTGGAGGGCAGGTGGACGCAGACCTTCAAATACGCGCCCTCGGCGGGCAATGGGCCTGTTGCGGTGGGAGATGTGTCCGCGGCGAGCAAGCTGCACCGCTATGTCTGGGGCAGCTCCTCCGTGGGCAATGTGCTGGCCAGTGACGACTCCTCCAACGGGACGGATTTCCCGGAGATCGTCACGGCGGGCATGATCGACTACTCCGGCAACCATAATATCTCGATCAACAATAAAACCTGCGGCTTCTCCATGGTTCGGTGCGTCGGCATGACCGAAGCGTGGACAGGCGTACAGAAAAACTTCCAGGGAAGGTATGAGTTCCTGCACCGGCAGACACATACCACGAACACGCTGACCACTCACGGTCTGTACAGCGGCGACGAGGTCCTCAGTCCGCTGATCGTGAAGTGCTTCCGTTATCAGGGCGGGGCGCAGCCGGATGCGGTGTTCTTCTCGGGCAATGTGTACGCGTGGGCGGACAACGACGGCAGCGGCACCCTCGCCCTCAAGTACACTCACGGTGCCTTCAATCACACCGACAAATACATTGGATCAACCAAGATCACCAACAAGCAGGTGCAGGCCGTGGCCGTGGGCAACTTTGACGGCAACGGCGAGGGGCGCGAGCAGGTCGTCTTCGCATCGCTGGTCAAGCAGAGCGGCACCGGAAACCATTACAGCACCCTGTATACCATCGGCTGCCAGCCAAAGGTCGATAACAGCGGCTATGAGTTCAGGCACTCGGAAACGAACGGTTGGTTCATCAACAAGCAATCTGGCGCTTATGTGTGTCTGACCGACTTCAACTATGACAGCGACAGCACCCTGGTGCGCTATGTGGGCGTGGAGCGTCAGTGGACGGACTACGACGTGCTGGCCGTGCTGGAGGCCGTGCCCTACTTTGAGGAGCTGGGAGACGATCTGGGCGAGGGCCGCACGGCTTACGGCAAAAGCAGCAGCAGCGGGAGCGGCAGCGGCAAGAGCCACGGCCTGAACACTACCGTGCTGGTGGGGTACGAGGTCGAGGTCGAAAACTCCGGCGCCGGTTTTGAGACCACCATCGAAAACAACTTCACCTGGGCCACCAATGTCAGCCGCTCCATTGAACACAGCGTCGACTATGAAAACAATTCCGGAGAGAACGCAGTGGTGGTGTACCGTGTTCCCGTACTGGTCTATACCTACCAAAATCTTTCCGACGGCAAAGATATGGCGGTCATGAAGACCCTGCCACCCCACACCAGTATCGTCTCTGTGGAGGAATACAATGAAGAAGCCGCCGCCTACAGATTAGAACCCATTGCCGAGGATCGGCTGGCAGAGGCGGGCAACCCCTTCAGCTACCGCTCCCACGTCAGCCAAATCACCAACGCAGGCGGCTCTGACGCTCTCGTGTCCCAAAGCTGGTCCGAGTTGACGGGTAAGGGCAACATCGAAAAGACCATTACCGTTACCGAGGAGACAGAGAAGAGTTTTGAGTACGAACTCTCTGTGAATGTGGTGGCATGGAAAAAGATCGGCGGAGCGAAGGTGGGCGGCGGAGCCGGTTATACCTTTACCAAGACCCGCTCCAAAATGAACGGCACAGGCACGGAGCACAGCGGCTCGGTGAACAGCCCCAAGGCGGACGGCTATGGCTTCTCGTGGAACTTCGCCATGTGGAACATGACGCTCAATGGGAAAAAGGTCCCCGCGCTGGGCTATCTGGTGAAAGATATCTACGCGCCGTCCTCTCCGCCCAGGGATCTGGCAGTAGAAACGCTTACCAGCACCGGCGCAACGCTCACCTGGCGTGCGGGCAGCCGTCCGGCGGAGGAGTATCGTATCTACCGCGTGATAGAGGGTGCCACAAGGCCGCATGCTTTTGTTGGTGCCGTTTCCGGAACGAAGAACAGCTTTAAGCTGAACGATCTGGCGGGAGATGTGTCCTACACCTTTGTGGCGCGCGGCTGCACCAATGGCGTGGAGTCTGTGGACAGCAGCTCGATCAGCTTTACCACGCCGAAGGAAAACGGACCGAACTATGTTCAGGTCAGTACGGTCGCCGATCAAACGGTGCGCCCCGGAGAGGATGCAGTTTTTTCGGCCACAGTATTCAAGAGCGATCCGAATACTACCCTTACCATACAATGGCAGGAGCGCAACCCTGGCTCGCCTGCGTGGAAAGATGTACGCAACGCGACCAGCCTGAGACTGACCGTGAGTGACGCAGCGGTCGCAATGAACGGCACCCAGTACCGGCTGATGGTGACAGCATACACACTGGCGGCGTCTTCTGCGGTGTATTATTACAGCAACGCGGCCACGCTGACGATCGGCGCACTGCCCACCAGCGTTAGCGCTGTAACCGTGACAGACGCGGACGGCGGGAAAGGAACGCAGAGCGAGCCATACTACGGCGGGGCGGACTGGACGGAGCAAACGACCGCTACACAGGAACAGATCGTTCAGAAAACAGCCTCCTTCGAGAAGGATGACGTGCAGGGCACTGTGTACCAGGCGGGAGAAAACGGCCCGTACATCGGCGTGATCGAGAGCAAAACCACACAGGACGGCGCCACGATCACGAAGACCCAATATTACCAGCTGACCGGTCCGGACAGCAGCAAGCGATATGCTGTAACAGGGGACGCACTTTCTCCCGTATATACTGCGTTCAACGGAACTGCCGAGGTGGAAGGCTTTACAGCAGACCACGCCAAAGGCCAGCTGAGCACGGAAGTAACCGCCGGCGAGACGAGCACGGTCTACTTCACTGTGGCCCACTGGGATGGCTCGACCGCAAAACCGACCTTCTACTGGGAGAGCGGCGGCAAATATTTCAGCGACCAGAGCGGCGCTGTCGGCAAGGAAGCTGAATTGGAAGAATCCAGCAAGCCGCAGTATTCCGTTTTCCGTCGTAGTGAGAACGACGCAGAGATCGTGCTCTTCGGCGAGAAGGATGATAAGGAATGCTTCTTCCTCCTGAAAAAGTCGGCGGACACGGGCTCCTACACCGTGACCGAAGTCGATCCGGCGGAAAAGCTGCTGATCGGCGACGACGCATATCCCCTGAGCAGCCTGATGCCTGTTTCCTATAGCGAAACAGTTGAGGTTTCCGTTGACACCTATACGCAGCAATCGGGCTCGAAGTTGACGCTCACTGCCGAGGTGACAAGCGGCAACGGTAAAAGTCTGGCAAACAAACCCGCGGCCTTCGTTATCACGGACACCGCCACCGGGGAGAGCTTTTCAATCGCAGTCACGACGGATGCGAACGGCACGATGACTATGGAATGGACAGCTCCCACCCAGGGCGTATACACCATCCACGCGGCTGTGACCGCGGATGGCGGCTATGCGGCCTCCAGCTCGGAAACACCGGTGTATTACGCTGCGCTGGGCAAGGACACTGAAGGGAAGAATACCACTCTGTACCGTCTGTCGCTGACCGAAAACGGCAAGGCGCTCGGCGCATCTGTGGAATACGGCGCAGATCTGACGCTTGAGACGCAGAAGTGGGACGGTGCGGCGTGGACGCAGGCAGACGAAACCGTCTCCTATCAGGCGGCAGCCCCCGGCGCGGCGGCGGCCGACATCGACGCCGGCTACTTCCCACAGACCGCCGGACAGTATACCTTCTCGGCAAAGGACAGCAACGGCGGGAAGCTTGCGTCCGCCGTGCTGACCGTTACACCGCGCAGGCTGACGATCCGCCCGGTCTTGGATACCGCGCCCACCGCACTGCGGGACATCAGGCTCGACTTTGAAGACGCTCTGGAGCGCGACAGGACTGCGCTGACAAACAGCCTGACCGTTTCCGACATCAACGAATATTTTTCTGACCAGGGCAGGACCGGCGTATTCACCTTTGCGCCGCAGTGGAAGGAAACGGAGGATTCCAGACGCCTGCAAAGTGCGTACTCGGTCACGCTGCAGACGAACTCTCTCCGCCGCGAGGCTGATGCGGCGCTGGTTTACTATCAGGTGGCCGCCACCGGGCATGGCACGATCTTCGGATCTTATGGCAGCAACCAGACGAACTTCTCCTCCGGCGAGAACCGCAAGCAGGGAGAGCAGCTTGTGTTCCAGGCCAATCCGGAGGACGGCTATCAGGTCAGCCGCTGGCTGGTGAACGGTACGGAGGTCAGAGAAGGCTCGCCATACCGCATCGGAGCGACCACAGGCTTGGCCACGCAGACGCTGAGCATCGACGCGTTCAACATCGCCCGCGATGCCAGAGGTGGGCAGCTCAAGGTCGAGGTGGAATTCGCCAACCAGTTCTCCGTGATCCGTTACAGTGCGGGCGAAAAAGGCTCCGTCACCGCCAGGACCGGCGGCGGCAGCACGATCGCAAACGGCGCAAAGGTCACCTACGGCTCCTCCGTCACCTTTACCGCAGTCCCACAGAACGGCTATATGGTGGAAAAGTGGACGGTGAACGGTACGGACTACACATGGCCGGGCGCCGGTAAGCCCTACCGCGAGGAAGAACTGACCCTTTCCGGACTGGATCAGGCGGAATACACAGTCACGGTCTCCTTTGTGACGAAAAAAACCTTCACCGCCGCTGAACCCACGCTGACGGATGGGCAAGGGAACCCGGTTTCTGCAGGCACGGTCGCCATCACCTGGGCGCGGACCGGCGAGACTTTGGCTGCGGGCAGCGTTCTGCCCCAGGGCACGGCGCTGACCTATACGGTCACCTTCACGGACACGAGCTTCAACACGGTCAACCGCTGGGAGTACTCCACGGACGGTAAGACCTGGAAGGAAGGCGGCCCCGGCGGTAGCTTCACGCTGTACGACACCGCCTTTGGCAGCGATTCGGCAGCGCTGTATGTCCGCGCGGTGGTCGCCGTGGCCAACACCCACCGTCTCAGCTGGGAGATCCTCGGTCTTGCAGCCGAGGACGGGGACAAGGCGACCCTGACAGCCTCCAGCAATGGCACGGAACTGAAGAGCGGAGGCTCCTATGCGGCGAATACGCCGGTGGACTTCACGCTGACGCTGGACGGCAGCTATGATCTCGTTTCGTGGAGCGAAAATGTAACGCCTGCGGCAGGCGGCAGGTCGGCGGATCTGAAGCTGGCCGCCGATACCGAGGTCACCGTCACCGTGGCAAAGAAGCCGATCGTGATGATCGAGGACACGGCAAACGGCACGATCGAGGTGCGCGGCACAAGAAACAGCGAGCCTGTCACCATAACCTCTACCGATTATGTGGATCCCGGAACGAGCCTGACCGTTACCATCAAGCCGGATACAGGCTATGTTGTGAACGATCCCGACGAAGCCTGGACAGCGGTGGACAACAGCGATAATCATACCTATACAATCCACGATGTCAGGGCAAATCAGACGCTTTCGGCGGATTTTGCAGCCTTGGACAAGTATGCGATCTCCTACTCCGTGGCGGCGGTCGGCGGCATCGACAACGGCACCCTGACCGCAAACACGGTCCGCAAAAATATGGCGGCGTATAGATACGACATCTCTTCGGGCGAAGAGGTCTATGAGGGTTCCGATTTGACCTTTACCGCAGCTCCGGATGACGGCTACCGTGTGCGGGAATGGCGCGTGAACGACGAGGTGTACCAGGAAAGCGGCGCGGCCTTCATCGGGACGCAGTTGGTGCTCAGAGGTGTTGACGAGGAGAAGACCGTTATGGTACAGTTCATGCCGCTGGGCGACAAGATCACGGCATCCGCCGGAGAGCATGGCCGCATCACCGGCGCAATGGCGGGCGGTACGGAGCAGGTTGGTAATATTGCCTCCGGCTTCACACTGGCAGAAGGCGCTTTCGTCACCTTCACCGCCGAGCCGGATACCGGCTACGAGGTGGAGCAGTGGTCGGTGAACGGCATGCCGGTCAGCGGTGAAACGTACAGCACCTACATCTATACCGCCGGAAGCGCGGGCGCGGTCATCACCGTAGCGTTCCGCCCGGTGGAGTACACCGTCAGCTGGACGGCGGAGCACGGCACCGTGACCGCAGATAGGTACTCCGGCAGCGCGGCGAGCATCCGCGGCGGCACGCAGGTCACCTTCACTGCCGCGCCGCATAACGGCTATGTGTTCGACCACTGGACGATCGATGGCGAGACCCTTACAAACGAGACTGCAACGCTGCGCTGGACGGTTCCCACCGGGCAGGAGGCAACAATGGAATACGCCATTGAAGCCGTATTTACAGAGAATACCACTACCTATTCGGTGACCTACGATGCTTCCGGCGGCGGCACGATCACCGCCAAGGGTCATGAGGCAAGCCCCGCCACCGTGACCTACGGGCAGAGCATCACCTTTACCGCCGTTCCCGCGGAGTACGGCTATGTGAAGGAGTGGCGGGTGGATGGTGTTTCCGTGCCTAACTCTTCCAACAAGACCAGCTACACATTGGAAAATGTGACGCAGGCGCACACGGTCACCGTGGTGTTCGCCACAGCCGTCCGCTATGATGTTTCCTACGCCGTGAACGGCGTTGGCGGCACGCTGAGCGCTGCTGCCGACGGCACGGAGCTGGCTCTGTCCGCAGGGCGGCAGGCCAGCGTTGCCGGCGGCTCCAGACTGGTATTCGCCGCAGTACCGATCAGCGGAATGATGACCGGCCGCTGGACGGTGAACGGCATCGCGGTCACCCGGGAGAACATGTCTTCCCTTGGCGTGACTATGGATCACTGCCTGTCCAACACACTGACCATTGAAAGCCTGAGCAGGAATGTGGAGGTCAAGGCGGCCTTTGCCGAGTACAGCGGCTTCTCCATTCCGACGGGCGGGCCCGGCTATGAGATCTCCGATGTGAAAAGGCTGCCTGCGGACACTCTGCCGGATACCGAGATCCGCGCAGGCGGTGATGTGACCTTCACGGTCAGGCCAGCCGCTGAGTACAGCGACTTCTCCAAGCTGACCGTCAACGGCTACGATTGCCTGACCGGCAGCGGCAACGCAGCAGGCTGCGAGACGGTTTCCGCACGGAAGAACGCGGACGGGAGCTATACCGTCACACTCACCGGCGTGACTGGCAATATCAGCGCGGACATCGCCGCGCACAAGCTGGTCATAGGCGAGCTGACCGTGCCGCAGGTGCTGGAGAGTCATCCTGACCTTGATACGGCGGATAAGATCAAGCTCCGGCTTGAGACCATGATGATCGGAACGGCGGAAAACCGTGCGTTCTATGACATTGCGCTGCGATACAAGAACGCCGAGGGCAACTGGGTCGAGGTCGATGAAGCGAATTTCCCCACAGGCGGTGTGGAGGTGGTGCTTCCTTATCCCAACGGCACAGACAGCAAGGATACCTTTACGATAGTCCACATGCTTACGACTGTTGCCCGTGCCGGTGAACTGGAGCTCGTTTCGCACACGAAGCAGGCGGATGGCCTGCACTTCCGTGTGACCAGTCTGTCGCCCTTCGGCGTGAGCTGGGTGAAGTATGCTGCACCTTCGGGCGGCGGCTCGGGTGGCAGCGGCGGCTCGGGCGGAGGCATCTTTAACCCGGCCTACAACATCATGGTCGAAAGGACTATGAACGGCAGCATTACCGTTTCGCCTTCGTCTGCTGCCAAGGGCTCCACAGTAACCATCATGGTCTATCCCGACAGGGGCTATGAACTGGAAATGCTTATGGTTATGGACAAGAAGGGCAGCGAACTCGATCTCAGAAAGTGGGGCGGCGAGTACAGCTTCATCATGCCTGCAGGCGATGTGACTGTCAGAGCCCGCTTCGTTGAGGAAGCTCCAACACAGAGCTTTGCGGATGTTTCCACGGACGCCTACTACTATGAGGCCGTCAAATGGGCTGCGAAAAACGGCATCACCGGCGGCGTCGGCAACGGTCTGTTCGCACCCGACGCTCCCTGCACCCGCGCGCAGATCGTCACCTTCCTGTGGCGTGCAGCGGGCAGTCCGGAGCCGAAGAATGCCAGCAGTTTCTCTGATGTACCCGCAAGTGCCTACTATGCGAGGTCGGTGGCTTGGGCAGTCGAGAACGGGATCACGACTGGCACGGGCAATGGAAGATTCTCACCCGATGCTACCTGTACGAGGGCGCAAAGCGTGACCTTCCTCTACCGTGCGCTAAGTGCCAGGGCAGAGGGTACAGCGGAGTTCCGCGATGTTCCCAAAAACGCGTACTATGCGGATGCGGTGGCATGGGCTGCAGCAAACGGCATCACCACCGGCATCGGCGGCGGGCTGTTCGGTCCCGATAATGACTGCACCCGTGCTCAAATCGTGACCTTCCTGTTCCGCACCTACAACAAATAATCGTCTCGGTACAATACAGATGTGGGGCGGCGGTATTATTCCGCCGCCCCATATTCTGGTTTCGGGTCGATGAATGAAAGGTATTCTTATTTGTAAGAGGAAAACGCAAAAGCTCACTTATAGGGCAACCATGTCTGTTTTCCCTAATTCCACATCAAATCTTAAATAGCCGTGAATCGCTATGGCTTGACATTCCTTGTTCCTTTCCATATACAAGGGTGAGTACCTACGCTGAACCTGCTGCGGCTGGAATACTGCGACCAGTGCCGGGCTGCGGGCGAAATTCTATACCAGTCCACCCAGTTCAGCAAGTGCTATGCCGACTATCTGGCAAAGGTCAACGCTACCATGCACCTGAACCACAAGCCCGGTGAGGTTATGCAGGTGGACTGGGCCGGCGATACTGCCGCTGTTATTGACACAG
>ERZ1106963.3616-NODE-3616-length-12770-cov-5.668974_pt1 | contig 12770 bp, 9 predicted proteins | sample MGYA00403681_ERZ1106963 | MGnify/ENA primary metagenome ERZ1106963 (study PRJEB35170, sample SAMEA104062407) | human gut metagenome | biome: human gut; feature: human-associated habitat; material: faeces | place: Denmark | collected 2012-05-03 ...
AACAGTCCTAATTTTTCGTTAGGCAAAAAGATTTCGCGCTCTGCAGAGCGCGCCTCTGGGCTTTGCCCCGAGACCCCATAAACTTTCTGAAGAAAGTTTAATCAAAGACTTTTAACCGCCGTTTCACGTCGTCTATCAAAAAAACGCCTATCCTCGCAAAAAGGACAGGCGTTTTTCAGCTTATCTTATTCTTCCGCTTTCGGAGCGTTCTCTTTTTCAGCCTGCTCCATGTTTTCCTTTGCAACCGCCAGCATCAGCTTGATACGGTTCTCCTGGTTGACCTTCGTCGCGCCCGGATCGTAATCAATCGGCACAATATTCGACTTCGGGTACAGGTTTTTCAGGCTGCGGATCATGCCCTTGCCGACGATGTGGTTCGGCAGGCAGCCGAACGGCTGTGCACAGATGATATTCGGGTAGCCGCTTTCAATAAGCTCCATCATTTCCGCGGTCAAGAGCCAGCCCTCGCCCATCTTGCAGCCGTAGCCGATGACGCCTGTGATGAGCTTTTTGAGGTGCGCATACGAGGACGGCACAGTGAAGCGGTTAGAAACAGTGTTCGCGTGCTCCACGGCGCGGATAACGTGGCTTTCGATGCCGACGAGGTAGTCAAAGAGGATCTTCACAACCCCAAACTTCGCCTTGCTGCCGCCGAAAAGCTTAATATCTTCCATGCGGTTATCGACTTTAAACAGCATGAAGCCAAGCAGACCCGGCACCATCGTTTCGCAGTTCTGGCTGAACAGGAACTCTTCCAGATCGTTGTTGCCGATGGGCGAATACTTGACGTAAATTTCGCCCACAACGCCAACCTTGACTTTCGGCACGCGGGTAACAGGTACCGAAGCGTAAGAAGCGCAGATGACGGCGAACTGGCGTTTCATATCATGCACATTGTAGTTGATGCTCTTGTGCATCCAGCTCTGGATAGTGGCGATCCACTTTTCGGTCAGGGCATCAGCGGAGCCGGGCTTGTTCTCATAGGGCTTGGTCTGGCTGCGCAGGGCCACCAACAGGTCGCCGTAATAGATACAGGCAATGACCTTGCGGATCAGCGGCAGGGTCAGCGGCAAGCCGCTGCCTTTTTCCAGGCCGGAAAAGTTCAGCGATGCCACCGGGATATTACCGTACCCGGCCTTGACCAGCGCTTTGCGCAGCAGCTTGATGTAGTTGGATGCACGGCAGCCGCCGCCCGTCTGGGTAATGAGCAGCGCGGTATGGTCCAGATCATACTTGCCGGAGTTCAGCGCGTCAATAAACTGACCGATGACCAGCAGCGCCGGGTAGCAGGTATCGTTGTGAACATATTTCAGGCCAAGCTGGGCGACCTCGCTGCCGCAGTTGCCCAGAACTTCCACATTATAGCCCTCGCACTCCAGCGCAGCCTGCAGCAGCCGGAACTGGGTAACGGCCATATTGGGGATCAAAATCTTGTGGGTCTTGACCATATCCTTGGTAAAATTGGGGGTCATGTATTCCATAAAGTGCCTCGCTTGTTTAGGTAGGGGTTAGGAAGTAGGAGTTGACGGTATGGGAAAGCTGCGCTTAAGTGCTTTTGGCAGCCGCTCTTTTCAAGCGCTTTTCCCTGCTTACTCTATCAAATTTTGCCGCAGGCTTTGCGGCGTGCTTTAACTCCTCACTCCTACCTCCTAACTCATCATTGGTCTTCTTTCCGTTCTTCCAGTGCGGCAAACAGGCTGCGCAGGCGGATGTTGACCGCGCCAAGGTTGGTGATCTCATCGATCTTGAGCTGGGTATAGAGCTTGCCGCCCTCCTGCAGGATCTCGCGGGTCTCGTCGGTGGTAATGGCGTCCACGCCGCAGCCGAACGAAACCAGCTGCACCAGATCCATGTCTTTCTGGGTGGTGCAGTACTTGGCCGCTGCATACAGGCGGCTGTGGTAGGTCCACTGGTTCAGGACGCTGGTGGGGAATTTCTCCACCCGGTTGGAAATGCTGTCCTCGGTGACCACTGCCGCGCCGTGGCGGGTGATGAGGTGGTCGATCCCGTGGTTGACCTCCGGGTCCACATGATACGGACGGCCCGCCAGCACGATGATCCGTTTGCCCTGACGGCGGGCTTCGTCAATGATCTCGCTGCCCTTGACCCGAATTTTTGCCATGTGGGCCTCGTACTCGGCGTAGGCTGCATCGGCTGCCTCCTGCACCTCTTTCTCCGAGATGCCGCCGAAGTACTTGGGCAGAACATTTTTCGCCATCTTGTGGACGAAATCTTTCGGGCGATGGATACCGACGTAATCGTAAATGAACTTCTTGCCCTCCAGCTCCGGGCAGTTGCCTGCCAGAACCTCGGGGTAGTAAGCCACCACGGGGCAGTTATAATGGTTATCCCCCAGCCCCTCATCGACATTGTAGGTCAGGCAGGGGTAGAAGATGGCATCCAGCTGCATCTGGCTCAGGGCCTTGATGTGGCCGTGGCTGAGCTTGGCCGGGAAGCAGGCCGTATCGCTGGGGATGGTAGCCTGACCGGCCAGATACAGCCCGCGGCTGGACACCGGGCTGGTGTGAACGGCAAAGCCGAGCCTGGTCCAGAAGGTGTGCCAGAACGGCAGCATCTCATACATGTTCAGGCAGAGCGGGATGCCGATGGAGCCGCGCTTGCCGGGCACCGGCTTGTAGCCTGCCAGAAGCTGCTGCTTGTAGGCATAGAGGTTCAGGCTGTTGTCCTCGCTCTTGCCGGTCACGGGCTTATCGCAGCGGTTGCCGGAGATGAACTTGCGGCCATCGGCGAAGGTGTTCACGGTGAGCTGGCAGTGGTTGCCGCAGCCGCCGCACTTGACGCTGACGACCTTCTGGTCGAAGCTCTTCAGCTCCTCCAGCGTCATCATGGAGGAAGTCTCTCTGTGGTTCCTGGCGCTCTGGCGCAGGCCGAACAGCGCCGCACCGTAAGCGCCCATCAGGCCCGCGATGTCGGGGCGGATGACCTCGACTCCCATCTCCTTCTCGAAGGCGCGGAGCACGGCCTCGTTGTAGAAGGTACCGCCCTGCACGACGATCTTGCGGCCCAGCTCTTCGGGGCTGGATGCGCGGATGACCTTGTACAGTGCATTCTTGACGACGCTGATGGACAGACCGGCCGAGATGTTCTGGATGGATGCGCCGTCCTTCTGGGCCTGCTTCACCGAGCTGTTCATGAAGACGGTGCAGCGGCTGCCCAGGTCCACCGGGCGGTCGGCAAACAGGCCCAGCGCGGCGAACTCCTTGACATCATAGCCCAGCGCCTGCGCGAAGGTCTGCAAAAAGCTGCCGCAGCCGGAGGAACAGGCTTCGTTCAGGAAGATGTTGCTGATGGCACCATCCTCGATCTTGAAGCACTTCATATCCTGGCCGCCGATGTCGATGATGAAGTCCACATCGGGCATAAAATATTTGGCGGCGGTGAAGTGCGCCACCGTCTCCACCAGACCGTAATCGCAGCGGAAGGCGTTTTTGACCAGCTCTTCGCCGTAGCCGGTGGTGGTCACGCTGGCCACGTGCAGGCCGGGGTGCTCCTGGTAGATCTTGATGAGCTGCTCTTTGATGAGGGGCAGCGGGTTGCCGAGGTTCGGCTGATAGCTGGTGTACAGGATCTGGCTCTTCTCGTCCACGACCACCAACTTGACGGTGGTAGAGCCAGAGTCGATGCCGATGTGCACGGGGCCGCACTGTGCGCTGAAGGGCACATGCGGCACGCTGTGGGACATGTGGCGGGCATGGAAGGCCTCGTACTCCTCCTTGTTGGCGAAGAGCGGAGGCTCGCTGGCGTAGGTCGCCGTAGCGGCGTACTCATCCAGCGCCCCGGCCACCGTGGAGAGGTTGAACTCTTTGTCTGCATAGAGCGCCGCACCCAGTGCCACATACAGCAGGCTGTTCTCCGGGCAGGTGCCGGTGACGCCCAGCGCCTCGTCGAAGCTCTTGCGCAGCACGGTGCTGAAGGTCAGCGGGCCGCCGAGGTAGAGGATGTTGCCCTGGATGGGGCGGCCCTGTGCCAGACCGGCAATGGTCTGGTTGACGACCGCCTTGTAGATGCTGGCGGCGATGTCCTCGGTGCGGGCACCCTGATTGATGAGGGGCTGCACATCGCTCTTGGCGAACACGCCGCAGCGGGAAGCGATGGTGTAGGTGCGCTCAGCCTTTTCGGCGGCTTTGTTCATCTCGTCAGCGCTCATCTTCAGCAGGGTGGCCATCTGGTCGATGAACGCACCGGTGCCGCCGGCGCAGCTGCCGTTCATGCGGACTTCGGTGCCGTTGGTCAGGAACAGGATCTTCGCGTCCTCACCGCCCAGCTCGATGACGCAGTCCGTTGCGGGAACGAACCGCTTGACCGCCACGCGGGTGGAGAACACCTCCTGCACGAAGGGCACACCGCATCTGTCTGCCAGGCCCATGCCCGCCGAGCCGGAAATGCTCAGCAGCGCCTTCTGGCCGTGCAGCTGCTCGGCGTCGATCCGGCGCAGCAGCTCCTGCGCCTTTTCCAGGATATGGCTGTAATGACGTTCATATGTCGAATATAAAATCGAATCGTGTTCATCCAGCACCACGCACTTGATGGTGGTACTGCCGATGTCAAGACCTACTCTCACGTTTTTCTTTCCTCCTGAAGGAACTTCCTGCCAGTTTTCGGGCAGGGCCGCTCTGCCATGCTCTGCCCGAAAAGTAGTTCGTTAGCGAATCATCTGCAGGACTCGCATACAGTTGTATTATACTCAAAACCGCGAAAACAATCAATTGGTGTTCCCCATTTTACACGCAAAAAATAGTATTTTCCGCTCATAAAGTTAAACATTTTGTTAATTTCACGGAACTTTCGGCCGTATTTTTCCATAAAACAGCTAAGATTCTTTACTGAGAGTGGATTTTGGCAGACAAAACGCGCTGCGCATCGGTGGGCAGTCCATCCCGCCCGATGCGCAGCGCGTTCGTGATCACATTGCAAGATATTCTTCTACCGCCTTGTCCAGCAGCCGCCCCAGGACGGCTTCGGAATCTGCGGTCAATTCCCTGCGTGCCTGCGGGTGAGCAGATACAGCTCGCGGCGGAGCTGATGCTGCAGCGCGGTGGTGCTGTGTTCGTCCGGGTGGGACGGTTGCGAGCGGAACTCGACCGTCGTTTCGATGGGGAACGGCCGGGTGGGCAGCGGCAGTGTCAGCTCTGCCCGGACACCCTGTGGTGTGCGGGGCAGCAGGGCAAGCTCCCAGCCCAGCTGGCGGCAATACCGGCGGCAGAGCAGCAGCCCCGCCTGCGCACCGCCCAGAAAGCGGCGGCGGTTTTCGAGCCAGCCCTCCCCTTCCGGCAGGCCGCAGCCATCGTCCTCGATGGTCAGGCGGATGTCCTGCCCGGTCTGCCGCAGGCACACCTGGATGTTCCCGCCGGGTGCGGCGGCACGCAGGGCGTTTGAAAGCAGGTGGAAGCAGATCTGTTCGGCCATTTCCCGGTCGCCCCAGACAAGGCACTGCTCCAGCCCGCCGCAGTCTACGGTGAGCTTCGTGCTGCTCTGGGCGTCGATCTCGCCGCGCAGCCCTTCCAGCTGCGCCAGCAGGCGGCACAGGTCCACCGGCCGCTTCTGCACCGGTTTCTCCGGAGCCGAAAGCTCCATCAACTCCCGGAACGTCCGTTCCAGCCGGGCTGCTTCCTGCTCCATGTCCTCCAGCGCCTGGGCCGCGCGGGCATCCTTCAGCGGCTGCAAGTGCATCTGTAAATATTCCCGGTTCTGTTCCAGCAGGCGCAGTGAGTGCAGAAACGCTGTTTCCAACTGTTTTTGCGGAAATCCCGCTTCGTCCTGCCTGCACATATCCACCGTTCCTCCTTACCGCTGTTCCCGCACGATGATGCCGCGCCGCAGCACGGTCTGCTGCAGCGAGTAGACCAGCCTGCCGGTGGTGACTTTGAGCCCGGTCAGGCCGTTTTCCGCCTTGAAGTGCTCCCATTCCACCGGGTGCCGTGTCTCCAGCCCTTCGACCAGACGGCGCAGGCCGCTGTCCACAGCGGCCACCGTGATGTGATATTGTTCCGCGACGCCCTGCAAAATCTCTTTGCGAAGCGCCAGTTTTCCATCGGCTGAACAGGCGATCTGTACCGCCAGCGTGAGGTATTCGCAATTGGTGTCCGGCTGCGGAAGCTTCCACAGCTCGTACAGGTGGGTGCAGAACCGCTCGATCTGCATCGAGTTCCGGCCGGGGACGCCCAGCAGCCCCCGCAGAAGATCCCGCAGATGGTCGTGCCCGACGCCGTAAAAGCGGCTGCCCGGCTGCAGGTGGGCGGCGGTGATGTCGTCGGTCCAGCCGTCGCCCTGCAACAGGAGCGGCGGGTGGCTGGGCAGGCGGTTGAGCTTTTCGAGGAAGGTCAGGCTGTCCATATCCTCCAGCTGGCTGCTCAGCACCAGCACATCAAAGCACCGCTCCTGCCGCAGCGCCTGCAGGACCGGCTCCCCGCTCTGGAAGCAGGTGCATCGGATAATGGTGCTCTGCTCTTCCAGATAAAACTTCCGGATGCGGAGTTCCCGGTCGTCATAGCTCATCAGAGCGACGCGCAGGTTCTCCGCATCCCGCTCACCGGGCACCTGCGGCACCTCCGTTCTGCTCTGCTTCCAGCACCGGGAGCCAGTCTGCGATCACATCGCCCCAGATCTCTGGCTGCACGGCATTTTCACACAGATATTGCAGCAGCCGGTAGCCTGCCTCCGGATGCAGCGGAACAAACTCGCTGACCTGCTGTTCCCGCTCGCCCTTCCGGTCCAGCGTCAGGTGGCAGCCGCCTTCTGACGCATCCAGCGCGTAGACCAGCGTATACGCGGCCTGATAGCCCTTGATCGACGAGAACTGCCGGATCAGCGGGGCATACGTTCGTTCCATAAAAGACTCCTCCTTGCTGCTGTGGTTGCCATAATCTTCCGGTCTATGGCTTTTCATTCCTATTTTATAGAGCAGCACAGAGAGATGCAATCCCCTAAAAAGCGTCAAAATGTGTCGTTTTGGTGTTTGCTCTGCCCGGTTCACCTCGCGTTTTTCGCCAGAGAAAAGCCGATGGAAACTGCTTTTCTTTGTCAAGAATACCACCTTTTCCGCCCAAAAGCAAGGGACCGTAATTTTCTCTTATCTTCCAGAACTTCCCCTGTCGGGAGCCGTCGGGATGCCACGATTTGTTCACATTTTTCTGATAAAATAAAGTGATATTTTTGTTCCGGCGGCTTTGGCACTCCCCTCAGCCGTGTTTACAGAAAGGCAGAATCCATGCTTCAACTCAAAAAGATCCACAAGCAGTACAAGACCGGCGACCTGGTCCAGACAGCCCTTGACAAGGTCAGCCTGAACCTCCGCGACTGCGAGTTCGTCGCCATCCTTGGCCCCAGCGGCTCCGGCAAGACCACCCTGCTGAACATCATCGGCGGTCTGGACCGGTACGACAGCGGCGACCTCATCATCAACGGCATCTCCACCAAAAAGTACACCGACCGCGACTGGGACTCCTACCGCAACCACACCATCGGCTTCGTGTTCCAGAGCTACAACCTCATCCCCCACCAGACTGTGCTGGCCAACGTGGAGCTGGCACTGACCATCTCCGGCGTATCGGGTGCCGAGCGCCGCCGCCGGGCCACCGAGGCGCTGCAGAAAGTGGGTCTGGGCAACCAGCTGCACAAGCACCCCACCGAGATGTCCGGCGGCCAGATGCAGCGGGTGGCCATCGCCCGCGCCCTCGTCAACGACCCGGACATCCTGCTGGCCGACGAGCCCACCGGCGCACTGGACAGCGAGACCAGCATCCAGGTCATGGAGCTGCTGAAGGAAGTGGCCAAAGACCGCCTCGTCGTCATGGTCACCCACAACCCGGAGCTGGCCCACCAGTACGCCACCCGCATCGTCCAGCTGAAGGACGGCGTCATCCGCTCCGACACCGACCCCTTCGAGCCGGACACCGCCCAGCTTGCCCCGCCGGTACACAAGAGCATGGGCCGCTCGTCCATGTCTCCCCTCACCTCGCTGAGCCTGAGCTTCAACAATCTGCTGACCAAAAAGGCCCGCACCCTGCTCACGGCCTTTGCCGGTTCCATCGGCATCATCGGCATCGCGCTCATCATCTCCCTGTCGGCAGGCGTCAACCAGTATATCGACGACACCGAACGCTCCACCCTATCCGAATATCCGCTGCAAATTCTCAGCAGCGGCATGGACCTGACCTCGATGCTCACCTCCGGCTCGCCTGCGTCCGCTTCCGGCACGACCGCCGAGGAAGGGATGGTCCCGGTGCGGCAGCTCATCACCCAGATGGTGGCGGGCATCACCTCCAACGACCTGAAGTCCCTCAAGACCTATCTCGAAAGCGACGACTGCACCATTGCCGAGGATGCCACCTCCATCGAGTATTCTTACAATGTGCAGCCCCAGATCTACCGGGAAGACGCCGATGGCTCCATCCGTCAGGTGAACCCGGATTCCTCCCTCTCCAGCCTGGGCATCAGCTCCACAAGCTCCACCAACAGCATGATGTCCTCCATGATGAACACCAGCGTGTTCTATCAGCTGCCCGAAAGCGATGAACTCTACAACTCCCAGTACGAGGTCAAGGCGGGCCGCTGGCCGGAGAAGTACAACGAATGCGTTGCCGTGCTGGGTGCCGACGGCACCATCACCGACTATGCGCTGTACGCCCTCGGCCTGCGGGACAGCGCCGAGCTGGACAAGATGATCCAGCAGTTTGCCCAGAACCAGAACGTCGATGTCCCCACCGACTTCAAGACCTATCGGTACAGCGATTTCATCGGCATCCAGTTCAAACTGGTCAACGCGGCCGACCGCTATCTGCGCGACGACGACCACAACGCCTGGGTGGACAAGTCCGACGACAAGGACTTCATGAAGAGCCTTGTCGCATCCAGCGAGACCCTGACCGTGGTGGGCGTCGTGCAGCCCAAAGAGGATGCCTCTGCTTCCATGCTGTCCTCCGGAATCGCCTATCCGGCCGCCCTCACCCAGCACGTCATCGCCGCCGCAGCCGACTCTCAGATGGTCCAAGACCAGCTGGCCTCCCCTGCCATCAATGTGATGAACGGCGAACCCTTCGGCACCGAAGACGCTTCCGCCTTTGATATGAGCAGCCTGTTCCGCATCGACACCGACATGCTCAAGAGCGCCTTCCAGTTCGACACCAGCAAGCTGAATTTCGACCTCAGCGGTGCATTCGATTTGGACAACGGTTCGGTCGATCTCGGCTCGCTGCTCGACCCCGACGATTTCCAGCTGGATCTGGATCTGACCGAAACGCCTGATCTGGACATGAGCACCCTGACCGACCTCTTTGCCAACATGGACCTTTCCGTCTCCGAAGACAAGATGCAGGAGCTGGCCCAGAAGGTTCTGGTCGGCTACAAGGACTATGTCATCGGGAACGGCATCCTGAACCTGAACAAGATCAGCTTCTCCCAGTACCTCAAGAGTGATGCTTTCAAGACCCTGATGAACGACGCCATGGGCGAACTGTTTGACCAGGACGCCCTGCAGGCCCAGTTCTCGGAGGCCATGCAGACGGCGATGTCCACCCTCATGGAAAGCTACTCGTCCCAGATCTCCGAGACGCTGCAAACCCAGCTGGGCAGCGCGATGCAGACGGCCATGACCAAGCTGATGACCCAGATGAGCCAGAACATCCAGGGCCAGATGCAGCAGAGCTTCTCCCAGCTTGGCAGCCAGATGGAGAGCGCGCTGAAGATCGACGCCACAGCCTTCCAGAAGGCCATCCAGTTCAACATGAGCGAGGACGACCTGACCGACTTGATGAAGTCGGCCATGCTCTCCTCCACCGCCACCTATGACAGCAACCTGCAGACGCTGGGCTATGCCGACCTCGACGCCCCCAGCCAGATCAAGATCTATCCGCAGGACTTTGACCACAAGGCGTCCGTCGTGGCCAAACTCGACGCCTATAACGACAACATGCGGTCCCAGGGCGCGGACGACAAGGTCATCCAGTACACCGACGTCGTCGGCACCCTGATGACCTCCGTGACCGAGATCATCAACATGATCTCCAACATGCTGGTCGCCTTCGTCTCCATCTCGCTGGTGGTCTCGTCCATCATGATCGGCGTCATCACCTATATCAGCGTGCTTGAACGCCGCAAGGAGATCGGCATCCTGCGTGCCATCGGCGCGTCCAAGCGGAACATCTCCGAGGTGTTCAACGCCGAGACCTTCATCATCGGTCTGTGCTCCGGCGTGATGGGCGTCGTGCTGAGCGAGATCCTGCTCATCCCCGGCAACATGCTCATCCAGAAGATCTCCAACGGCACCAACGTGGTCGCCCGCCTGCCGCTGAACGCAGCCCTTGTGCTGATCGTTCTGGCCACCGTGCTGACCATCCTCGGCGGCTTCATTCCCGCCAAGGGCGCTTCCCGTTCCGACCCCGTCAAGGCCCTGCGGTCGGAATAAGTCGCTGAAAAAGAAAGACCCTCTCCGTCATTGCTTCGCAATGCCACCTCTCCCGATGGGCGAGGTCTTGTGCTGTATTTTACGGCACAAGAAAAGCTCCCCCTTTCGGGGGAGCTGGTGAACGAAGTGAGACTGAGAGGGTTTTCTATTTTACCACTCGGTGTCGTCGGCCCCATCCGCACCCACGGTGGTGGCGACTTTGGCGCGGCGGAACATGCTCTCCACCACAGCGCAGTACTTATCGGCCAGGCAGACGATGATGGCTTCGCGGCAGGTGGGCACATGCCGGAAGGTCAGCGGCCACATGTGGCTCTGGATGATGTCCTGCTCCTTCTTCGTGATGTGGAAGTAGTGCTCCGCATTCACGCAGGCCGAGCCGGGGTGCGAAAAGCCGTGCATCTCAAACAGGCGGCGGATGCCATGGAAGCTGCTCGTCTTGTGCCAGTCGTACAGGTAGAAATCGTGCAGAAAGCCGCCCACCGCCAGCGCGGTCTCGTCGGCACCCAGATGGAAGCGGCGGTTGAGCCAGAAGCTGACCAACACCACATTTTTGCAGTGCTGATAGGTGGTCACGTCGCCATGCTGGATGAACTCCCGCATCTCCTGCACTTTGGGATGGTGGTCGTACTGTTTCAGGATGGCGTAAAGCTGCTCACGTTCAGTCTGAGAAAGCTGCATTGCTTGGGGTTCCTTTCCTCTTAAAAATCAACATCAGGAGCGGAGCTGGACGGGGTTGGAATTGCCGAAGTTCTCGGCGCTGCTGGGGTTCTCGCGCTTCAGGCTCATGTCCACCAGATACTGCCGGCTGCCGTCGCCCATGGCGTCCAGCTCCGCGAGCTTGGCCTTGGCGGACTCCACATCCGGATACCACTGGATGAGGAAGAAGTTTTCTGCCTCGACGCCGTAATAGATCCACTGGCCGTCTGCCCGGAGCAGGTCGTCCAGATGGTCCACCTCTTCGCCGTCCGGCAGACCGAGGCCTTCCTCGGCATAAAGACTCTCCGGCTCCACCTGGAGCACCTCGATCACCTGAATGGCGCTCTGAAGATATTCATCCTGCGAGATGCTCTTGTCGGAGAGCTCCCAGCCCGTCAGGAATGCCTGCATCATCAGGTTCTTGACAGAAATTTCCGGCCGCATTGCCATAAATGTTCCCTCTTCCTTCCGGGCGGTGTGCCCGGCGTTTGTTTTCGCTGACCAGTATACGCTAAAATTTGTTGCAGGTCAACTATTTTTTCATGAATTTTTTGTAGAACTGTACAAATCCAGTTTATTCCAGATGGAAGTCGAAGGTGTCGTTCAGCCATTCCACCGCCAGCTGCACCCAGTGGGCACGGTGGGCGCTGGCGGCATCCACCTCTGCGGTGGAGATGCTGGTGCCGTGGACCCCCTTCTCGAACAGATGCGCCTCACAGGGGACATGGTTCTTCCGCAGCGCTGCAAGGAGGAGCAGGGTGTTTTCCACCGGGACGGTGGCGTCCTCCATCGTGTGCCAGACGAAGACCGGCGGTGTATCCGGCGTGATCTTCTCTTCCAGCCCGAATCTCTGGTGCTCCGCCCGGTCTTCGCTGCCCGAAAGCTGCACAAAGCTGCCCCGGTGGGCATACTCCCCCGCCGTGATGACCGGATAGGCCAGCAGCACGGCATCCGGCTTCTGGCTGCGGTCTGCCGCCTCGCCGGGGCAGTCGAGCACCGCACCGGACAGCGCCAGGTGCCCGCCCGCCGAAAAGCCGCAAACGGCGATTCGGTCCGGCAGGATGCCCCAGCGTTCTGCGTTCTGCCGCAGCAGCCCGATGGCCGCGCGGAGCTGGCGCAGCGGCTGGTGATCCCGTGCCCCCTCGCCCACGCTGTAGGTCAGCACAGCAGTGTGATACCCTGCCGCTGCAAACTGCAGCGCCACCGGGTCGGCCTCGCGGGCACTGACGTGTTCGTACCCGCCGCCGGGCACCACCAGCACCAGCGGACGGCGCAGCGCGTTCGGCATGGCCGGGTCCGGGCTGCGTAGATAAAGTTCCAGCTTCCCTCCACCGGGAAGCGCACACATTTCAAACTGCATCGAATTCATCCTTTCCGACTTTGTCGGGACTATTATAATGGGTTTGGAGCCGGAATGCAAAGAGAACCGCAAACATTTCTGAACTTTTTATGAAACCCCTTGATTTTTGATGCGAAGCGGTGTATATTAGCACTCGAAAGTTATGAGTGCTAAGCCGTCATTCCCAACTCCGGCTTTCTGGCACCGAATCTGAACAAAAGAGGTTTTGTATTATGGCGAAGAAAGAATTTCAGGCGGAAAGCAAAAAGCTGATGGACATGATGATCAACTCCATCTACACCAACAAGGAGA
>ERZ1106963.3621-NODE-3621-length-12757-cov-3.652023_pt1 | contig 12757 bp, 18 predicted proteins | sample MGYA00403681_ERZ1106963 | MGnify/ENA primary metagenome ERZ1106963 (study PRJEB35170, sample SAMEA104062407) | human gut metagenome | biome: human gut; feature: human-associated habitat; material: faeces | place: Denmark | collected 2012-05-03 ...
GTCTGCGTGCTGATTGTACAGCAACGATGTTGTGCAGACCATATTCGCAGGCACAATGTCGGCAAGCAGTTCTTCGACCGCCTGCTGATTACGCTTTGCGGTCAGCGCGACTTTGACCGTCAGCGTGTACTTGCCGCCGCCCAGTTCCAGCTTGTAGCCGTCCGCGCCGCAGAGTGTCGCGAGCTGCTGTCTGAGCCGCCGCACGGAAAACGGCAGCTGTGTGTTGATTCTGGTCAGCACCTTAAACCGGCGCTCGTCGAGCGTGTCGGTGTCCTGCGGCACAACGCCGAAGATCTTCTCGTACCTCTGAATGGCGTACTCCCCTGCCGTGCTTAGAAACTGCGCATCAAGCACCGCATCAGCGGCATCATGCAGACGGTCAATCTCCGGCTGCTCGGTCTCACATAGCAGCGGGAACTCGTAGGTCTTGAGCAGGATTGGCGGCAGATAGTCTTGCAACTTCTTCCTCACGACGCACCTCCGATACTGCCGAGCCGCGGAATTTCGTCCGCTGCCAGCTCGATGTTCTTCACGCTGCCGTTAACGGCCGTGTCCTCCACATCCACCACGCAGTCGAGCGCAAGCAGATGCGTCTCGATCTGCGAGATACGGACAACGGTCGTCGCACTGTCCGCCCAGACCTTCGCAAGCTCGGCAAAGTACATCTTGACCGCGCTCTCCACCTGCGACTGTGCGCTCGACCACGCCTAGCCGGTCGCAAAGGTGATATTGGTTTCGATAGCAATATCGGCATACCTCGCACCGGCGACAGTCACGGTGTGCCCGATCGGCGCAAGGCCTAAGCCTTCGCCCTGATTGCCCTCGGGGTCGATGGCGGTCTGTACCTTGCTGATAAGCTCGGTACTCGGTGCGGTGTAATCAGACGCGATAATAGTCAACTTGACCGTACCGCCGCCTGCCCACACTGGGTAAACTTTTACACCGCCAACGCCTGTAATCGCGTTGACTTTTTCCTTATAGTCTGCGACATTGCCGCCGAACGCCTCACCGTCAATGCTGGCGTAATACTTCTCGCGCAGCGTGTCGGTCGTGTCGCCGTCCTCGGCCGGAATGAGCACCGCCGCAATCTGGGCGGTATCCAGACCGTTCACCGTCTGAATCGGCAGGAGCAAACCGGTATACTTGTTGCCGACCGTGCCGAGCGTTTCAGCCTCCAACTTGTAGTGACCCGCCGATATTTTTTCTGTGATGGTGTAGTTCACCTCGTCGCAGTTGAACCGCAAGCCCGCGGTCAGCTCCACACTGGACGGCGTGAACACGCCCTCGATAACAGCCGTCGTTTCGCCTTGAATAGCTACGCCGCGCTCTTTGCAGCGCAGCATAAGGTACTGGAGCGACGCCGTATCAACAAATGTTTCGTCCATAACAACATCAAGTTCCATGTAGCATTTGACCAGTTCTGCGGCTGCCGGTGCGAGCGCGTCATAGATGATGCTGCCCTCGCGCTTGTCCACGGTGTCAGGCACAGATTCCAACATCCGGTTCATGATATAATCAAATGTCATTTCATCGGAATACTTTCCGATCATGCCGCTTCACCTCCAAACTCAAATTCGCTTTCCACATCGCCCTCGGTCGTGGTTACGGTAAATTTCACAAGCAGGCTGCGCTTTCCCTTGGTGAATGAAAACTGCTCAACCGAGAGCACACGATCATCCGCCATGAGCGCATCTTCAATCGTCTTGGCGACCTTGGCTTGCAGATACGGCGTCATGGTCTGCCCGAGCAGGGCGTTCAGCTCGATGCCGTAATTCCAGCTGTAAATCGCGTACTGAAACCGTTCGGTCTGAAGGATCAGGAAGATGGCCTGCTTCATGGCTTCCAGTCCGTTCAGCTTGCCGCCGGAGCACGGATAGCCGTCAAACCGCAGCGCATAGGTGCGCGAAGGCTGTGTTTCAATCTCGAAATCCTGCACGAGATCGTCATTATACTCTGTCGGCAGCATTACAGCGCCCCTTTCTTGTCTAAAATGAGATATTCCTGACCTCCCTGTTTCCTTAACAGAATGAGCTTGTCCCCTACCTTAAACGAGGACGCGCTCACGCCGGTGCGGACGGCTAGAAACTCTTTTTTGAGCGGCAGCTTCTGGTCAATCTGCACCTGAAACGGCGATAACGAAATAACCTTTCCATAGCACCAGTCAGCAGGTCGTCTTGCTTCAAAGACGTTTTCTGCAATCTGTTTCATAGCGGTAAACAAATCAGGCACTAAACTCACCTCGAATTCCGCTCAGGTACAAATCCATCGTGTACAGGCCATTGCTGAACGTGTGCTTGGCTTTCTCCACGCACATATAGTTTTTGATGTTAATGTCGCCCAGGCCCATGCCGACGCAGACCGAAGTACCGGCACGCGCCCGAACGTCCCCGAACACCTTCTGCATGGTCAGTTCGCGGTGGATGACGTTGTAGTATTTCATCAGCGCCTTGGCCTTGGTCTGCAAATCAGCGGAATTGAGGGCATTGTCCAGCTTTTCATAATACTGGAGCGTGCCCCATTTGCTCTGACTTGCCGTGTTGTTCATGACATGGACTTCTCGCACGCCGGTTTCATCATTATCCCACGCCAGCTTGATGCGGTTGTACACATCGCTGTCGATGGACGAGGTGTAGCTGTAACCCTGCGCCGTGTCCTCGTCGATGTAGAGCGGCAGGAGCAGGCTCTCGTAGGGTTTGAGGCACAACTTGCCGAAATCGTCATACAAGACGTACACCTTACCGGTGTTGATGATGGTCAGGTCACTGGCATTGCCGAGCATATCAAAGAGCGTCCCCTCCTCGATACGCTGCGGAATCTTGTACTTGGTGTCCGTGACAGTACCGACCTTGAGTCCGTAGTCCGCCGCCAGCATTTTCAGCACATCGGCGTAGGTCTTGTTCGTGTAGCTGATGGTGTCCTTGTTCTTGAAGTAGCGCAGCTGGTCATAGGCCGTGACCTTAATCAGCCGATTGTCTGAGCGCGACTTCTTAAAGACGTATCCGTAGAACACATTCGCGCCGTTAAACCGGAACGACACCGGATTGCCCTCGTGAAAGTTGAGGGTATCGTCCTTGACCACCGTAAACGTCAGCGAGGACGCCGCGCCGCTGCGGGTGGTTTCCCACACGATGTCGCCCTCGATCATCGGCTGCTGAAGCTGACCGTTTTTGTTCTGGATGATCAGCTCCGCACCCGGCATCTGGCAGGACGGTACATCACGCAGGATCTCCTTGCGTGTGCCCGCTGCGCCGGTGACGGACTTGACGACAACAGTCGTGATGTCCTTCTTCTCTTTCTCGGTGCTCGTGCCCGAAGAGGTCGAGCCGGACGAGCCGCCGATGACGGCTTTGCCGTACTTCTTGCCCCAGCGGTTGCACTCGGCATTGCTGCTCATCAAAAGATCGAAGTGGTACACGCCGCCCTCAATTTGAATCATGCCGCCGCGGTCATTGACGGTGTAGGTCACGCCGTCAAGTGCAGTACCAGTACCCTGCACGGTGATTTTCGTCCCGAACGGCACAGACGGCGGTGCAGCGCAGGTGTGCTTTCTTGGATCCAGTTTGTTGCCGAGCGCATCGAGAAAACCGCCCTCCATGGCATTATTCGCCGGATAGTATGCCGTAAATAGCGCCTTAACCGTATTCGTTGCCGTACCGCCCGACTTCGCGCCGGAATACTTGGCGAGTGTATCACCCGAGGAAACATAGTTCAGCGGATTGACGCTGCTGCCGTTCTTGTGCATACCGAAGTGCAGGTGGCAGCCGGTTGAACTGCCGGTCGTGCCGACGGCGGCAATCTTCTGCCCGGCGGTGACTTTCGCACCCTGCCTGACGTAGAGCGCCGAGGCGTGCCCGTAAAAGCTCATCAGACCGCCGCCGTGGTCGATACTGATGTAGTTGCCGTAACCGCCGTACCAGCCGGACTTCGTGACCGTGCCGGGGCCAAAGGCGAGGATTGGTGCGCCGCTTGCCGCTGCCAGGTCAACGCCGTCGTGGAACTCCTTGCCGTGGAACGGACAGGTACGGTTTCCGTAACCACTCGAAATGCGCGAGTAGGATGGACACGGCCAAACATATTTACCCATGTTCTCCCCCCTCCTTAACTCGGTAGCTTGAGCACGGTGCCGGGGTAGATCCACCAGCCGTTCGAGCTGCTCGATCTGCCGTGCTTCTTTGCTGCGGCTTCAATGGCAGCCTTGTTCAGATTATAGATAGACCGCCACTTAGTACCGTTCCCCAGCTTCACGCGGGCAATGTCCCACAGCGTATCACCAGACTTGACGGTGTACGTCTTGCCAGCCGGCGCGGTCGTGGTGTCGCGCTTTTGCGTGACGGTCGCCTTCTTGGTGCCGGAGCTGCTGCTCTCGCTCTTCTTGAACTCGATAGACTTGGTATGGTACGGCGCGTATTGCAGCAATTCAATCTTTGCCATCACATCAACGCCGTAGCTGCCCGCGTCCTCAGCGAGCTCATAGCTTTCGAGCGAAGCCGTCATCGGCTGTGCGCTCATCAGTTCCTCGCCGCTGTCGTCTATACGGATAACCGAGAACTCGAACGGCTTGCAGGCGGTCTTGAGCGATTCCAGCTTGCTCATATAATACTGTGCCGGCTGATAACCGCTCGGGTAGCACGCAAACGGGTATTCTCGGTTCGGCAGCAGCGCCGAAAAGCTGATTTTCGACAGTCCCGGCGTTTTCAGAATATTTACCTGACCCTCGTTGATGAGGTTGATGGTCTTGTTCTGATTGCTGATCTTGATGGTCAGCGCACTCGGCGTGACCGGAAGGCGCACACCGTCCATGTAAAACTCGTACATCAGATATGCACCCCCTCTGCACTCGTTACCAAAGCCTCGGTGACCTTGGCTTCCAGCAGATTGACTACGCCGTCCAGATCCATCTCGTTCGAGATGTTGTTGTGGTTGACCATTTCCACCTTGATCTCGGCGGTGGTGTACTTGTTGATGACCTGCCGCTCGGCAATATCGCGCAGCAGCTTGATGTCGTCCGTGGATACGCTCACATCGTCCGCAATCTGTGCGGTGTTGTCCGCAATGTTAGACAGCAGACCCGTTGCCGGATCGTCCGGCAGGTCAAGACCCAGCTTTTCAGAGATGCTGTTCTGGAGGTTTGCACCCCAGTTGTAGCCGTTGGCGTAAGCCGTCGAATACTCGATCTTCTCCTTGTGCTTAACGTACTCCGTCCACCCGGACTGATCCTTGATCTTCTGGATGCTGTCGGTGTAGCTGTCGTAGAACGTGTCCAGACCGCTGGTGATGTTGATCTTCACGCCCGGAATAAGATTGATGAGCTTTTCAATCGTCCTCACCATACCGCGGATGACGCCGACAACATACTGGCTGAGCTGCAAAAACAAAATCTCAATCGACGCAATCGGGTGCTGGAACACGTTGCCGAGGAAGTTGATAAGGTCGGCAATGACGTTGTAGACCGGCAGATAGAACATATTGTAGACAAACGCGCCTGCCATCGCAAACAGGCCGCAGATCACGCCGACAGCGCTGACCGACTCGTTACGCGCCCGGTTCGTGTAGTTGATGTACGCGGCGATCACGCCGCACAGAATGATGATCGAGCCGATAATCAGCACGATCGGGTTGAGCGACATCACGGCATTGAGCATTTTCTGTGCGGCTGTCAGCGCCTTCGTAGCCGCAGCACAGATCTTCGTCCAGTTAGCCGCCATCGCAAACAGCGCAAAGGCTGCCGCAGCCGCAAGCACCAGCGGGCCGATAACCTCAATATTGTTCGCCACCCAGTTGATGGCTTCGAGCAGCGGCTGCAAGGCCATGATCGCCATGTTGCTGGCCTGCGTCCAGACGTCCGACCAGGTGAGCGGAATCTCGTTGAATTTCTGGTTGGTTTCCTCCGCCGAGGACAGCAGCGCAGACTTGACAACGCTCGCCGTCAGCTCGCCCTCCTGCGCCATGTTGCGGATTTCACCGACCGATACGCCGAGGTAGTCCGCAATCGACTGAATGATGGTCGGTGCCTGCTCGAATACCGAGTTCAGCTCCTCACCGCGCAGCACGCCGGAGCCCATCGCCTGCGTGATCTGCAGCATGGCGGCGGCCTGACCCTCTGCCGAGGTGCCGGCGATCTTGAACTGCTTGTTCAGCTGCTCGACAAACGCGATCGTTTCCTGATTGCTGCTGAATGCGTCGCCGGCAAGCAGACCCATCTTCGCGACCGCATCCGCCGTGGCGTTGTACGCGCCGCGGGAACGCATAGCCGACTGATAGATCAGCTCCTGCAGGTCGGCGGTGCTTTGCAGACCGTCGTTCATCAGATTCAGACGCGCCGTGGTCTGCGTCATTTCGTCTGACATACGCACGATACCGCTCACCAGCTTGGAGCCGAGGAACGCTGTGCCCAGCTTTTTAAGTGAGGCCGTCAGGTTTTCCGCCGGCGGCTGCGCCGAGGTCATGCTGCTCCGCAGCTCCTCGACTTCGCTCACGGTTCGGGTGAGTTCTTCACGCACACCTGTCAGTTCACTGTTAAATTGTGCATACAGACCGGTCGGCGCCGCCTGTTCGGTCAGGTTCTGCATCCGCTCAAACCGGTCGTTGACCGCACTCAGGTTGGACGCGATACGGCTGAGTACATTGCTCATGCCATCGCGCAGCTGGACGGTGCCCGACAGTGCCATAGAACTCACCTCCCTCGTTTCGTCTTATTCAGCGCCTTTTCCTCTTCCTCGCCTCGCACAATGCACGAAGCTGTGATAAATGCTCTCTCTTCCGTCGGCAGGCTCAAAAATGCGGACGGCAGGATGTGAAGCTCCTGCAGGCAGAAATGTGCGACGGAAGCCTCGTCATCCCCGTCCCGAATCAGTTTTTTGCCTGTTCCACCAGATCAGGAGCATCACCAAAGCCGCAGATGTCGAACAGCTTTTCCGTGTAGTTCGTATACTCACCCGGCGTCAGCATGGCCGAAATCAGCTCCTCGGCGCATTTCACGCCGTAGCTGTCCTGCAGTTCTGCATCGTTGAGATTCGGATAAACCGTGCAGGCGGCTGCCAGCTTGGCAAGGTACAGCACGTTGTCGAATTCCTGACGGAAGCTGCCGCGCTTGCCCGGCACCTGTACGCGGTACTGGCAGTCACGGCGCAGCGTTTCGTCCTCGCGCGAGGAAATGCAGCGCACCTCCCACTCGAGCGGCTTGCCGTCCTCATCGGTGAAGCGGTCAGACACGACCAGCTTCACGTTTTCAACCCGCTTGGCGTTCTGCGCCAGAAATGCGGTAAGATTACCCATTGTACAAATTCCTCCTTATTCCATACCGGACAGTTCGGTAAACTCCTCGGGCATATCCCAGCCGTCGAACGTACCGGAAAGCTCCTCGTCAAGCAGACTGTCGCCTGCGTCGAACTTCGCCAGAATCGAGCTGTCGATCAGGCAGCCGGTGTGCGTGATGGTCTGACGGCCGGCGGACGAGGACGGGTCCTCGTTGGACACCTGAATCTCAAACGGCGTCATTTTGCCGGTCTTGCAGTAGATCAGGAACCAGCGGCGGAACACGCTCTGGTTAAAGTGCGCCGTGGCCTTCCACGAACCGGACCAGCCGGTCGGCTTCTTACCGATGCCGGTACGGCCGAGGATTTTCACGTCCTGCGAATTGACCTTCGCAGACGATTCAAAGCTGTACAGCTGCATCATATTGTAGCGGTTGCCGTCAATAGTGACGTAGCACTCGGCCATCGAACCGGATACCGCATCATTTGCTTCCATAACAGGAGCGTTCAGCATGACTTTTCCCTCCTTTATTCAACGATTACCTTCATGTAAAGCTGTTCCATCGCGGAAACCGGCTGTACATGGTCCTCGACCGCAACAGACTTCTTCATGTCGCCCTGCGACACGGTGACGCTGCTGCTGTCAAAGTTCTCAATGGCGCGGATGGTCTGGAGCTGGGTGTGGTGCGCTACAATGTCGCTCCACAGGCTCACGCGGCCGGAGGCGTCGTTCTGCACCTTGCCGAGATACTTCGAGTTGAACATCGATGCAATGTCATTGGCGATCTGGTCGAGCACGCGCATGACCTGATTGGACGAGAAATCCGCGCTCTTTTCGTCCGTGACGGACACAAAGGTGTTGATGTCGGTCAGCACGCGCGTCTGGTCACCGACACGGTGGAACGTGAACTCACCCGCCTTGATCGCCTTTTCCAGCTGGGTCTGCGTGTAGTTCGTGTCGATGTCGTACTCGCCGGTGTAGGTCGAGTTGGTCATCGAGCGGTTGACCGCGCACGCAGATTCCGCGCCGGTCGTCCAGTAGACAGCCGACGGGTCATCAGATGCACCGACCAGACCGTTCTTGACGGAAATCACACCCTCATAGTCTGCCGCAGGGTAGCCATGCAGCACGCACTGAAACTTCACGCCCTGCTCATCACGCAGGCGGCGCGTCCAGTTGGCGAACAGACCCTTGACCGTGCTGTTCTTCGTGTCGCAGCCGACCGCGTTGAAGCTGTACGGCTCGATCTTGTCGAGGAACGTCTGGTAAGCTGCATCCTGCACCGCGCCGGTCGTGCCGCCGGTGAGCAGCAGGCCCGCGTTCTCGGTCAGCGCCTCGCTGCCCTTCCAGTGCAGATAGTCGTTGTCGGAAAGGTCGGAAACTGCCTTAACTGCCTTCTGCGTGTCCACAAGGGTCGTGCCGATGTAGGTCGAAACGTCGTAGACCTCGTTCGTCGATGCCGTGAAGCCCTCGTTCTGCTGAATGACGATCTTCAGTTCGTTGCCGATCTTGCCCGGATACTTCGCCTCTGCGTACTTGCAGGCCGCCTTTGCACCGCCGCTGTTCAGACGGAACAGGTGCAGCGTCTTGGCATTTGCGAAGATCTCGCGCAGCGGACGCAGCTCGTCCGCCGTGTAGGCGTAGCCGGTCAGCGCAAGTGAGCCCTTCTGGAACTCGCTGTTCTCGATGGTCACGACCTCGTTCTCCGGTCCCCAGTCGAGGGACAGCGGGAAAGCCGCCGTGCCGCGGTCGCCCAGGGTCGCAGACGCACGAGCCGCCGACACAAAGTTGATGTACGCACCGGGCAGAACCTTGTTCTGTACGGTATACATACCGCCGCCTAAAGCCATTTAAATCACCTTGCCTTTCATAAAGTTGTCAATGAGCGCGTCCACCTCGGAAAAGGTGTAGCGCTGATCCTTGTCGAGCAGCACACCCAGCAGGTCGCGCCGCTCGCGGTATCTGTCGAAGGTCAGGAGCTGTGCGCCGGTAAACGCCGGTGCTCCTGCCTCGGTTTTGCGTTTAACTGCCATTGTCAGTCCTCCATTCCTACGGTGGTCTGCAAATTCTCCATCGGAATATCTTCCGGGATTTCCCGGACAAACTGCCGGTAGTCCGCGAAGAAATGCAGCACCTCGTCTGTAATTTCCCACGAGAGATTCGAGCCGCGCAGGCTTTCCGTGCGCCGCAGCAGCAGCGTGAGCGTCTGTGCGGTCTCTCGGCACTGCTCCTGCGGACGGCCGTCCGACGGAAAGAACCGCACGTCCATGTGCTGCACGATCTCATGCAGGCCGGACGGGTACGGCGTGACGTCCGCACGAAGCTGCCGAATGGAAAAGCACGGCGCAGAGAATCCCTGCTCGATACGTTCGGTGTAGATGTCGTACTGCGCCGATGGATAGACCGTGCGCAGCTTATCGACGATTTCCTGTACTACGTTAATCATTTGCCCTCCATCATGCGGCTGAGAAATTCCTCGCTTTTGGCCTTGATAAAGTCCGGTGCTTCTTTCTGAAAGTCGAACAGGCTGTCGCGTAGCATATGCTTGCCTTCAACGAAACCGTGCGTCACGCCCTTGTGGACGATACGGTGTCCGTTCTCCACATAGGGCGCGTAAAAGACGTTATTATAAATCTCCGCACGGTAATGTTTCCCGCTGCGCCGCGCATGAGTAATAAACCAATTACGTTTCAGGTGCTTGGTTTTATACGGCGTGACCTTTTTGACGTTTTTCAGCAGGCCGTTCATCATCTCATCGAGCAGGCCGGTGTAGAAAGCGTCCATCTCCGGTTCGCTGGCGGCAGCCTTAATGCGTTCGTTTAAGTCGCGCAGCTCGTGAAAATCGCAGCTTCCCCAGCTTGCCATTACGCTCGCTCCTCTCGGACGGTGGAAAGCTGCTGATGGGTCGGATAGACCGCGCTTTCGCCGCTGTATTTCAGCCGATAGGTCGCGCCGTACTGCTGAACCGCAATGCGGCAGCCTGCCGGAATCGTCAGCTCCGGCGCACAGTAGATCGTAGCCTGATAGCTGACCTGACCGCTGTTCGCGTCCGTTTTGCTGTCCGGTGTGCCCGAAAACGACAACGCACACGGGATATTCTCGTGCAGCACCGCGTCCGGTGTAACAACGGTTTCGCCGCCCACTTCCTGTTTGCTTGTGCCGGTGACGGTCATCACGCCGTCATAGGTCTGCTCCAGCAGCGCCCGTTCCAGCTCCGGATTGCCGAGCATACTACCACCTCATCTTTCGATAGGCGTTCAGCTGCGCCTTATAGTCGGTAAGGAAGTCGCCCGAGCCTGCCAGCGCCGCCAGCTGCTCCGCCGCCGTGGCAAAGGAAAAGGACGTATCCCCTCTGGACACGCCCTTCGCGGCAGGCTGCATATTCTCGTTCTGGAGCTGAACGCTGTTTACCAGACCGCGCACCATCAGCGCTGCGGTGTTCGTCAAGCCGTCCGGCGCCTCGGTCAGATTGCAGTAGTTACAGATCTGCTCGAGCACCAGATCGCAGGCGAACTCAAGCGTTTCCTGCGGCAGGTTCGGCAGCAGGCTTTGCGCCCGCAGCATCAGCGTTTCCCTTGTCATTTCTGCGCTTCCCCCTCGGTTTGTCCTCGGTCGGCTCGGTTTCCTCCTCGGCGGTCACGGTTTCCACGGTAAAGCCCGGACGGCCGGAGAACCAGCTTGCAAGCCACTCGTTATCCGTCTGCGCCTCACCACTGACGAACTGCACGCCGCCGATCTTGCGGTCGTATTCCTCGTTCGGTGCCTTGATCTTGTACATCATGTGCACCTCACTTTACCTTGAAGTTACGCAGCACGCCGGCAGCGCGGGACTTCTTGAGCACGGTTGCCGCTACCATCTCGACATCACCGGCCTTGACCGGGCCTGCGGTGCTGAAATCCGGCAGCGTGGTGGAGATCACCTTGCCGCCCATCGGAGATACGGCGTGGAAACCGTCCAGACCCAGACGAACCGCGTACAGGTCGGTCAGACCGGTAACGGTGGTCTTGGACGAGGACGCGCCGTATTCGCGCGACGTGATCGGCACGACCGGCTTTTCCTTCTTCTCGGCGGTGTCGTAGTAATACTGCATATCCATGAACGGAATGCCATTGTAACCGCTCATCTGACGGCCGAAAGCGTCCTCGGAGTGGGTCAGATAACCGGCACGGCGGGCGCAGGAGCGGATCTTGGTCAGCAGCGCCGCATTGCCGATGAGCATGGTCGGCACGCCGTCCAGCTCGGACAGGAACTCGTCGAGCATATCGAGCACGGTCTTGTAGTTGGTGTCGATCGCCGCCGAGGTGGACAGGTCGATCGCCTTGGATGCGTCCGCGTTGAGCTCGGTGGAAGTGCCGACGAGCAGCGTGTCCAGACCGTCAAAGCCCTTGGTGCCCTTGTCGCCGTTGATGGCAGTGTAGTGGAACAGGTTGGTGGTCGCCTTGATGTGCTCCTCGAGCTGGAACTGCACCTCGTTGATCTGGCCGTTCGCGGTACCCGCGAGAACACGGTCGATCTTGAACGTACCGCCGAAGATCTTGAGGTCAACCGACTTGGTTTCGCGGTCGGCTGCGGTGTCGGTGTAGTCGGGGTAGGGAATGCGAACAGTGACGGTGCCGGGTAACCATAGGTCAGCGTAGAGCCGCCGGTACCGGGCGATACCGAGTTGTCAAAGGTCAGTGCCTCCAGCAGCATGGAGCCGCGGCGGAACTGGTCGATAACCTGCTGGTCCACATGGTTTGCCATGCCGACCTTTGCCTGTGCGAGAGTGATAGGCATTTTTCATTCCTTCTTTCTGTTAGCCGTTGGTGTTGTATACTTCTGCGAGAGCGGAACCGAGATCGTTTACCGTGTTCGGGTTGCCGCCGGACTGCGGATTGTAGCCGCCGCCCTGACCGCCGTTCGGGTTTCCGCCCTTGCCGCCCTGCTTGCCGGACTGACCTGCGCCGTCCTCCTCGAACAGCCATGCCTTGTCCTTTTTCAGACTTTCGACCTGCGCGTCAAGGCCGGTGATCTTGCCGTCCGTGCCGATTTTGATGTCGTCCATCGAGAGCGCCGCGCGGGTCAGCTGCGGATCGCGTGCATGGGCACGGGTCAGCGCCAGGTCGATCGCCGCATCACGACGAATATTCGCGGTATCGGTGTCGTACTTTGTCTGGAGGATCTTGAGGTCGTCCTCCAGCTTCTTCGGGTCCTTTCCATCCCACGCCTTGGCGGCGTCACGCAGGTCCTTGATGGTGTTGTTCGCCGTGGTCAGCTCCTGCGCCTTGGTGTCCAGGTCGGCCTTGGGAACGTAAGCGCCGCCGGCGGCGTTGACCACCTCCAACTTTGCGTCCTTTGCCGCCTGCTGGAACTGTTCCCAGGTCAGTGCGCCCTTTTCAAAAAGGGATTTGAGAAATTCCATTGTTTTTTGCTCCTTTCATCGAAAAATGGGTATGAAAAAACCACCTTGACGGTTGTCTTGGTGGTTAATTCTTCGGTTGATAGTGAATGCCCGGTGCGCAT